>WLWG01000235.1_pt1 | contig 60515 bp, 80 predicted proteins | sample 6712871 | NCBI WGS metagenome assembly WLWG01 (sample SAMN12718693, study PRJNA515312) | sponge metagenome | isolation source: marine sponge | host: Mycale hentscheli | place: New Zealand: South Island, Marlborough, Capsize Point | collected 2003-05-01 | reverse complement strand
CTAATGCTGATGGTGGAATGGGAATATTTACTTTGATGGAGATTGGCGCATGACCAGACAAGAGCAAATAGCAATAACAAACTTGTATAGCCAAGTTGTACTGATTCGGGGTAATGACTGTTTTGATGATGACGGAAATCCTGTAGAAATTACTCAGTCTCTTGTCGATGAGGAAGTAGCACGACTGCAAGCCGAACAAGACGCCACACAATACCAACGTGATCGACAGGCTGAGTACCCATCTATTGACGAACTGATCGTCGCTTTATGGGAAGGCGTGGTCGAAGAACGCATGGCATCTGTCACAGCGTTGGAAGGATTACGACAGGCGGTTAAGACCAAGTATCCCAAACCATGATCAAAGCCTTCGCCCTAACAGCCGCCTTGATGGGCGGTTTTTTTTCGTCTGCACATTCCCAACAATCAATGCCAGATGATATGTACGAGTTCGCCGCTCCGATGACATTCATGTGTGTCGATTCGTTCGTTCGAATAATGGAGATTCTTGAAAAAGATTACCAAGAAATTCCGATGGTAATTTCGCACCTCACAACATCGATGAGCATGATTCTTTTTGTCAATCACGACTCAACCACAAGCACCGTTGTTGTAACCAAGCGAACGAAAGACAAAGAACAGGCTTGCATCGTTTTTGGTGGCACCTCCAACGGAACTTCTTTTTCGTTAAATCCAAACCCAACTTTTCCGGTTGAAGCAGGTTTTTAAAAATGGCTGATATTTCTGAAAAAGAAATTGGAAGGCTGATCGAGAAGGTCGAGTCAACCGAAAGAATGATGCAAGAAATGACAACAAGAATGACAAATCTTGAGGCGCAACTGCATACCCAAAGAGGCTTGGGGATTGGATTGTTAATTGCAATTACCACAGTTACAGCATCTGGCGCTTCTCTTATTACAAAGTGGCTAAACGCATGAATATCCCAACTTATCTTATCGGCGCAATTATTTTTTTAGTTGGACAGACCACTGGCGCAATCTGGTGGGCTTCCTCCCTTTCATCGGAAGTTGATCGAATTGCAGGAATTCAAGGCGGTCAACATACAGAGCAGATTCAATCACTCGAAGAGGACGCACAGGTGTGTCAACTTGAAATCCACAATCTCCAGAAACTTGTTACGGATCAAGGCAACCTGTCATCTGCAATAAAGAGTGTGGATGTTATGGAGTTCCGCCTTGAGTCAATTGAGGAAACTCTAAACAAGGTGCTTGCGACAAAAATTCGTTAATGCAGGAATTATATAAATGATAAAAATTTACAACAGATGGGAAGACGAGGATTGGTTTTTAAAATCAAAACTAGAGCCTTGGATTTGCTATAACGGCGGCGGTGGCGATTGGATGCAAGACATAAGAGATGCACAAAAAAAGGCGGCGGCATCTTCTCCGGCTCCGGCTCCTGCTCCGGCTCCTGCTCCGGCTCCGGCTCCAAGTCCAACCTCCAGTCCAACTGCTAGTCCAACTGCTAGTCCAACTGCTAGTCCAACTGCCAGTCCTGCCCCGGCTCCTTCCCCTGAATTAGAAGTTCCTGAATATTCACCGACGCCTGAAGCAGAACAAACTGACGAAGTTGCTTACGCTAGTGAATTAGTTTCTGGAATGCCTGAACTTGGCGATCCGGTAGATATGCCTGATCCAGAGCAAAGAACAGTCGATGTTCAAGAACTAGTTGAGTATCGAATGAATCAGATGATGGCTTCTGATAACGCTTTAAGACAAAGAGCGCTTACACAGGGTAAGCAACTAGCGGCGGATTCCGGTCTTTTGAATACCTCAATTGCGGCTTCGGCAGGAATTGACTCACTGATGAAGAATCTTCTTCCAATAGCGCAACAAGACGCCGCAACATTACACGGTCAGGCTCTTGAGAATCAAAGGGCGGTTAATGAATTTTTAATGCAGGAGTACCTAACTCAAAATCAGTTTATCTTGACTGAGTACGGCGCTCAGACCAACACTTATAACCAAGGTCTGCAACAGGCTTATAACGCAAACCAAGCCGCAATTGTTCGGGCTTGGGAAGAAGAGCAGGCAAAGTTAGATCGTGAATTAAAGATTTGGGGATCACAGTTCGAAGCAGAGACTAATATGGATTTGCAAAATGCCGCAGATGCCGCCGCAGGAGGTAGGCAAGGCGCAGGTTTTGGGCAAGCAAGTAAGGCTTGTTTAGCCGACGCAACTGCAAGGTACAACGACGCCTTAATGCAAATACTTTCAATGCCTATAGATCAAGAACAAAAGAATAATTTAATAGTAACAGCGCAAGCAAATTACAACAGATTAAAAGCGGCTTGTTAATGATAAGAGATGCAACTGTAAAAGATGTAAAAAACCTTATTAGTTTTCTCAACGAGTTCCACGACATCAGCGGTTACTCTGATATTAAAGTTCAGGAAAAAGTAACTGAACAAAACCTTCAAATAATGCTTTCCACTCCCATGCACAAAATCTGGGTTGCTGAGAAAGACTCAAAAATATGTGGCGCTTTAGGGGTTGTTAGCCAACAACTTTGGTTTTGTAAACGCCACTACACCACTAACCTTTTCTTTTGCGTTAATGATCAGGGAAAAGGATCAGGGGCGTTCTTATTGCGTCGATTTAAACGATGGGTTGACTCTAGACCGATCATTAAAGACGTAACACTCTCAATAACATCTGAAATCAAAGATAAGGATCGCGTGGGAAAACTTTATCAAGCGGTTGGATTCAAAGAAATTGGCGGAATATTTAGGTTATAAAAATGGCGATAAAGAAATTTTTTAAAAAAGTTACAAAATTTGTAAAAAAGATTGCCCCAGTTCTAATTGTAGCGGCGGCTGTTTACTTTGGTGGAGCCTATTTGATGGCATCTGCGGGTACGGCAGGAGCATCGGCAGGAGCATCGGTGACTTATGCCGCAGGCGGTGTAGGCGAAGCATTTACGAAATCCGCCGGAGTTTGGAAGTCTTTTCTTGGTGGCTTATCTACCGGAACCGCATCTCAGTCAGCGGTTGCGTTTGCGGAAGGTTCTTTCAAGGCTAGTCAAGCCGGAATGACTCTATCCGGTCAGGTTGCGGCAGGAACATCTGCTGTAAATATGCTGAGTACTGGTGTCAGTACAGGAGAAGCCGTAAACCAAGGATTTGCTTTAGCCGACGCCGCATTCAAGTCAGGCGGAGACGTTCAATCTTCATGGGACATTCTCTGGAATGGTTTAAATGATGTAACCGCTCCTGTTGGAGAAGCCGTTGGAGAAGTTGCCGGACAAGGTGTTGAAATGTCGGTAAGCGGGGGATCGCCTGCTGAAGGGCTTCTTTCATCTCCCGTGACACCTGAGCAAACGGCAACCCTAGACGCGCAGATGTATGACTCAAGTCGATGGACGGCTAACAATGCGGAGATCAATCCCGGTGAGGTGACCACAGGCAGTTCAGTTAGTGGTGCAACATTAAATGACTCAGCAAACTCTAATCCGTGGGGAATCATTAGTGAAACTGCCCCTCCAGTCACAGAAGTTGCGGAAGTGGCAACACCGCAAACCAGTTCATTTCAATCTCAAATGTTGGAGTGGATGAAAGCGAATCAAGCAAGCCAAGACAAAATCTTACAGTCTCAGATTGATCTTGCTCGTGAAGAAATGATTGCTAGAGCATCAGTAGACAAATGGAAACTTGGAATGACTGCCGGAGGGTTATTCCTTAATGCGTTTGGTCAGTACCAACAAGCAAACGCCGCTGAGAAAGAGCGCAAAAATCAATTTCGACTAAGCCCTGAAAATCGGGCTCTCATTACAGAACCGTTTACCTATACGCCATAGGATTTAAATATGCCTGAATTACCACCAGAAATGGCGCAACAGATGCCGCCCGAGATGCCAATGAGTCCAGATCAGATGGCGCCAGAAATGCCAATGGATGGCATGATCTCCCAAGCCCCAGATGAAAGCATGGCTTTACAGATGGATGAAGGGGAAGCAAACGAGACTGCAACAAAAATGATTGCATCTGCAAAGAAGGAAATGTATGGCGAGAGTTTTGATACTTACATGGATGTTCTTCAGAGCAGTGACAACTTAGTTGAAGACCTTGCAATGATCTCAATCTCCTTAATAGTTCCTCAAATACAAGCGGCCTCAACACAAGGTGGCGTTCCTTTTGATTACCTGATGGATGTCTCGGCTGAAGTAGTTTCCGAGGGCTATGACATGGCAGTCCAGACCGGAACATATGTTCCAAGCGGTGAAGAAGAGATTGAAAGAAACCAAAATATTACGCTGACGATGGTCGCAGGCGAACTTGGAAAAGAATTTGGAGGCAGTACAGCGCTAGATCAAGGACGGGTGGGTAACTTTATAGATAGCGTTGTTGACGGCGCTTACGACAATCTACCCACTCAGCAAGAAATGGAACCGCAAATGCCGCCAGAAATGCCTATTGGAGGAATGCCAGTATGAAGTTCAAGATGACCGGACAACCGATTTCTTCGAGCGGCGTATTGTTATCAGGATTAGGGCAGGGGCTTGTTCAATTTGCTGACACATATGGAAGCACAAAATACGCCACGCTAGATGCAGAGGCCGCAAGGAACAAAGAAAGCCGTTTGATGCAGATGGATTTTATGAAGTCTGATATGGCAAACGCATGGAAGATGGCTGATTTAAATAACTCAGAGGAGCGTCTTCAACTTGCTAGGAACGCAGACGCTAGAGCGGAGAGAACGGCAACAATTGCTGACGCAAAGGAACAAAGAGCCGTTGATGCCGCAGGGAAAATAGACTGGAAAGAACTAAAAGTTCCCCGATATAACGTTGTGACGGACAGCATAAATGGTGTAGTTTTGCCCGGAGCAAAACCTACGTCTGTGAAGGTTGGTGAAGATGTGTTTTTCTATAACGCTGATGACCCAAGCCAAATGGTCAAACTCGACCCTAACTCAGGGAAAATGGTTCCTTTAACTACGCAAGAACAGGCGCAAGTTAGCGCCAGTCAGTCAGAAACTGCACAGTCAGATTTTACTATTGACGCTCCTGACTCTTTCGAAAGCAGGGAAGATGCCGAAAAATTTATAGTAAAAACTCTCAAAGAAAAAAACCTACCGACGCCATCCGCTGAAAACCTAGATGCGTATTTAGACAAACTAATATCGAATGGGCTGACTATTGGTAGCACTTCAGAAGTAGTTGCGCCTCCATCAGAAGTTGTTACTGAAGATATATCCCCCTTTGGCATTGCCGTTGGTGGAAGCGTTGTTGATGAAGCGGCGCTAGATGACGCGGCAAAAGCAAGCGGCCCCGTGGCATCCCCAGATGCGAAAGGAACTTACCCAGAGTTTCAGGCTTCTGTTGGAGCAACGTCTGATCCTGACTCAAAAGTTGGTCAGGCTCTAGGAAATAATGCTTGGTATATGCAGAACGCGACTAGTGAAGTTCCAGTTGATACGCAAGGCGTTTCTTTACCTAACGTTAAACAATTTGATCCTTCAGACGGCATGGGTGTAAACGTATCAGGAGGTTTACCGTCTATGCCTGCCGCAGGGTCTATGCCTGTCGCGGAGCAACAGATTTCTTTACCTAACAGCAAACAGTTTGATCCTTCAGACGGCATGGGTGTAAACACAATCGGAGGTTTGCCATCTATGCCTGCTACAGGAGTTACTGTTTCAGACCCAACTTATCCGACTGGCTTAATGTCAGATCAAATGCTTGGAAGCATCAATGATCCTGTCAGAACTTCGGAGGAGGGATACGGCCCATACACGCCTCCAGAAAATTCTGATATGCAGTACCCGCAAGCAAAACGGCAGATATCAACAATGGTTGACGCGATGGTTGCCTCAAATATTCCTGAAGACATTATTCGGGAAGAACTTCTTTCAATGATTCAAGAGATACCACAGGAGCAAGCAAACAGTCCATACGCACAAGCAATAGTAGACGTGTTTAACTCTTTATTTGGTAACTCTAATTAATGAAGATTGATCTAAGCGAGTTATATACTGCCGAGCAACCTGTTGAGCCAGAAGCGCCTTCAGGGACAATGAGAATTGATTTATCTGAACTTTTTCCGCAGGCTACGACGCAAACAAGCCCTTTAATTCAGGAGCCTGTAGAGCAAGAATCTGGATTTCTTGCAACGATAAAAAAGTCTTTTCAGGACACTTTTGATTACCTAGAGTTAACTGCTTTAGGCGCTGATGGCGCAGAAGGAAATGAACAAGAAATAGCAGGAATTATTTCTGATCTTTATTCAAGAAGCCAAAGCGTTTCTCGTAGCGTAGGACACCAGAAAATACTTGAGATCGCGTCTAAGGAAGGTAAAGATATCAGCGATGCTGAAGGCTTTATTGATACTACCTACGAAGTTTTGGATGGTGCGGCAAAGTTTATTTGGGGTGCCATTACAGAACCAGTCGGGACAGCAGAATTTGTCGCTTCTCAAGCGGGTAACCAAGCCGCAAGTCTAGCGGGAATGGGCGCGGGAGCAGTAGCAGGATCGATGTTTGGTTCTACCATTCCTATAGCCGGAACTGCGGTAGGCGCTTTTGTTGGCGCAAGAGCGGGCGCAGGTTTAGCAGGTCTGTCAATTGAAACAGGCGCGGCTTACTACGAAGCGTTAAATAAAGCCGGAATAGATATCTCAGATCAACAAGCAGTCATTCGCGCAATCTCTGATCCAGATTTCCAGAGAAAGATGTATAGGCAAGGTTTGACGAAAGGTATTACGATTGGCGCAGTCGATGCGTTAACGATGGGAGTTGCCAAATTTCCCGGCACTGGATCAGCAAGAACCTTAACAAAAGAACTCGCAGAAGAAGGTATTGATATTACCGGAAAGAATGCTCGTCAAGGTTGGGCTGAAGCAGTCGCGAAACATGAGGCCGGAGATGAAGCAGTTATTTCCGCATTCAAAAAATATGCAGATGCACCTACGCCTAAGTTACTTGGCACTAAAAGAGTTGCTATAGAAACAGCGGGCGAGGGTCTTGGTGAGGCGTTAGGTGGATTAGCCGCATTTGGTGAAACTTCATTTGAAGACGTTGCTCTTGAAATGTTAGGAAGCGGTGGTCAATCGGTTGTTCAAGCATCCGTTGTGAACTCTCTATCCGGCGCAAAAGCGCTGAAAGAGTACGCCACAAAGCAAACAATATCTGCCCAAGCAAGGTCTGTTAGCAAAGGCGAGTCAAGCAACATTGAGCCGAGTGAACTTAATGAAGCGCTACGACTCCAGAACGAAGGAGTAGGTCAGTCTGTTTCTTCCAAGGTTACCGAGTTTATCGGCGCCCTTGAGGAGTCGATGGACACTGACGACCTCACGATTGCGGACAATGTTCGAAACGCGCAACAAGAGAAAGAATACCCAGAGTATCGACAAGCGTTACAGGAAGGTTTAAGAAACGTATCTAACTCTGATTTTGTTCCTATGTTTATTGCGGTAACAAAAGAGGATCAAGCAATACTTGCTTCAGGTGGTCGTTTAAACAGACCGATCAAAGGAAGCACGTCTAAAGCCGCCGTTACAGCAAAGACTGGAAGAACTAGTAAGAGCGGTGAGAACTTTGGCGGTCAAGATATTGTCTTGGTTAAAGTCCCAATTGCCAACGTGATCATGCGTGGTGACTGGAGCAAGAATGAGTTGGTTGTCGATTCCAACGGCATTCAGTTAGCCGCAGTTCCAACACAACAAAAGCAAGCAGACGCAACTCCTGTTGCTGATCCGCTTGCAAAAAAACTTAATACGCAAGCAGACGCACTTGAGCGCCAAGACGTTGAGACTCAACTTCAAACTGAGATCGAAAAGGGCGAGTTGGAATCTCAGGCTGTTGATCGATCCCAGAAAGATGTTGGGTCAGATAAACGAGAGGCTTCTACCAAGGGCATAAACAAACTTGCACAGATCAGAGACCCAGAAAATTATGAGACTGTGGAAGACTTACAGTCTGTTGTAGATAAGAACAAGATACCTTTATTGGCAGGACAAAAAAGAAAACGTCCGCCCCTTGCGCTTGCTTTAAATAATTATCGTGACGCGCTTGAAAAACCAGAAAGCGCCGCCGTTGTTAACAGAGTGCTTGCCCCAACGGGGTATAAAGTTTCAAAACGAAAAGATGGCGTATATATAGTACCAATAGATGACAAGCCTGCTCTTCGGGTTCCTAACACTGGAAACCGAGAGGTAGGGCAAAGCACTGTTGACGACTATTTATTCTGGATACGAGAAGAACAACAAAAAGGCCGACCTGAAGCCACTGAGAAAAAGCAACAATCTCTCAGAAAAGAAGCCGAGCGGGCGTCGTCCCGCAAGGCTCCTCGGCAAAACGTACAGTCAATTATTGACAACATAGAACAGAACCTCGTTACCCGAGACGGCAATGAGATTTCAATCGATGAGGAAGGTCTCTCGAATCTGCTCGACAACACGGATAATATTGAAGGTTGGTCTAAGGCGGATAAGAAAAATCTTGATCAATATGTGAAATCAATTCGTCGAGAAAAAGAGGTTGAGAGCAAGCCAAAGAAAACACCTTTGTCTGGTTCAACTATCACTATTTCTCAATCAGCAGGAGCGTTACCGTCTCTTAATAAATCCTTTAAGAGAACAGGTAAGCCCAAGTTCTTTGATCGTGTCCGTAAGTCTTTGTCGAATAAAAAAGGCAACGACGTAATTTTGGAGTTGATTAGCAAGGCGTATCGCAAAGCAAACCCCGGAAAGATCGACGGAGAGATTGCTTCTGTTCTTACGTTAACTGGTAAAGCCGACAGTGCAAAGGTGGCTAAGGCATATGCATTAGCCCGTATGTTGGTTACTCTACAGCCTTCAGTTACTACCATTCGACCAGACAATTCTTTGGCTATCGAAAAGGGAACGCTCTCTGCGTTCATGCGTTTCGACAAAGTTATCGGAGGAGTAAAAGAGAATCAGTTGGTTGGTCAAATCCGACAGGTATTCGGAGAAGACGCGACCTACACTCGGATCAATGACTTCGAGGTAGTAATTACAAATCCAAAACTTTCTCAAATCAACTTTGCAAGACGATTGGGAAGACTGCGCGGGAAAAGAAATGACATCAAAAAATCGGAACTCTTTACAGCGGAAACCGAAACCCTCAACCACAACTGGTCTAAAGACCCTACTGGAGAAAGCATCAGGGACGAAATTCGCAGACTCGGATTCGGAGATATTCTCCAATCCCTTGATGATCGGAGAGCCGATTACCTCGATATTGCCGAAGAGTTCGGAGCCACAGAAGTAGCCCAGTACAGGCAGGCTCCAAGAGCGCCGCCGGAAGAAACCGCTACCGAAGATACCGAAGCCGCCGATGAGGCGGCTTTTTCTTTAGCCGCTGAAGATCAAAGTTCAAGCGATTCTGAAGTTGGATTTTATTTCAAAAAAGACTTTAAGAACTACGACAGTGCTAAGTTTGACGAAGGTCTCGAATTTTTCTATTTATTGAGCGATCCCGAACAAGCCAAAGAGTTAAGAGAAAAAGTCGGGGACAAGAAATTTGAAAAAATTATTAAATCAATTTCCAGAGTTCAAGAGGCCCGCGATAAGTTTAAAGATATTGGAATAAATGTTTTCATTTATGAGGATGTGTTTTCTACCGTAAACGGTTTTTATCAAACTTATTATGATGAGGCTGATCCCAATAAAACTTTTGGAGACGTTCATTTAAATATTTCTAAACTAAAAAGTGACTACGAACTTGCTAGAACTCTTAGTCACGAAATGGCCCATGCTGTTATTAATGAAAAAATGTTTCGGAATAAGTCACAAAGCGACAAATTTTTTAATGATGTGTTTAGCGACAATCGCGCATCGATCAACGCTTGGCTTTCTACAGCAGGAGCAGGCTATGTATTTGAGAGTAAAGCGTCAAAGGCTGAAGAGTGGTTAGTATGGTCGATAGAAAGTGACCTTGCCGCAATTTTAAGCGGAGAAAGAAAAAGTTTTTCCAGTCAAATCGCTGAGATTATTGACCGAATTGCAAAGATTTTGTTTGAGTCACTCGGATTTAAGTATCAAAGAGAAGAGACCGCGCAGATTATTAAAGATGCTACTTCTGCTTTTATAAACAAGTCTCCTCAAATTGAAATTACGACTGAGAATCAAACCGAAGATGTGTCTTTTGCTCTTTCTGGAGCGAGGAATACCTACTCAAAACTTCGAGAGAAAGCGGAATCGGCTCCCAGAAAAAATAGAACAAATAAAGAAATATTTGAGATGTTCGACAAGATATTTTCGGACGTTTACGGGGAGCCTCTTAACCCAATAAAAAACCCAGAGGATTACAAACTTGCGGTAAACATACTTTCTTCTGAACTTCGCTTCCAAATCGGCAAAGAGAACAGTGGTTTGGGGTGGTACACCGAGGATGTTGCAGAAGCATTCCAGATCACAAAAGAGTTAATTCAAGAACTTCGTTCTCCAGCAAATCAGTTTTTTATGACCGCTTTAACGGGTATTCACTCAAACGGGCAAAAGGTTAAAGCAAACTGGAAATCTGCGGCAACTGCGTTAGCCGAATACTTTAAAACAGGATTAATCCCTTATACCTCTCCGAACGGGGAACTAATTGGGGTGAGAGGAAATACGATTGTACGTCAGTCTCGTATGTTGTTTAACATGGTCGAGGATATGGGCGGCGTAGAGCCCACAGTGGAGTGGCTTTTCAGCCCTCACACAGTCAAAGAAATTATGGAGGTTCGCGAAAAGTACGGAGGTTTTGTTCATTCCAGTAATTATTTAAAAGGGGGGGCTAACGCCGAGTACACGGGGACTTTTATATTCGGGCCAAAAGTCGGCGCGTTTATTAAAAATCTTAATGGAATAAATGATGATCACGCGATAACAATTGATGTTTGGGCGACAAGAACCTTTAACAGAATAATTGGGCGTTCATCAGAAGATCAAGGCGCTCCAAGAGGAGAGCCAGAGAGAGAGGTAATTAAGAAGTTATTTGTTGATGCTGGAAAACGAGTTAAAACGCCGGACGGAAAATCTCTTACCCCAGATGACACCCAAGCACTACTTTGGTTTTTCGAGCAACAACTGTATAATTCTTTAGGAACTTCAGCCGTCCCAGAGGGGAACAAAAATGGCGCAAAACAATTTAAAAGAGATGTCGAAAACGGATCGATACAATACCGAGAACAGTCGAGCATTCGCAAACGCAATGAGACTGCGTATGAAGATGCACTCAGAAAAGCAGGAAGAAAAGAAAAAGAACAAGTAGAGGCAAAGAGCCTCCTTCCGATAGACAAGCCCGCCTCTGGCGGGCTTTCTGCTTCTGGGCTAAGAAGTTCTCTTGCTCGAAGATTTGGCAAGAATGGCATAGCAAAGTTAGAAGCAGATGGGATTCTAAAGATTGTTGAGTCTGCCGCTGATCTTCCCGCAGGATTAATTAAGGATGAGGACGCGGCTCAACGCGCCCGTGGACTATTCGATCCTAAAACTAAAACGGCTTACCTGATTGCAAACAGGCTGAACGATATTACTGGCCCTAAAGTATTACTGCATGAGGTCGGAACTCACTTTGGTCTAAAGCGAATGATGGGAGCGGAGCAATATGCATCGCTCTTGGTTGAACTCGATAACGGTAGAGACACGGTTTTCAAGCCGTGGTTTGACCGCATCAGGTCAGACTATAAAGGTCGTTTGGTTGAAGGTAGCGAAAAGTTTGCTGAAGAAGTTCTTGCGGCAATTTCAGAAGACACTAGCGACATTACTCTCTCTTTGCGTGAAAGAATGATTCGCGCTGTCAAAGAGTTTCTTAACCAGTTTCTTGGGATTCAGTTCTCAAATCAAATTGATGCAAAGGAAATTGGCTACCTCGTTCAGGGCTCACTGCGTGGACTAATGAGCAAGAACCAGTTGGCTTCAACAAAACTTCCTCGTTATATGTTGATGGAAGGGGAAGAGGCTCAACTAGGCATTCCTGCTATTGCGTTCCCTGAGTACACAAGCCCAACACGCAATCTTACTGAAGAACATAAGCAATACGACATTGTCAGTGCTGTAGGCGTTCTATCGCGCACAGAAGAACTGCGCTTGCGTCGTAACATGAATGGAATGATGAAGGTTGCAGAACGGGCTTACAAAAAGGGATACAAGAACATTGATGTTCATTTCCCAATCGTCAGTGCAGGAAACGGAATCACATCTCGATATGCAATGTTCAAGAACACCCAAACAGGTACTGAACTTGTTATACGGATGTCTGACCACCCTAAAGACCCTTATGTTGCGGCAGGGTCATTCCCGTTCCTTTCGTATAACAACGGACATAAGCAGGACGTAGTTGATCTAACTGAAATTAATCAGGCCGTAAAACTTCTTTCATCTGGAAAACTTGACGGCATCAATGGCCTGCAATTCCAGTTTGAGTTCGGACTGGGTGATGGCGTAGCCGGAATCACAAAGGCGCAAACAAAAAATCTGTCTTACGAGCAGTTTTTGACCGCTTTAAGAAAGCGCTCCGAAGAGCAGTTTTCTCGGATACAGGATAACGCGCAAGCAGAACTTAGGAGTGGTGCGGTAATTGGTGAAGATGGGCCTTTGTTTTCTTTAAGCAAGAGAAGTCCAGAAGAGCAAGCCTTGATTGACAAGACCGCCGGAGGAAATGCTCGAAGAAGCGCAATGGAAGTCTTGAATGATAACCGCAGTCGATGGGCCGAAAAGGCAACGCAATACTGGGTTGACGCTTATCGACCTATAAAAAATCTTCTGGGCGATGACGCAAATCGCGCTTGGCAGATGATGCAGTTATCAGAAAACACAGGAGGAATGCTTCACGCCTTACTTAATTATGGGACACCTAAGCCTGTTTATAGAGACGGGCAATTCGACTGGTATGAAACAGATTTTTCTAACGAAGGTTTGGTCGATATCTTAAAAGACCTTGAAGGTGAGGCAAATGATTTTATGGCGTGGATGGTATACACCAGAGCCAATCGATTGTCTAAAGAAGATAGAGAGCAAAACTTTACTCAAGATGAAATTTCGGAAGGTTTAAAACTTAATCAAGGGCAGATGCCGAGCGGAAGAAATCGTCGCGTCGTTTATCAGCAGGCCATGAGAAAAATGTCTAAGTTGCAGGAGTCTGTACTGGATATGGCTATGGACGCAGGGGTCATCACACCTGAAGTTAGAGCCGATCTTGGTACTGATTTCTATGTTCCCTTTTACCGAGAGTTCTCTGAAAAAGGAAAGAATAAAGTAGCGGGGCCAACGCCTGCACATGATTTTGTAAATATTAGAAATGTCATTAAGCGTCTTCGTGGAAGCGAAGAAAACATTAACGACGCCTTGCATAACATGACTATGAACTGGACATCTCTTTTGTCTGCTTCAATGAAAAATAAAGCAGGAGTTGTCGCTATGCAAGCCGCAGAAAAAGCAGGCGCGGCTGTTAGGTTTACAGATAAAAAACAGATTGCTCAGTTGGAATTCTCGAAAGGTAAAAGCAAAAACGAGAAGTGGGACAAGTACGTCTTTGTTTTAGAGAAAGGCGAAAAGGTTTGGTACGAAGTAAACGATCCTTTAGTCCTGAATGCGATGGCGACTTTGGCATGGGGTGGGGTTGATAACAAATCAATCAGAGTGCTGTCTACTTTCAAGCGTTGGTTAACGATTGGTGTAACAGCCTCTCCTGCATTCAAGATTCGCAACATGATTCGCGATACTTTGCAGTCAGTTGGCGTCGGCAAGTTGTCGTACAACATTTTTGGAAACGCATCAAAAGGGTATAGCGCGATTCGAGACGATTACCTTGTGACCGCTGACATGATGATGGGTGGCGCAATGTTTAGGTTTGGTTATTACAACGATGATCCTGCCGCGATACGTCGAGCGGTTGAAGATATCGGTGAAGGTAGAGTACTTAACACGCCCGCAATGGCAAGAAAAGCGATGGGTAAGTTGTTTGGTTGGTATCAAGAGGTTGGTGACCGACTGGAAAACGCAAACCGCGCATCTCTTTATATGCAACGCAAAGCAGAAGTTGGGCATATGCAAGCGTCATTCGAATCAAGAGACCTTCTTAACTTTTCTTCTCATGGGAGAGGAGTCGCGGCTCAAGTGTTGATGGCGTCCCTGCCTTTCTTAAATGCTCGAATCCAAGGTCTCGATAAATTAGTCCGATCCGGTAAAGGTAAAGAGAAAGGCGGAGACTTAAAGCGTTTGTTGGCAGTGGTTGGAACCGTGACAATTGCCAGTATTCTTTTGCGCCTGTCTTACGAGGGTGATGAAGAATACGATCAGTTAGAAGAATGGCAGAAGGAAACTTACTGGCCTATCAAAATTGGCGATGAAGGATTTTTCTTTCTTCCAAAACCATTTGAAATTGGCGCGATTGCTTCTATTGGAGAACGCATCACTGAGAACTTTATCAGAGGAATGGGCGATGAGGCTTTTGGTGGGCAAACCGAAAACATTGGTTTTATCTCCAAATACACCAGAGACAGAATATTTGAAGTCCTAGTCCATCAACTAGCACTTGATGCCAGACCTCAAATTATGAAACCTGTATTCGAACTTTGGCAAAACAAAGATGCATTTACAGATCGACAAATTGAAAATCTTTCTTGGCAGATGACAAATTTGCCCAATGAGTTGCGGGCTCGACCATATACCTCGGAACTTGCGCTACGGGGTTCTTCTTTACTAGGAGATGTCACTGAGTATCTCTCAGGGAAACGAGACCCCGATGCATATCTTTCTCCCGTTCAGATTGATCATCTTATAAAAGGATATTTTGGGTGGCTTGGAGCAACCACCGTTGGCTTATCCGAAGTTTTCTTTTCAGGTGATGAAGTTAAACCATTGAAAAGAGTCCCAGATGACTTGAGAGGGCTTGTCCCTATTGGATCGTTCTGGTCTTCTTTCCCGCCTCGGAATAACAAACATATGACTCTGTTCTATGAGCAGATGAATGAAGCCGTGGCATTGAAGGCGGCTTACGACGGATACAAGCGTCAATTCAAATATGAAGAAGCGGTAAGGGTTGTGACGGATAACATGGATACGTTCCGTTGGGTAAAGACCTACAACAAGGCAAACGATTCGATTCAAAAAATTAACAAAGCAATCTCGTTTATCTACGAAACCGACACGATGACGCCGAAGGAAAAGCGGGATAAGTTGGACGAGTTAAATCAGTCAAAGGTTGATATCGCAAAAGCCATTAACTTCTCTAGAGCCGAGATCGATCAGAGCGAAAACATCCCTAGCAGATTCCCATTACCGAGCCTGAGATCACCAGAATGAACATAGCGCTTCGCTGTCTATTTATTGTTTCTTTTTGTACAATCTCTGGTTGTGGAACGGCAACTAAGGTAGCAACGACAACTGTCGGAGCAACAGCAGGAGCCGTAGCCGCAGGAGTTCCCGGCGCCATTGTTGGAGCGGCGGCAGGGGACTTAGCCGGAGAAGTAATCATTGAGCCGATTCTGACCATATATCGACACAAAGAGAAAGCGGAAGCAGTTCTCAATACAGAGGTTGATGATATATGGAGTCTTCTTGGAAAACTCTCGGAAGTTGCAGGATGGGTGCTAGGCGCCTTCCTAGTCCTACCTGTCATCATCCCTCTATTAATAGGGTGGATTATTCCCGCCCCGAGAGCCAAAAAACCGTGACGTGTACCCATTCGGTAGTGCGAGTGTCATGGATCGACGCAGATCAATCTAGTGGATGGAGTGATTTCAAGAGCAAAGCGCCTTGGGTCATCCATACAGTAGGCTATCTTGTATCGTCAGGAAAAAAGAAAACGGATTTTGTTGTACTGGCGGACTCGCATTTACCCGACACCGACCAATGGGGTGGACTTAACCGGATTCCGATGGGAATGGTCTTAGAAATACAGACCATCGCGGAATCAGTACCTTGTGGTCATTTTTATGAAAATACTCGTTATACCCGACACCCAAGTTAAACCGGATGTGCCAATTTTCCACATGAAGTGGATTGCTAGAGCGGTAAAAGACTACTTAAAAAAAGGGGATCATGTTGTTCATTTAGGAGATCACTGGGACTTTCCATCCCTATCTACTTATAGCAGTCGAAGAGAGATTGAAGGTCAGCGTGTTTTAGAGGATATCAATTCAGGTAATGATGCAATGAACCTGTTTTGGAAAACCTTGAAGCCAATGAAGAGCAAGCCAACCTTTCATCTTCATGGCGGAAACCATGAGTATCGCTTGCTCAGATATATCGATGACCATCCCGTGCTTGATGGAGTACTTTCAGAAGAAAGCATGAATCGTGATGGTTGGATTTACCACCCGTTTAAAGAAGTAAATGCTATTGCCGGAGTTCATTTTACCCACTATTTTTATGCTCCATTTACAGGTCGTGCATATGGTGGAACCGCAGAAAATCTTTTAAGAAACGTCGGTCTGTCGTTTGTTCAAGGTCACCGTCAGGGTAAGTTCGTCGCGTCAAGGACGCTCCCAACAGGAGCGGTGCAAAGAGCATTGATATGCGGAAGTTGTTACTTGCACCATGAGAATTATCTCGGGCCGCAAGCAAAAGAATCATGGCAGGGTATTGTCGTTTTAAACAATGTGGAGGATGGCGACTACGACATCATGGAGTTGTCTCTGAAGTATTTATGTCGCAGATACGAAAACATGGAACTAAGCGAGTTTTTAAAAAAGAAAGGGTTTAGTTATGAGTGAAGAATTTTTTGAATTAAAGGAACCGAATATGAAACTACCCGTAAAAAAACACATCACAAATCCGCAATTTCAGAATGCGCTTTATGGGGCTAAAAGCCTTCGAGCGAAACTGGCAATTTGCTATGTGATGCTGTCTCAAAACGGGGCTTTCTCGGATGCGTCACCAGAGTTATGGGCAATGAAAAACGAGGTTTCTGAACACACCCCAGAGGAGTTTAAAGATGGCTAAAAAAACAGAAGAAAAATCAGTCAAAAAAGCCGCCGACAAGGCGGCTTCTTTATTGGTGAAGAAAGTTCCTACAGGGAAACCGTTCGTCAAAAACGATCCCAGAATCAACAGAGCAGGAAGAAGGATTGGCTCTAGAAACAAGTTCTCGCAGGCATTTACAGATGCCATGCTTTTAGACTTTGAGCAGTATGGAGATTCAGTGATTGCCGAGGTTCGACAGAAAGACCCATCGACCTACGTCAGGATTGCAACAGCCCTGATTCCTTCTAAAACAGAGCAGGAAATTGAGGTAAAAGACTCATCTGCTGAGACAGTCTCAGAAATAGACTGGGACATCATTGTCGGCGGAAATAAGGGATGAGTGGGAGGGTTTCCACAACCAACCACCGAAATGGCTCTGCGAGGTTTAAAGTCTCCCCCCCACTCGGGAGGGGAGTATAATTAATGTGACCTTCAAACGTACACAAATGTACACGGTTGCACAGATTGTAAAGTAAATATATCATGCTGATTTATGGGATTGACAACCGTATAAAGCCTTTAAGTGCATGATTTTATTTACTTTCCTTTCTTTTTAGATGGGGGATCGTCTAACGGTAGGACTGCGGACTCTGACGACTGTAACTCACTCTTAAAATCAATGAGTTACGAAGCCCTGTGCCGCAGTTCATTTGACGTTTGCTGTCCAGTTCGTCTAACAAAAAGACTGGGGCCAACGTCATACCATTCAACTAATTTTTCAGATGCCTCCAATAATCGGGTTGTTTCCAACCCAGTGTAAAGGGCTGTGATGCTCCCATTTGCATGACCCATCAAATCTTGGATCGTATGCCAAGGAACATCCATCGCCTTGAGCCGTGTGGCAAACGTGTGGCGTAGATCGTGGAACCTAAGAGGGTAGCCCTCCGCTCTGGCATTTGAGAGCCCTGCGGCCTTTACAGCCCTCTGGAAGGCCCGTCGATTGAACGGGCTTGCAAAAGGTCTGTTCTCATGCCCATTGAACAGATAGGTGAACACGAACTCTGGGTGACGGCCCCTCGCTTTCTCAACAATCTCAGCGGCAATTGAGTTCAGCACCACTCGGTGTGGCTTGCCGTTCTTGTTGCCGATATCAAACACTGATCCAATTCCCGAGATAAAAACTTCATCCGACCATTTCAAGCCACGGATATATTTATCTCGAAGACCCGTATGAATCGCAAACCTTACCGGATCAACGAAGCGTTCAGGTAGAGCCTTAAACAATTCTCGTTCTTGACCGCCAGTTAATGGATAGCCTTTGATTGCGCCATCTTCGGGAAGTTCTTTCAATCTTGTATAAGAGTCAATCCACGCCCTGTTGTGTTCGTCGCGTAACTCGTTAGAAGCCATGCGAAGAATATAGGACAACACGCCAATCCTTTTATTGATTGTTGTGTTTGAGTTGCCTCTTTCCCTTGAGTATTGAATCATTTCCTCTAGTTTCGGATGAGAACTGTGAATCAGTTGAAGCGGAACGTTGCCTAAAAAACGATCTAAAGTTTCCAGATGAAACCCAACATCAGTTCTTTGCTTCCGTGTCCTCCTCGTCTTCTCATACTCGTATATCCCATCTCGCAATGTGTACCTACGTCGAGGTGGCCCTTCCTCCAGATGTCGCTTTGTTTTCGCGATAACCTTCAGAAAAACTTCACAAGCCGCCTCGTAATCTTCTTCGTAAGTACTTCCTCTTACTTCCGTACTTGCGTGATATGGATCAATTGCCAACTCTGTTGGGATGCTAACCAAACGCTTGTAACACCAACATCCATCCTTCTGCCGCTTAAATAGTCCTTTCATTTTTCATTCCAGAGACTTTAAAAACGGTTGTCCCTTGCAATTCTATCAAGAAATTCATTGATGTCTCTCTTCTTAAAGTAAATTTTTTTACCAATTCGAAAAGTAGGAAGATTGGGCCTAACGTGGGTGTTAAACACCCGCCTGCCGATATTCAAATACTTCTGTGATGAAGCGATATCCAAGAGTTCCGCGCTTTGTCCGGTATCAATAACTGGATTGTTTCGACGGAACATGACTTTATTGTTGTTCAATTTCAGACTCACCTTTCATTTTTTTTGTTCGGAAAAATCCCTCATACTTCGGATGCATCGCCATAAAAAGTCGTGCGTAGTACGCGATGTAGTCATTCCGAATTTTAAAATCATCACTGGTGGTCGAGATTGCGGTCTCCCATCTGATTCGATTCATAATCAACCAATGCGAAAAATTCTTTCGACCACTACTGGCGGCTTCGAGCGCAAACCGTTCGAACAAGTTCCAAACGTGGGGGTTGGCCTTATGCCATTCCCACCACGCTTGTTTCTGATCAGTCGAGGAATCTAATTTCGTCATTGACAAAATACACGGAGTGGCCTCCGGGTAAAACATATACTTGGTGATCTTTAAAGTACATCGGATCAGGCTTTACGCCCCAATAAAGATCGGGGTTTAGTATTTTGATCGGAAGATGCACTCCTTTGTATTTGCGATGGTCAATGAAACCTTCCTTGCAAAGGGTTGCGTTCAATGGTTCCTTAGAATGGGATATCATCATTTAGTTCGCTGTCGTTAGAGTTGGAATTATCGGAAGGCGTAAACTCTTTTGGGGTCTTCGCTCTTATAGAACCAGACAGCCTTACCTCGCCAGATGCAGTTTCACCTTTCCACAACGACACCCACACCTCTGCCTTTCCACTTCCTAATCCCAACTCCGACAAATCGATCAACCCGTCGCCTGTGTAGACTGGATCAGTGTCGCCTCGACGCCGTCCATTTTTTAACATTGAGAATCGATTTGGTTTATGCTCGTAAGCCATGTCATTTTCCTTCGTAAATTATTTGATATTCCACTTTTTCGGGGTAATGCCTTTTCTGTTTCAGCCTCTCAGGCTCTGTTCCAGAAGTAACGTGTTCCCAAAACTCTTCAAGAAACGGCTTTAGCCATTCCCAGTATTTTTTGTCAAACGGGACGAGCCAGATTCGTTGCTCGTCTGGTGTCCATGACTGGAAGTAGCATCGTCCGCATCCGCATACCGCAAGTTGCATTTGGATTTGAGCCATATGTTGAGGTGAGATGTCTTGATAAGGCGATTCAGGACGACACTTAATTTCGTGGAGACCCATTCGAGGGAATATGCCGTCAGGAGAAGCGCCCATCCAATCGTTGTGATCGTCAACAAAAAAACCACAAGGGAAAGAGAGAGCGCCCACTGCAATTTCCCCCGCATGACGCGCATCCTCTTCATGCTCGATTCCATAAAGCATCGGATCGGTAACAGGTCGCTCTTCCCCATTTAGCGATCTCCACAAAGCCGCTCGACTAAGATAAGAGCCGCGAAGTCCTGCGGCTGATCCCGCATTTGACGCGGTAAGCAATCCTTTCCGAGCGAAGTGCCACTCTGGCGAACCTTGCTCACACTTAACTTCCACTTTTCATTTTGGATGCTCTTGTCTCAGCATCCCTCGCCGTCTGCTTAAATTGGGCAACTTGCGCGGCAGTCAGTGATTCCTTCATTGCAGGCGTTAAATCTGCAAAGGCTTTCGTTAGCGATTCCTTTCCATCGTTTGCCGCTTTCTCTAATTTGGATAACATCTTGGCGCTTGCAGGCTTAACTTTTGGCTTTTCAGCAGGCTTCTCGACTGCAACTTCTACTCCGTCATAGTCATCGCCGTGGCTACTGATACTGAACATCGAACCCAATGCATAACGTTTCAAGTAAGTCACGATGCTACCGAGCGCTTGTATTGAGTTTTTGTGGGCGTCAGGATTAAACGGTATACATACCTCTCCTTTGATCCACTGTCCCGAGGAATGCGTAATCATTGTGGCAACGCCCACCATTCCTCGCTTGCTACTTGGACTTTGGATAACAAACAATCCATTGTTTGAGCAAGCCTTTCTAACCATTGGGGTATACAACTCCAAGGGGGCATACTTGTAGTTAAATGCTTGCGTGTTTTTTGGAATGTCTTTAAGGTCAACAAGACACGCAGAAAGCGCAGTTGAAATGTCGGTAATGTTTCGTGAATGAGTGATTGATTCGTCTTCAATGTCATTCCACTCTGAGTAATCTGTCATCGGTTTTCCTCAATGTAATCGCTGTTTTCAATCAAGATCGCGGGACTCTTAATTTCGGCAACGGCTTCTTGTAATGTTTGGATAAGGCACTTCAAAACGTAGACGTAATCGGTTGCGGACACTGGGGTCATTGCGTTTACCACCTCATAACCATCGGCAATCACTTCTTTCAGTTCCGCGTTGATCAGTTCAATTGTGTTCTTCACTATCATCTGCGCCTCATCAACTTCATCCATCAAATATTGCCCCGTCTTCGATTTGCTTGTTCGCTACGCCAGACATCCACAATTCCTGACTCGGTTGTGCGTTTGTTTGCGTAATGCTGATCTTCCTGAACTGCTCTTTCGTAAGTGTCCAGATATTCACCGTACTGTTCACTGGTCAATGCTTGTGATTCACGCTCCGCGACTGTCCCAGATGCCTCTAAGAAGCCGAAGGCTTTGACGGTTTTTCCGTATTGCTCAAGAGCCTTTGATCGGGCCTTTGCTTGCGCCGCAGGAAGGTCTGTTTCTGCTAAATATTTGAGTGCTTTTTCAACTCGCTCGTCGGAAATTAAATCAGTCACGATCTTTTTCCCTAGCCAAAGCGGCGCTGTTGATGTACTCGGCAATCATCTGTTCTTGCTCGGTGAGAGGTTGATCGCCAATAAACCTGAGCATGATTTGCTTAATCATCTCGGAAAAATCTTTGAAGTTTTCAAGGACAAGCATCTCGATCAGCGCAGATGACGTAAGGTTCATCGGGTCGGCGCGAAGTGTCGTATCGCTTGCTCCATTGTCCTGATCAGCCATAAGTGTTGCTCTTCCTTATATTTATGAAACTGGGCGTGGAATTCGTTGTGGCAAATAACGTGCAGGGGAATCCCAAATGAGTCGTTGGCTTTTCCTCCCATCTTTCCAAGATTGAGACCGGAGATGGCAATTGCATGGTGGACAATGATTTGATTGTCGTCCCACCCAGAATGACCACACATACAGCAATCAAGGCTTTGGATGTATTTCTTGTACGCATTGTTTTTCCATGTTTTTTCTTTTTGAATCAAACGGCTTGCCTTACCTCGGTATTTCCCAAAAAAACGGCTTATTCTTTAGAAAAGACCGACCATGCGAGATAAGACAAACCGCTGACCCAAAAAAAAGACTTTTCTCGATTGCGTAAACGCTGAGAAGACGCTCTGGAGGAGACTGAAGGGCTCTATCAAACCCTTCAAATGCGCCGCCAATCGAAATGGTTGTCAAACCACTCCACCGATGTAACGCTCGGTAGACAGACGCTTCCCAAAAAATCATTAAGCAAATATACACGCATTTACATTAATGTGCAACATTTACTTTACACCCAGATCAAAAAAAAGCCGAGATGCCTCGGCTCTAATTTTGGTTTTGTTAAATGCTGATTGTGAATTGTTTAGCAACTCCAAGAACTTCGTAGTCCTCTGGCGTGGCCTCGATTGCAGGATACTGCGGATTCAGGGGTCTTAAAAGGTGCCTGTTGCCTGTGATCCTGAGTGATCTAAAAATAGGGTAAGACAAGTATTTGGTTTTCACCAAAACAGCATCTCCACTTGCGGCAGTTGCGTCAGAATCAAAAACGACAAAGCCTCCAATTTTGTAGATGCTGTCCGATGAAACCATTTCATCATCCGTTAACTCTATTGCGAATCCGTTGTGCAAGTTTTGATTCGTTGCAACGAATTTTCTGTCGTCATCTTGAAACACATTTACCCTCGCAGAAGATTGTATTTCGTCAAGCGAAAGAACAGGAACAAAAGATATTTCTGATCGATTGAGTGATGCTTTTGCTGATGGAACGCCCGTTGCTAATTCTTCTGGGTCAACTCCAAGAGCCTTTGACATCTTGATCAATTGAGTCATTTTCATCTCGCTCACAGCGCCCAACTCGTATTGGGAGATAGAAGCGCGGGATAAATCGACCCTCCTTCCTAATTCTGACTGAGATATTCCGATTTTTTCTCTTAACAATTTTATTCGATCACCTAATGGTGTACTCATATGGTCTTTCTCTCCACGGTTTTTTTTAAGCAGGGGTTCCGAAACTGCTTTTAAATTTTTTTAAGGCTGATGCTCCGAGTACCACTGCGGGCAACCGAGCGCCCACTCTTCGTGTTCTGCTCGTGTTTCTTCGCCATGCAGATCAAGGTCGATTGACGCGAGGGGCGTCCATCCCTTGAGTGCGCGAAGTTGCCACGTTCGACTCCACTGCAAATTGAAAATTTTCTCGCGGTGGTTGTCGAGTTGATTGCCGAGTGGAATGCCGCAATGCCGACACCATCGATCTTTCATTTCGCGCGTGGTCAGATGACCCGCCCAACCTGTCGCAATGTCCTCAGTCGTAGCACGACCGACCGCCGTGGTGTTGCCCTTTGCCGAGCCGAGCGGAGCGGGGCAATGATTTCCCTGCCACGCGCCTTTGGCTGTGTGGTTGTGGTTGGCGAGCATGAAATGTGGGATTTCTTCCCCCAGTGGGTTGCTGATTAGATTTGTATGCTTCATTTGGTTTCTCTCTTGGTTGATCTTGTATCTTAGTTGTTGCCTTTGAGGTGTCAAGACAAATTTACATCTATTTCCAAATAAATTTCTTATGATATATTTACTTGACATAAGAATGTAAAGAGAATATTGTGTTCATGTCCGCGACACATAGTGGCAGGGGTTGATTGGTCACCCGAGCCTTTATCGCAGAAAGCCAATTAAAAGACGCAAGGTGAGCCGTGGCGACCTCCGAGACGGGACAAACGCCGCAATGGTGATGCTACTCGAAAGAGCCATCGGGGTTGGCGCGACCCTCCATATACCGGAAATTCGCGGGGCGATTACTGGCACGGCGACGTTCCCATCACCTTACGTCTCAGTGATACCTATGGAAAAGATATGGAAATTGAAACGCTTGATGCCGCGATAGATGAACAAGACTTAGTCGATCTTTTTGACAAATGGTGGTCAGTCTGGCCCACAGGTCAGAAGCAGGCAAAGAAAGACGCGCTTCGCGCTTGGCTGAAGGTCTTTAAGAAAGACCCCGGAATTCCGACGCATGATTGGAAAGACTTTGCTGAAAATGTGCTGATTCAGGCATTGAAAGACCAATGCAACTGGCGAAAGAAGATTTTTGACAAGTACCCGACGCCAGAAGACAGGAAAAAGCACGACATTTTTGTCGCACGTCTGCCAATGCCTGCGACTTGGTTGAATGCAGGGCGTTGGGCTGACGCTGTCCAAAAACTTCCAACAGATATTGTTGAGAAAAATTCTGTTTCAGTTAGTTGTTGTGAGTGTCCATCTCCCGCCGCAATCACTGTTGAAAACGAGCATTTTTGTGCGTGGCATTGGACAAAAAGATTCAATCGGGATCACCTGAAACTACTAGCCGATAGCCTCAATCAATTGGGCTTAAAACAGCAGGACGGTGAGTCGCGAGAAGCATGGTGTGAACGGTGCCGTCAGTTTGCGATTGGGTCTAAATGGGGCAGGGTGATCGCCCAGTAGCGTATGCCAGATCACAAGATCGCAAAAAGTCTCGGTTACACGCCGACCTCAGAAAGCGACGACTACCGACTTATCCCTTTCAACAACAAACGGGAGAAGTGGGAGTACATGAAAGCGAGGGGTCTCTCAGAAGTCTTTGAGCAGATCAAAAAAGCCTTTCCCGAATGCAGTGAGCCAATCATCAAGCGAAAAAAAGATACCCAAAAGACATGAGCGGTGCGAAGGCTGTGGAAGGGGCCGAAAACTTGCCTTGCGAGTTGCCTGACAAATGCAATTACTGGGATTTTTGTCGAGAACAAACTGCGGCTTGCGAGGCTTACATATTTTGGCTCAATTACGGAAAGAAAACAGACAAAAAACGACAACCCAGTTTTATTAAAAAAATTGGAGAAACTTATGTCTAAGTTAGAAGAAGATTTCCTTTTCCAATGCCGTTCCGCAGGGTTCCCCGAGCCGGAACGCGAATACAAATTTCATCCGACAAGACGGTGGCGTCTCGACTTCTTTTGGAGCGCAGAAAAAACAAACAGCCATTTCTCCGTTGCTATGGAGATCGAAGGAGGGACGTGGATCAAAGGACGCCATGTCACTGGAAGCGGTGTAGAAAAGGATATCGAAAAATATAACGAAGTGACTCTGGCAAACATCGTTTTGCTCAGGGCAACGGGAAAGCAAGTCAAGGATCGACGCGCTATCGAGTGGCTACGGAGGGCCGCGCTATGGGAAATGGATTTCGAAACAGTTATGAGGCGATTGGATGGGCATTAAGACGGGTAAACACACCCGTAATTGACTCCCCAACAATCTGGGATTTAGGCAAAAAAAGCGCAGGACGCGACTTCATGCCAGAACTTGACCAGTGGGAAAAAGTAGCAGAAGCCGCGCTAATTATCCGAAGAATGGAGAAAAGTTGCTCCCCTCAACACAAGTCAGTCATTCTGACTTACTTCACTGGCGGCACGGTTTATGAGACTGGCGTATTGATCCAGTGGATTGCAGATTCTTTCAGGCGAGACCGTTGGTTTGTCATGGAGATTGTATTGCACTGGGCCAAAGGTAAAAAGATGATGCATACCACAGAGTGGTGGGCGGCGAAGTACGGCGTTAACCAGTCAACAGTCACCCGTTGGTCTCAAAAGATCAGAGAAAAACTTGACGAGTTGTTTGAGTTCGCGATGTCTGTTTTGGATGACGCATTGATTGAAAGCGGTCACGTTGAACGTGCATAAAAAGATACCCGATTTAGTATAATTAATATATGGGGGAAGAGTTTGTATCGAATCCTAGTAATTGGTGACGCAATTCTTGATAAATATCAGTATGGAGTTGCAACCCGACTCTCGCCAGAGGCTCCTGTTCCAGTCGTTAAGATCACGGGAGAGATAAACCAAGCGGGAGGCGCCTGTAACGTCGCCCTGAATGCGGATGCCCTTGGTGTAGCCGCAAAGATAATCTCAGTTGTTGGTCAGGACGAGGCGGCAAAAGAACTTGTTGCCGCCATGCATTCTCAACTATCACGATTCCAGTTCAACGAGGCTCGAATCGACACCACAGTCAAAACGAGATTCGTGGTCGATAATCACCACATTCTTCGGATTGATAAAGAGCAGTCCTGTCCAAGCGCTGACTTGGACACCGCGCTCCAATACTTTGAGTCTTTTGTGAAGGATGTTGATTGGGTCATCTTCTCGGATTACGGGAAGCACTTCCAGTCCAGAGCGCAAGACATCATAGAGATTGCCAAGTCCCAGAAGAAACCTATCGCGGTCGATCCCAAAACATCTAACTGGGAGATTTACAGGGGGGCTGACCTGATCACACCCAATCTCTCTGAGTTAAAGGCGACTGGTCAAGAGCCCGAGGCTCTAATTAAAGCGTTTGATTTAAGGGAATTGTTAGTGACGGAAGGTGAAAACGGAATGACCCACTACTCGGCTCGGCGTAAGAAACCGATTCACCGAGACGCGAAGAGTCGCGAGGTCATTGATGTCACTGGAGCAGGGGACACCGCTCTCGCGGCGTTTGTTTGTGGGAAGGTTCGCGGTTGGAAAGCAGAAAATTGTATGGATTATGCGAACGCGGCGGCGGGGTTGGTTTGCCAGATGATGGGAACCCATGTGACCTCGGATGTACCAAAGCCGCAGGAGCATAAATGAAATTGGATTGTCCGATCTGCGGCGCTCCGATGATATGGGGCGGAGATCACGACGGGGAAGATGACAGCGGTGACCAGTTCATCGTTTCGAATCTGCACTGCTCAGAGTGTCTGACCGAGGCTGAAATCTACCAGTACGAAGACAAAAAAAAAGCCCCGCCGAAGCAGGGCTGTATATCAGGGTGATGGAGTCTGTTTATCTTGAAGTTGTTCGTGGAAACTTTCGATGGCTCTTCTGCAAACTCTGGCACTGTGGTGATCTCCAGTCACCTCATGGGTTTCAATCCAACCGACAGAGCCTTCAAACATCATGTGAAAAATTTCCCATGCTTGGCGTTCAGTGAATTCCAGTTTTATTTTTTTCATTTAAGAGTCCATGTTCGATGATCTTTCGAGTACCATGCGTGAAAGATTCGTGCAGAAATAACATCTAGTGGCGCATCATGGTAGTGCTGACCATTAACTTCTCTGCCCCAGTTGTGAATCTCGACGGCTAAGGCTTTCGCCTTTGCTTGAGTGGTTACACCATTGCCGCGAGTTGCCTTTCGCAATTTCGTGTCGAGAGAAAGCAGTGTCTCAATAGCCATTCCGCTTACTGGCCCCGCAATATAATTGACCGAGTAGTTATGGGGGCGACGCCAATTCCCGCTAGTATCCAATAACGGCTTAATCACCCAATTGCCGCAGTGGCTGTTGATTACCCCGTCATCGGGGCGTTTCCATTTAAGAGTCTTACTCATAGTTCAGGGTCTCCGATTGCTCTTTCTCGATCCATGAAAAGGACATCACCAACGATGTCGCGTTGAGCCAAGACGCTTGCTTGTGAATTGAAAGGCAGTTGTTTCATCCTGCCGTCTTCATCGACAAACATCACATTGTCACCAAGGTGGACGGCTTCGAGATAGCCGCCGCCGATCACGGCTTGCCACTCCTCAAGAGTGTCGCCGCCATCGTAGACCTCAGAGGTTCCATCGGCCTTATAAATCATTGCAGTCATTGTTCAGTCTCCTCGACCAAAGTGTTGAAGGCAAAGTCGAGAACGCCGTCTTCTTCATTCTCCCGAAGTAGTTCAAGAATTTGATCTTTTTGTTTTTCGGTTTCAACCGTTAGTTCGATTTTGTACATAGTTCAGTCTCCTAAGCGTTAAAGGTGTAGTGTCCGTCAGACTCGCGCTCAATCCAATTCATCAGATGAACGAGCGGTGTCTTGGTTTCGTGTTCGCCATAAAGGTTGTCGTTCCGCACATAAGTGAACACAACGGGGTTTGGATCATCAAAGTTATAGATAAGCCAATCTGGGACATTGTGCTTTTCTGCAAGTTCAAGCAGTTCGCCTTCATCAAAAGTTGTTGAGGCTCCATCGATCTGGACGTAGTACTCCCATGAGACTTCAAAATCATTCTCCGGTAGAGGGGTTAAACTTAGTTCCTTGCAAGCCACCGCAATAAAAGCGTCTAAGTTAAAGTCATCTTTCTCATCAAAGGACATCCCGTCAACTTGCTCCATAACTTGCTTCATAACGTAATCGGCAAGTTCTTCGTGGTGGTTGAACCTTGGGTTCATCCAGTTTTTTGGTTCGATATGTTGTATTTTGTACATGGTTCAGTCTCCCATGCTTGATAAAATGATGTCGTTCACAGTCTCGGAATCGAGGCCCAGTCTTTTGGTGTTGTATGCCTCGCAAGCGGCCTCTGCCTCTTCCAACGTCTTGCCCCAGACCCACGGCATTACCCCTTCGCCACGTCCCAACATGGGACAGTGGCCCTTCTGGCCGCGCACAATGAGCGAGGGAACATAGCCGCCGTGTTTGGTTGGGTCTTGAGTGGGCATGATGTGGTAGCAGATTTGTGAGTCGATGATAAAGTCTTTCATTATTCAGTCTCCTTTGACGTGTTCAATTGTAGTCCGGTTTCATCCATCGGTGAATAGGCGTCGGGGTGCAACGGAATCGGATCAAGACCTTCATCGATTCGATGGATTTGATTCCATCGGTCAAAACAATCTCGACATATCGCTCGTCTCGATCCGTCAATTGTGAGTGAGGGAACGTGGTTTGCGTGAAACGAAATCATAGTTGTGCAAGCCGCGCATTGGGAATGCATAGTCGCGTATCCCATCGTTGTCTCCTTGCCCCCCGAAGGGGGCGTCAGCGTGGTTAACCTTTTTTGTTTTGTTTCGCACGATCTCTGGCAGTTTTGCCAGGTCGTGAGACACCTGTCTTTTCGAAACAATGGATGTGATACGTTGGCAAGTCAGCCAACGCGGCGCGGTGTTGCGGTTTCATAAAATCTTTAAGAGTCATTTTTGATTCCTTTTCAAAGTGTTGTTTAAGATTCGCCGGATCACGTCACTGCACGACAACCCCTCGACTGATGCGATGCTCTGGATGTCCAGAAACATCGTCGAAGGAATGCGAACAGTGACCCTCACCTTGTCGGTGTTGTTTGAAAAATCTTTTAAGTGATCAGTCACGGGAACCTCTAACCCAATTAAGAATCATTCGGCCTGCGGCCTCAAAAGAGCCGCCGACTAACAGCATCACGCCAAAACAGATAAAGTAAAAAAGCGCAATCGTTAAGTCTTCGATGAACATCATTTTTTGCAATTCATGCATTTAAAATACCTCGCAGAGGTGGTTGGTTGATTGGATTGATGCAGGATGCATCGTGCATGGCTCCACGCGGGAGCCATGAGGCGATGAAGCCTAGCCAATGTTTTCTCCCCCATATACGTAGTGTCTGATGTCTTGGATCAATTCAGACTCGGGGTCAATGACTGTCTCAATGATTGCCATGCATTCGCCGCGTGAGGTTCTCGTTCTTGGCGGCATCATTGTTGTCTGGAAAAGTGTGGTCAGTTCTTTGTGACGGGCGCTACCAACCTTGACCCACTCGGCCTCTGTGTTGCCACAATATTTGTGATCGGAGCCACCACAATTTCCGGTGTACTGGTCGTCTGCGACACCCTCTATCGGCGTTTCGGGGAACGTGTAAATTTCATGCCACCATTTCTGGTTTTCGGCGTCCCAACCAAACTCTCCGAGCAGTGGAATTTTGTCTCCACCGCATAAGGTACAACGCACCTCGAATTTGTCGTTCATTTTGTTGAAGTTCTCCATTAAGATTTAATTGGCGACTCATTGTCGCGGTCGAAGGGGAAGCAAACTTTTTTCAAGAATCTTTTGTTTGCGGGAATGCCAGAATAAAAAGCGTCGTCCAAACTTTCGAGCCACTGGCGGTTTGACTCTTCGGGGTCGAAGTCCCGTTGGCAGTTGTAATAAGAATTAAGAAGGCCGATCAGTTCGGTCTTCGCCTTGCTGTCGCGTTTGCGGCGCCCGATCTCGGTCTCAATACAATAGGCCGCAGTCTCGGCTTGTTGAGCAAAACTCATGCGTGACTCCATAAATTTTCGAAGTGATAGTGCAAAAAAAGTGATAGTGGTTGTGATAGTTGTGGCCCGTATGCGCCCGAGCCGACGGCGTCTGCGATCATTCGCCAGTCAGGTAATCACGGTAGGTGACTAACTCTTGCAACTCGCCTGCATGGTCTTCGTTGAATGGGTCTATCTTTCTGATCGAAAACTCAACAAGAGCCAATTCAGTTTTGATCACCCGATTAACTAGGTTGTTGGTGTCGGCGTCGTGGTAGGTGTGACCATTCCAATTGACCGTGTAAGGGTCAACCATATTCTTGAAATAACGTGTGTCAGAGATGATGTCTTCTCGGATGCTCATGGTTTGTCCTCGCAGATTAAGGTTTGATGCGGAGTGCATCGTGCTACGCCCTCAGTGAAGGCGCAGACCGATAAACTCGGTGGTTGATTTAAGCGCCCCCGTTCGGGGCGTGGGGCTATCCAATGTGCCCGTGATCTTCATCTACATCTGGATCACTGGCCCAGTGATCGCCATCAGGGCGACCATTAATTGCGGCGAGGTTGTCCACGTAATCGGCGAAGCAATCCAGTGCCTTGAGCGTCTGATCCCTGAGTTTGACCATTGGGTCTTCAGCCCAGTCAATTGCGCCCTTGAATTGCGCTCTGTGGGCTCTTTCCATGTCTACAATCTGTGTCATGGTTTTGACCGCGTGTTCTAGGTCATCCCGCGCAAAGTCTGCCGCATCCCAAAACATCTTTTCTTCTAAATCTTCTTTGTTCATTTTGTCCTCGCAGATTAAGAGTGGGTATAGCCGTCGGTCTCAATTCCAAGCCACATACCGCACCAACGAAGGGCGATGACGCCGTCGTAAAGCGGCTCGGAGGCTCGGGCCAAGAACTCCTCGAAGTTCTCAGCCCCATCGGGGGACTGCTGATATTTTCTTTCGATTGCTTGCCTTTGTTCTGGTGTCATAATTTCCTCGCAGATTGATTACGCCCCCCAAGGGAGGGCGTAGTGTTTCGCGCACGTCGCGCCATAGCCGACCTCGGTCGAGCGCTCGTCGCTCAGGGGTCGGGAGCAGAAACAACAGTTGCCTGTCAACTTGCCGTATTCACTGGCGACCTTGGCAGGGTCGTCAGCAAAGCGCTTCAGCGCCGCCGTCACGTCAGGCGTTGCATCACGCGACGGCAGGAAGACGCCCGTGTCGGGGTTGACCTTGCCAAAATAGGTGGCCTCATCGAAGCCGCCAGTGCTTTTGACATAGAGCCATCCGGCATTCTTTGAGCGGTCGCCCGCTCTGGATACCACCACGTCGCCCGCCTCGGTCGAGACGCGCAACTTGGGATACTTGAGATGCTCGGTGGCGGCGAACAGCAGGGCCACCAGTTCGCTCAGGTTGCCCACCTTTACAGGCTCAGTCACCTTGGCAGGGTTAACCGCAACGCAGGTGTCCGCGTACCGCTCGATGAACTCAGCCGCCGTCCATTCGGCCTCATCTTTTTTGATGATCGAGTTAGAGTTTGGAGCAGGCGCCGGACGATGCGTCTTGATCGTCATGGTGTCAGCAATCGACACGGTGATCAGGTCTCGGGCAGAGCCGCCATAGGCAACATGGCGGATGCATTTTTTGGGATGCCAGAATTGCTCGTCGGTCGCCAATTGAATCAGCAGGGCGCGGTCGGTTTCATAACGGATTTGATCCGCATAAAGTGAGATTGAATGCCACATGATCAGACCTCCCCGAACATTTCGCGGGAGGCCAACTCCAGAAGTCCAAACTGCTCGGACTTGGCGTAAGCGATGGCGTACTTTGTCCGCTTCGCGTGGTTCCGGTAGCCGTGGCATGACTGGCCCGTTTTCAGGTGCTGAATCAGCACAGACTGGGATCGAAGGTTGGTGTGGCGCCACTCTTGAGCGGCCTTCAGAGATTTAAAAATTACTAGGTTTTTGGGTTCCATAATTGTCCTCGCAGAAGGTTGGTTGTGGAATGATGCAAGGTGCATCGTGCGAGGCCGCAAGCGCGGCCCCGAGGCGATAAACCTTGGTGATAGTTAAGCCGCTTTGGCGTATTCAAAAGCGGCGCGGCCCATGATGAAATCAGCGGCGGCCTGCGCCTTGGACGATGCGCGGATGATGGCGTTTTTGTCGTTCTCCAAGACCTTGAGCCATGACGCCAGATATTCGACGTGTTGGACTTGGCCCTCGACGCCCGTCTCAGCGCAGACAAAGGCGGCGGTCAACTCGGCGACCAGTTCCTCGAAGGCGTATTCTTTCGAACCAAAGGCGCCTTTCATCGAGCGATCAAGTCGCGACTTGTGACCAGTGGCGTGGCCCATTTCGTGAAAGCAGGTCGAATAGAACTGCTCGACAGACTTAAACTGCTCACGCGGCGGGACAAAGCACTCATCGGTCGAGGGCATATAGAACGCCGCATTGCCGCGCTCGGTCACGTCAAGCGGGAAGTCGGCAATCACTGCCTCGGCGCCCGCGATGGCGTCAAACTCAACCTCGGGCTCGGTGACAGAATCAAGGGGCGGCAAGCATTCAATCTGATCGCGATTGAAGACGTTGTAATACCTCAGCAGGGGGATAAACTTCTTTGCCGGATCACCGCTTTTGGTGACAACTTTTTTGTCCTCGATCTCGAGTTGCTTATAGAACACAACAGGGGTCGCTTCCTCGCCTTTGCGAACGCCGCCCTCAAACAAACAGTCGTTGTCCGCGTCCCAGTAATACGTGCCTTTACCACGCTTGCGGTCGCGGCTCTCGATGTTGCGGCCTGCGGCCCGAGCGGCCTTAGCGGCGGCATCCTTAGCGGCGCCATATCCGAACCACTGGTTCGACGTGAAGCCCTTTTGAGCCGCCATCGCCCACAGCCAAAGCACGTTTGACCCTCGATAGGGGACGCCTTGAGCATTAATCGGGAACGCGCCGCCGTCGCCAGTCGTTGTCCACGGACTGGCCCACGCGGGGGCAGGGTTGCCGGAGTTGATCCACTCAGTGATTTGACCAATGAAATGGTCGGTTATGTGTTGGGCGATATCAGATATTTTTGGTTTCTTTTGGGTCATAGTCAGTCCTCGCAGAAGGGTTGATTGAAAACATCGGTCAGGGCTCGGGTGAGCGCTCACCGATGCAGTCATAAGGGGGGAACAGCCCCGAGCCGATGCGACGGGCTCGGGCACAGATACTCTGGACGTTTGCCATCCCCCGTTTAAACCTTCGCAAATCCGCCTATGTACAACGCCGACTCTCAGAGCCCATCGGCAGGCAACGGGGGGGAGCGAGATGCCTCGCGCCCGTCTGCTTTACTCTAGGGTCAGACTCCCGACAACAGGCTCAAGTATGCGCTCGTCAGACAATGTCTGTCAAGCGTTCATTGCACCCAGAGTGCAACAGGCACAGAGCCCAGAAAAGAATTAGGTATATATAGAGGGGACACTTGACACCGCAAACAAGGTGTGCATCCCCCTAAAAAAAAGCCTTTAAAAACAATGACTTAGTTTGGCCCGTGACGGGGAGATCGGCACCCAAGCAATACGAATGCTTAGGTATTGTCTGACGTTGTCTGACAGGCCAGAGAATGGCTCTCCTGATGAATCGGGGAAGTCAAGCAATATTTACATTGCCTGCAAGGGGCAATGCCTACATTACATTTGGCCCTGACGCCGCCTGTAAGGCCCGCCACGGCCCGAGCGGATATGCCCCCATGCAGAGGTAGCAGGGCGGGGGGGTTGAGACGGCCCGAGCGGAATAAAACCGAGGGGTGCAGGCTCACATTGTCAGGGGGAGAACACAGCCCGCGTGGCCTGCCGCCGTGGCCTGCCGCCACTGGCACACGCCACGGCCAACCCGAGAGACCCACTCGCAATTCGCGGGAAGGGATGGACTGGGGAAAATATGTTATCGGCCCGAGGTCGGGCAGACCAAGAGCGGAACAACAGCGGGCACGGTCACTGGCCCGAGCGCCGCAGATTGCCCGAGGCCGAGAGGCCCACGCGGGAGGGGTGCGCGTATATGGCACAGGCCCGCGTCCCCGTAGCGGCACATCCCGCGAATCGAGTCTATTTTTTTCGAGGGGACTGCGGAGTACAGGGACTTGGGCAGGGGGGGGTGCCTCTGATCGCCCGGCATCCGCAGAGATTTTTCGGGGGCGCATATATGGCTTACGGATTTAGTGTGATGGTGACCGCCCGACCGCACGCCGACCGGGGTTTACCTACTCATATATATAAACATCCCCCACGTCTCAGACAATTTTTGAAACGTACCCCAAGAAAGTCAATGTTTGCAACGGTTTCAAGGGGTACTTATTCTCCATTAGCCAAAAACAAAGAGGTTTGAAATGCCAAAAGTTGGAAATAAAAAATTCCCTTACACAGCAAAGGGTAAAAAAGATGCCATGTCCTACGCGAAGAAAACTAAGAAACCTGTCAAGAAGAAATCGGGATACTGATTCCTGCTTACCTGAAGCACTCTGCGACAGATTCCAGAGTTGCTCGGCATCTATCTGCCCTCTAGACCCAGATTGGGAACAAAGGGTTTGGATTAAAGATGACAAGGTCTGCTACTACATGAGACAAGCCTCTAAACACTCCTCAAATGGCCTGTATACGCCGCTAGAGGGGTCAGTAGTACCAGAGGCCATCTTGAACAAGTACCCCCGTATTTACCCCCCGATTTTTAAAAACAAATGATTTACAAGATTCCAGATTTACTGGATGAGAAAACCCAAAAAAATATTTCCGATAAATTTTTGGAACAGAAAAATTGGGAAACAAGTTCTGACTTTTGGCCCAAGGCTCTCTATGAGTACCAGTCGGATGGAACACAGAGGCAGATCACGTCCCCGTGCTTTATCGGCAAAGGGGATTTTGAGGAATACAACTCGAACCTCAAAAAAATAATTTTTTCGTTAAGCCAAAAAGAAGTAATGCATATCGAAACCCTAATGTACCGATGGGCAGAAGGTTCATGCATCTTATGGCACGACGACAACGGTCACGACGTGACTTGCACCTACTACGTTTCCGATTGGGATCGAAACTGGGGTGGCGAGTTGCTGTTTAAAGACGGCTCTTGGCTTGCCCCTGAAAAAAATTCGCTCGTTATTTCCCTAGAGCAAATGGAACACAAAACTACGTTACGTCTTCCGAGAACGCCGGAACGTTTAACCCTTCAATCATTTATTCAATATAAAAATGGCGAAAGACCCACGATTAACTAAGGCAGGCGTATCTGGCTTTAACAAGCCTAAGAAAACCCCGAGTCACCCAAAAAAATCGCACGTTGTAGTTGCGAAAGAGGGGGAGAAAATAAAAACAATCCGATTTGGTCAGCAAGGGGTTTCCGGGGATAAAAGCCCTACCGCTCGGCAAAAATCATTTAAAGCAAGACACGCCAAAAATATTTCGAAAGGAAAAATGTCGGCGGCTTACTGGGCAGACAAGGTGAAGTGGTGAAAAAGAAAGGCTTGTACGACAACATTCACGCAAAGCGAGAACGAATAAAAGCAGGGTCTGGAGAAAAAATGCGGAAGGTAGGCGCCAAAGGTGCGCCAACAGCAAAAGCATTTAAAAAATCTGCGAAAACTGCAAAAAAGAAATGACAAATAAATCAGAGCCTTGTAAATGCCTTGATTGCGATCTGTACGACTGCGACTGCACCAAAACTGGTGACCACACACACTGTTTGTGCCCTAAATGCCCTTCCTCCTAGCGTTTTTCGTTACATTTTTTGGGGCTAACGCACTCGCAGATATATACGGATCAAGAGCCAGTTTCCTATTGATGGATACGGCGGGGATGAGCCTGTCCTACCTGTCGGATAATGTCGATGATGCGTGGCGAAGACGTATGGAAAACGCGCTTCTTGCCAATGGCGACACCCATATCTACATCTACACCCAAAACGAGGGTGACGATCTTGGTGACGTGTCTCCAAAGCCTAATTGGGAGGCGAGACTTGATCGGTTGAACAGCATCGGGCTTCGACCCATGCTTTGGTTGATGGCAGATGACTCTCCGTCACTTGCCGGAAGACCGCTTTCTGCCCATATGGCACACAACGCCGAGATGGTGCGCCGCTTTGATGACAAGGTGGATGCCTACATTATCGGTCTTGAAAGTGATGAATACTGGGACGCGACTTCAGTCACAGCGTTGGTTAACCACCTTAAACCGCTTACTGATAAACCTGTTGGTGTTCACCTAACTCCCGGCATCAAGCCCGCCCATTACGCGGCGGCAGAAGTAATATTTTTACAAACTGGCTTTAATCTTAATGAAGCCGAGTTTCGTCAAAGAGTTGCCGAGGCACTTGCCTTGGGACTTCCCGTAATTGTTGCGGAATACGACCTGCAATCTGATTCAAACCTCAGTCGAAGATATGGAGACATCGCTTGCGAAATGGGAGCCATCGGTACAGGAAACGGACGGTCAGTGACGAAATGCGGACAGCGAGAGCAAGCCGCGAAGAAGAAGCCTTGGTATCAGGAATACGAAACGGAGATCGTAGTTGTTGGTATCGCGATGGCAAGCGCCTACGCTGTATACCGATGGGATATTCCGTTGACGATCAACGCGACAGAGAACAATTATCAGATTGGCCTGAGTAAAGACTTTGAGGAGTCTTCTGTTGGCGTCTCTTATCGGGATGACGGCGCAGTAATGGGGACAATTCAAATACGTTTTTAAGGAGGAGAAATGGCGGGTCTGATTAGGGCAAGAAAACCAAGCGAATATAAATCCGGCGGCGGAAAGCCCCGTAACTATAAGAAAGAATACGAAAAGTTTCACTCCTCTCCAAAAGCAATTGCGGAAAGAAGTAGCCGAAATAAGGCACGTCGGCAATTAGCAAAAAAAGGGCTTGTAAAGAAGGGCGACGGTAAAGATGTGCATCACGCCAATAGAAAGCCAACCGACAACAGACGAGCAAATTTAAAGGTAATTTCTCGATCAAAAAATAGATCAATTAAATAACCATGTCACCTGAATTTTTAAAAAAAATAGCCGAACTACGCCAATCAAATCTTCGTAATCAAGAATTTACGAAATGGAAGAACAACAACCCAACCGCGCCTACCGGAACTGGGCAATGGAATGCGGCTCCGTGGACTGGGCAGACTGCACAAGCAATTGTCTATGACCCAATTAATGGGAAAGCATATCCGAATCCGGCGGCGGCTATTTCTTCTGGAGTGAGTAATTTTACTTATCAGATTCCTGCCGGAATGAATGTGGACTGGTCTTACTGGAACCAGTTTGCACAACCGTCTCCACCGCCTGCTCCTCCAGTACAGCCTTTGACCGTGACAGATCAAACGATAAACAACCCAAACAGTGGCGGTGGAAGTCCACAACCAACTCCACAACCAACTCCGGAGCCAGAGCCAGAATCACCTTCTTATCAGTTTTCTGATGAAGCAAAACGATTTGCCGCCGCAGGAATGATGGGCCGCGCCGCAAAATCAGTTAGAGACGCGGGCGGAACTTGGACAAAGGCTATGCAAAGGCAACTGAGAAATGACGCTGATGGTCAACAGAACTACGGCGGAGATTTTGCAAATCAAAGCACCATTGACGACCTTGTTCAAAAACATGGATTTATCAACCCGACTTCCGGCGAAGGAGGAGGAATTTCTCCGGGGATGTCAATGGGTAGAGCCAAGAGAGACTACGAGAAAAAGTTCGGGGCGGGCAGTTGGAATAAAGATGTCCATGTCGCTGTTAAAGCCTCTCAACAAAGGGCTTATAACCAAAGTAAAACCAAAAAACCCAAAAATTCTGGGGGGATGTAATTTGAAAATTAACGTATCACCTAAAGGCAGAAATGTGGGATATGTTGGAAAGCCTAAGAAGTATAAAAACATTGAAGACGACCCATCTGTGAAAAATGCTCTTAAATATGTTGAGACCGTTAGCGCAATGGAAGATTCGACTGAACGAGCGTTTAAACAAATCGAAGCGTTACGCGCAGATACATTGAAAAAAATACAGGTCTAGCCATGTTTTCACCAGATTTTTTAAAGCGATTTAGAGAAATAACCGCTCAGAAAGCAAATGCGGTTGCGGTAAGTGACAGCGCTCCAAGCGCTAATAACGCAGGTAGCCAAACCGAAGTTCGCAAAAAATCTATCGGAACTAGGCCGTCCGCATACGCTAATGCGCGACAGAAACAGGTCGAGGGTGTTGTCTATGACCCAATCACAGGAAAAGCATTTCCAAATGCTTCAACCGCGATGTCAGAAGGTGTTCAGAATTATTCGTCACAACTGCCATCTGGCATTCAAGTTGATTGGTCATATTGGAATAAATTTAAACAACCGGAAGTTGCAGAAGTAGAAGTGCAAGAACTTGAAGTGGCAGATCAAACAATTGGCTCTCCAACTCCAGAGCCCGCTTCTCAACCCTCTACTCAACCCGCTTCTCAACCCGCTTCTCAATACACTCAGCAGTCCATGTCATCACCCGCGCCTCCGCCTTCGCCTGCAAAGCCGAAATCAATGGGGCCGCAAAAGTCGCAAGAGCAATGGACTGCAAGAGCAAAGCAACTTGGATGGTCGCCTGATCAATATAGCGGAGCCGCTTACCAAGGATATGCAAACAAGTTTCCTGAGAGTAAACGAGTGAATGCAACTCCTGCTCCGCCTTTAAATGAACAAAGAAATTTATCGAATAGAGGCACTAGAGGTCAGAAGTGATTGCTGTATCCGCAGGAAAAACCGTTGTAATTGGGCAAATCGGAATAACTGTACTTGATAACTTTATTTCAGATGCTCAAGTAAACGATCTTCTTGATTTGTGTGCAGACGAAGTAATGGAAGATTCGACTGTTTGCACGAAAGATGGTGTTGGCGAAAAGATAGATTCAAGAACAGGACTTAGAAGATGGGTATCGCATAACGAAACCCCAGAACTATATAGCCTGTGCATCAAAATTGCTGATTTTGTAGGCAAAAATCTAGACGATGCAGAGAACGTTCAACTATTAAGTTATTCAAAAGGCCAAAAATACGAGCCTCATTTTGATGCGTTTGATAAGTCTAAAAGTGACTGGACGCACTACGGGAAAGGCGGTCAAAGAGTTTATACCGTTATGGGGTATCTAAACGACCTTTATGACGGAGGGGAGACCTCATTTCCAACGCTCGGTATCGATATTAAACCACGACGTGGTCGTTTATTAGTGTGGAGCAATGTGGGAGAAGACTACAGCGTCCCGCATCCTGACTCACTGCATGGCGGAATGCCAGTCGGTGAAGGAGAAAAAAAATGTTTCACAATATGGTTCAGAGAAAACAACTATAAATGAATCGCGAAGAATTCATTACAAAAGCATCCGAATATTTACCAAAAGCAACACTCGAACAAAGCGGGCTATTTTATAAAAACCTTTTAGAGAAAAATTTTGATAAAGCAATCATCCGGGAACTATGCAAAATAGATCGATGGTTCCTTTTGGTTGTCGTCTTAAACAGAAAAGATGCTGTTCACCCTTGGCTTTACGAAAGATGTCGAGAGGTAGAGCGAAATCCTGATGGTCATTTAGACCTGTGGGCGCGTGGTCACTATAAGTCTACGATCATTACTTACGCAGGAACGATACAAGAGATTCTAAAGAACCCTAATATTACGATTGGCATTTTTTCGCATACAAGACCAATTGCCAAAGGATTCTTAAAACAAATTAAACGCGAATTCGAAGTCAACGAGTTCATCAGAGACTTGTTCCCTGATATTTGTTACGCCAACCCAAGACAGGAGTCACCTCAATGGGGCGAAGATGCGGGAATTATTGTAAAAAGAAAATCAAACCCAAAAGAGGCGACTGTTGAAGCGTGGGGTTTAGTCGATGGACAGCCCATATCCCGTCACTACGATTTACGAATTTACGACGATGTTGTAACCAGAGACTCGGTAAACACGCCCGAGCAGATTTCAAAAACGACAGAATCTTTAGACCTGTCTCAAAACCTTTCCGGCGGCGCGAACCGAGAGTGGTATATCGGAACCCGATACCACTACGCAGATACTTACCGAGAGTTAATAGATCGAGGTACAGAGACTCGGATATATCCCGCGACGAAGAGTGGGGCGCCTGACGGAGAGCCAATACTCTTGTCAGAAGAGGAATGGAGTAAAAAGAAGATGTCGATGGGCCAATACGTTTTGGCTTGTCAAATGTTACAGAATCCAATTGCAGGGTCTGATCAAGTATTTGATCCTGAGTGGATTCGTAGAGTGGAAATAAGGCCAAGGGTTTTAAATATTTACATCCTTTGCGATCCGGCACACTCTAAAAAGAACTCTTCTGATCGCACGGCAATCGCAATTATTGGGATTGATCATGCATTCAATAAGTATCTCCTTGATGGAATCTGCCACAGATTAAATTTGTCTGAAAGATGGCAAACGCTTTCTAAACTTCGGACAAAGTGGATTCGTCAGCCGGGAATTAGAACAGTAAAAGTTGGTTATGAGCGATACGGTAAAGATTCCGATATCGAGCATTTCAACGAAATGATGAAAATAGAAAACAACTATTTTCCAATCCAAGAATTGGCTTGGCCGAGAGAAGGGCCGGGTTCTAAACGGGATCGCGTACAAAGATTACAGCCCGACTTTGAGAACTGGCGTTTCTTCTTGGCCCCTTCTTCAGAGTCTCTCACCTCAAATCAAAAAAAAGCATTTGAGCAGGGAGACGGATCGTTAATTGTTCGTCCAATTAGACAAAAAGACGAAAACAATCGCGTGTACGACCTTGTCCAGAGAATGATTGACAACGAGTACAACCTTTTCCCTGCGGTTCACGTCGATATGTTGGATGCAATGTCTCGTATTTATGACATTGAAGCAAGTCCGCCGCAAACAATTTTCCAAGACGACTTGGAACCAGAGGCAATTCCGGCTTATTGATATGGAAGATTACAAAGAACAGCAGTTAACCCCGAGCGAACTAGCAATTTATTTTCTTGCCAATTTTTACGACAACAGTCTTGAAGAAATTGAAGAGTTGCCAATCACTCATGCATTGACCGAATTAATTCACAACCTTGTCTACGAGACCATATCAGTTCTCGATGACGAGAACGACCATACGGTTCATTAATGACAACCAAAAAAGAAAAAACTAAACACAGAGTTTACAACTGGAAAGAACTTTGTGATCGAGCCGAGGGTGTTGAAGAACCAATCAAGGTTTACAACTTTCCACAAAAAACACTTTACGAAAATCCATACAGACCTTACGGGCCAAAAAAATGAAAGAAAAAATTATTAACTTTATTGCTGAAAACCCACGGGCAAAAGCCGTTGCTATTTTTGCAATTTCTATTCTTGTTTTGTACGCGGTATTTGGATGAAAGTCTTAGTTGATGCCCATAAGGGCAGTATGATGCAAGAGGCCGCGATTATTAGCCTTGTTAAAAATGTCGCGGAAGTTCTTGAGAAGCATTACCCCGGTCATGCGTGGGCAGTTGGCCCAAGCAATGACTACTCCATGCTTGCAATTTGGAACGAAGCATTGTCAATGAAGTACGGAATGTGGATTCGCATCAATGAAATTGACGCTGATTACAAAAACGTAATGAATTGGGCAGGCGAATTACTAGAACGCGCAAAAGTTTCCCGTGGAAGAGCGAACGAAGCAGAACTTCAAACGATAGAGCGCAATGCTATGGGCGAGGCAAAATTCGATGAATGAAGATGTCCCTATCAATTTAGAAGAGGAGAAATCTCCGTGGCTAACACTTGCTAAGGACGCTTACGATTCCTCTACGTCTTATTTAGATGCAAACTATAGAAGGCAGTGGGATCGAAACATATCTTTATTTCAGTCTCAACATCCGACTGGATCAAAATATCATTCTTCACAATATCAGCATCGGTCAAGGCTATTTAGGCCAAAAACGCGATCCGCGATTCGAACCAACGAGGCCGCAGTAACAGCGGCCTTTTTTGCGACTGAAGATGTTGTTTCAGTGTATCCGCAAAATGATTCGGATGAGAATCAACGCGCATCTGCAACGATACTAAAACATTTGCTTCAGTACAGGCTGACTAAATCAGTTCCTTGGTTTCAAACCTTAGTTGGCGCGTATCAAGAGTCACTGGTTTTTGGATCAGTTATTTCTCATCAGTACTGGGACTACAAAGAAGAGGTAATCACAACAGAAAGAGAGGTTCTTGATCAGTATGGTCAACAAGTTCTTGGTGAAACCGGACAGCCTCTTGTTGACGAGGTAAAAGAAACTAGGGTCGTTAAAGATAATCCGGTTGTGCGACTTGTTGCATCTGAAAACTTTCGAATTGATCCGGCGGCTGATTGGCTTGATCCTGTAGGAACCTCTCCCTTTGTAATTGAAATTATTCCAATGTATCTATCTGATGTATTGGAGAAAATGGACACTATAGACCCTAAGACTGGTGATCCAAAATGGAAACGTCTAAAAATTGGTCAACTTTTAGAATCGTCTAAACGAACAGAATTTGATTCAACTCGTCAAACCCGACAAGGAAAACGACAAGACCCGTTAGTAGATCGACAAGAATCAGTATCAGAATATCAGACAATATTCATTCACAAAAATATTGTTAGAAAAAACGGTAAAGACTGGATTTACTACACAGCAGGAACTCAGCATATGCTCAGTTCCCCAAAACCGTTAAGAGATGTTTATCCCCATCTTCGAGATGGAGAGCGCCCATATGTAATGGGTTCAACCGTTATCGAGGCGCATAGAACCTACCCGACTTCTTTGGTTGAACTAACCCAAGATTTACAAACTGCCGCTAACGACATTGCGAACCAACGAAGCGACAACGTCCAACTTGTTTTAAATAAACGCTATCACATCCGCCGCAGTGCAAACATAGACATTCATTCTTTAAAGAGAAGCGTTCCGGGCGGTTCGGTAATGATGGACGATCCAATAAGTGATGTCCAAATCGTTAATACCCCAGACGTGACCGGATCAAGTTACGAAGAACAAGATCGGCTAAATGTTGATTTTGATGACATAGCAGGAAACTTTTCTCAAGGAACTGTCCAGACAAACAGAATGATGAATGAAACGGTTGGTGGCATGGAAATGCTAACCAATAATGCGAACTCAATTATTGAGTACATGATTCGCACATTCGCAGAGACATGGATTGAGCCAGTGCTTATGCAACTAGTTCGCCTTGAGCAGTACTACGAAACAGATGAAGTTGTTTTGGAAGTTGCGACCAATCGAGCCGAAGAGCAAAACAAGGAAGAACCAGGATTTTATCAAAGATTCTCTGGCCCTGAGATGGATGAATTGTTGCGAAATGAAGTCACAGTTGGCGTAAACGTTGGCACAGGCGCGACTGATCCAGTGAGAAAAATTGAAAAACTTCTGCTTGGCATTAGAACGATGGGAGAGATCAATCCAGACTTGATCTACTTGTTGAATCAAGAAGAAGTTAGCAAAGAAGTGTTTGGCGCTCTTGGCTACAAAGATGGCAAGCGGTTTATGGCTCAGGAGCAAGGGCCGAAGATTGATGAGATTGCGGGCCAACTTGAAGAACTTACTGGCGCTGTTCAGCAACTTATGGAACGTGGCGCGTCTAAAGAGATCGATGCTCAAGCCAGAATTCTATCTGCTCAGATCAAAGGGCAGAGTGACATTCAAGCGGCGAAAGAAAAAGCAAAAGGCGACGTTATGTCTACTCAGATTAATACGGACTCTAGAGAACGCTCTGACATGGCCCGACAGCAAGTTGCAGTTATTGAGGCTCGTATTAAAGCCGAGAAAAATGATATTGCTAGAGGCGAGTTGATTCTTCAGAAGGAAGCACTTGTTCATAAAATGCTACTCGAAGAGGACGCATCAATTGGTGTCTCCCCCGGTAATGATGAAGGCAAGCAAATGTCAGATGTTTTGATGAATGATCAATATGGAAAAGTACCCGGAGCGGAAGGATAAGAATTAATTAATGGAAGAAACTGATTTGTTACTTGCAGAGGCTCGTTTAGGGATGCAAGCAAAAGAATTTTTTAAGTCCCCTGTTGGCAAGTTCATCGCAGGCAGAGCGCTCAAGGCAAAAGAAGAAGCCTTTGAAGCGTGGATGAATATTGAACCTAGCGAAGAAGAAGCCATCAGGGAACTTCAATTCAGAGCGCGGTTACCTCAACTAGTCATAGTTTGGCTAGAAGAGGCTATCAACCAAGCACAACACGCAGAACAAACTCTAAATGAGTTAAGGGAGTAAAGCATGGACGCTATCCAACAGGACGTGGAGCCAACACAAGAAGAAACTTTATTATCTGATCAAGAGCGAGAGATTGAACGAATTGCTCAAAAAGTTGGAGAAGAACACGAAATTGAAGGATCATTTGAAGAGCAGTCAGAAGAAGTTGTAACGACAGATTTCTCAGCACCGTTGATTAAGAAAGGTGACCAGTGGTTTGCCACCGCTAAAGTCAACGGTGAATCAGTTGATGTCGAGTGGGACGAAGTACTGGCTCAATACCAGAAAAATACCGCCGCCGACAAAAGACTTCAAGAAGCCGCGCAACGCCAACGAGAGTTGGAAGATTACGAGGCAAAATTGAATGCTTATAGGCAAGACCTAGAAGCAAAAACCCGTCAGCCATCTCAGGACGCTGACAACCAACAATCGCCATCTTCGGACGCGACTGATGCTCTATATGAGCAATACCACGATGCCCTCTTTCAGGGCGATGAATCTAAAGCAAGTGCAATGCTGAAGAAGATTCGTGCCGCAGAGCGACCTCAAGAACCTTCTATAGATGTTAATACCATCGTAGAAAGAACTAAGGCCGAGATGCGGGAAGAGGAGAACCGTTCACGACAGCAAGGATATGAACTCCGCCGTCAGCAAGCCGTTGCAATGTTCAATGATGAATATAGCGACATTGCAGGCGACAGTTCTCTCTTAGCAGTTGCTGATCGACGTTCTGCTGAACTGTATCAAGAAAACCCTACCCGTGATCCGTGGGACATTATGCAAGAGTGCGGCGAATATGCCCGCGATTGGATAAAAAGTTATGCGGAAAAATTGGGCGGCGCTTCAAGTGAAGTCGAGCGCAAAGAGCGCAAGCAGAACATGGAGGAAGTTACACCTACTAATGTCAAAGCCTCAATTGGCGAAGACGAAGTTGAAGTGACTTACTCCGACATCATATCGGAAATGAGAGAAAGCAGAGGTCAATTTGCTTAATCTTTTTAATTAACTTTCTAAAAAAGGAAATAAAGCATGGCAGGTCAAGTATGGGGAACTAATACCCTCGGTGGGTATATGTACTCCCTCAATTTGTCCAAGGAATTGCGAATGTCCTTACGTCCGATTGTTAAATTCCGTCAGTTCGCGGATGTCAAAGATGCCGCTCATCAAGGTCTTAACAAAGGCGACACATTCCATTGGAACGTGTACTCCACTGTTGCGACTGGTGGTGCGGCTCTCACTGAAGGCTCTGCGATTGCTGAATCGAATTTCACAATCACGCAAGGAACCATGAGCATTACGGAGTATGGTAACTCCATTCCTTTCACCTCCAAACTGGATGATTTGTCTGAGCATCCTGTAAAGGAGATCATTCACAAGGTCTTAAAAGTCGATTGCGCTCAGGTGCTAGACGATTTAGTCGCTGACCAGATGGACACTACGCCTTTGCGTGTAGTTCCTACGGCGGGAACAGCAACCGATTCGGTTGTTCTTACCACTGATGGTACGGCTACGTTGACCAACAACGTTGCGCTTGGCAAAGATCACATCAAAGCCGTCGTGGATACCATGAAAGAGCGTAACATCCCGGCCTACTCGGGAGACGATTACTATTGTCTCGCGTGGCCTACAACGTTCCGAAGCATGAAAAACGATCTGGAGTCGATTAATCAGTACGTCGAATCTGGTTTCCAAATGATCCGTAATGGTGAAATTGGTCGTTACGAAGGCGTTCGGTTTGTTGAGCAGACCTATCGTGCCAAGGGCGGAGCCGCCACTGGTATGGGTACTGCGGCAGGCGCTTGGACTAATGGTAAGTCTGATTGGGCAATCTTCTTTGGCGCGGATACCGTTGCTGAAGCAGTTGCTGTCCCCGAAGAAATTCGCGGAAAAATCCCGACTGACTATGGTCGTTCAAGGGGTATCGCTTGGTACTACCTTGGTGGTGCCGGACTTGTTCACTCTACTGCATCTGAAGCCCGCATTGTTATGTGGGATTCGGCGGCTTAGGAGGTAACAATGGCACATTCATCAACTGGTGTCGGTGTTAAAACGGGACTTTCTGATCAACAGAAAATTACCGCTTCTAACAAAGAACTCGGTTTGGATTCAGTAGGCAAAGACCAAAAACCTATGGGTGTTGGTTCTACGTCTAGTGCGCCGCATGGCACTAAATTGGATACAAAACGATAAACCTAGATTTGGGAGGGCGCAAGCCCTCCCTTTTCTTTTAGGAGATAAAAAATGTCGTTAGACAAAATTAACTGGTTCAAGATGGAAGCAAACATGAAGGATTCTTCTATCTCTTGTCGTTACGGAGATATGGGTACGTCCTATGATGACTATGAGTCAAAAAGCAGTCCCAAAAAAGCCCATCATGTTTCAGGCGACGAATGGAAAAGCGGCGTAGTTAGCCCCACGCCAATGAATGAAATGAGCAATGGATCGTATGAGTTGCCTCGTTCATTTTTGCGATTAATGAGATAGGAGTAGGTCATGCCTGATGCAGAACACGGAGGGCCGGGAAGCGGCAACCAAGACGGCTCCGGCATGGGGTCAGGACATGGAAGTGGGGGTGACCAATCTAGTGGAAACAACAATTCCGTTGGCGCCGGAACGGGAAGAAATGAAAACAACCCCGCTAAAGGACATAGTTTTGATGGCTTTGATTTTGGTGGCTTGTTTGGTGGCCCTGAAGATGACGCAAATCCCTCATTCGATCCAAGCGCGGCCCCTGTTGGTGTAGGCACAAATCAAAACCTTGCTAATCAGCAAAACTTTAATAGTTTTGACTCTACTGTTGACGCAATTGATACCGATTATGGTTACTACGACGGAGTGACGGTGACTACGCCATCACTAGGTTGGGCGAATCCAAACGTAAATCAAACTCCCGCATACGACCCTGCAAATGTTGAGTCACAAGTCATGGGACAAACTCAACAGACTAGTCCATCACTAGGTTTCGACACTAATCAAAGTCCTAATCAGGAGCAAAACCTTGAAGCCCAACGTAGCCGTATCAGTGCTACGAACAAGAACCTTTCATATGATTTCGACACTAATCGAAGTCCTAATTTCAGCGCTCCATCTCTCGGGCTTGATGACCATGATGCTGACCTTGCCAATCTAACTGGCGCAACTGTGTCCAATCGCACTGCATATCAAGGGCCGGGTAAAAGAGGCTATGCACCGCCCGGCTATGAGCGCCACGAAGACAATTCAATGAACATCACTGAACAGTCGGTGCAAAGTTTTGTAGATTTTGTTAATAGAAATATTTTAGACCCAAGACAAAAAGCAAAAGCCATCAAAGGCTTTATGGAAAAGCACAAAATGGGTCTTCGTGAACTTTCTATTAAAAACGCCAAAGAATATGACATTGGACTTTTGGGTTATGTTCCGGGCATTGGCCTTATGAACATGATAGGAAAAGGCATGAGAGCCTTAGCCGAAAAAATGGGATTAACGCCCGGAGTTAATACTCCTGCGATGAATGCATTAGAGCAGGCCGCAAGACAGGCGGGAGTAATGGACAAAGAAACTGGCGAGTACACCGTGGAGGAGATGAGAGCAACTTGTAATGGAATGCAGGGATACCGATGGGACGAAGGTTCTCAGAGTTGTATGCCGATCCAACAAGATGCTGAGACAGGAGCAATTAACCCTTATAACGGCATGATTTCCTCACCTTGAAGATAACTGAATTACCCGATAAATACTGGAAAGAAATTACAAGCAAAGAATTAGGAGGAAAACGGAAAGATACCGTCTGTCTTGTTAGATACGGTGGTTTTGGAGACTTAATTCAAATAAGTTCAATCTTTCCGCTTTTAAAAGAGCAGGGTAAAAAAGTCTGCGTTAACGTCACTGAGAATGGCGTAGATATTTTAAAAAATGACCCAAACATTGATGAACTTTTAGTTCAAAAAACTGATCAAGTTCCTAACCAAGAACTAGGCGATTACTGGAAGTTTCTCAGACGGGTATACCCAAAAGTAATTAACCTGAGTTCATTAATAGAACAAAAACTTTTAGTTCTTCCCCATGACCCAATCTATAACTGGGATCATAAAAAACGCCACAAGAAATTAAACAAGAACTACTCAGAAATTCTTCATAACAAAGCAAAAGTTCCACACCTATTCAACATAAAGTTTTACCCGAGTAATTCGGAAAAAAAATGGGCTGAGGAACAGCGTCGATCTATGAGAATTGGGTTGCAACACTATGTAATTGTTGTGGCTCTATCTGGATCATCTGTTCACAAAGCGTATCCATACATGGATAACGTGATTGCTTACTACTTGGTAAATGAGCCGAATGCTCGGTTTGTTTTAGTTGGCGATGAAATTTGTCAAATTCTTGAGCAAGGTTGGGAAAAAGAGCCAAGGGTGTTTTGCAAAAGTGGAGATTGGAGTATTAGACAGTCTTTATCTTTTGCCCAAACCGCTGACTTAGTGATCGGCCCAGAAACAGGAATACTAAACGCTGTAAGCGCAGAAAATCTGGCAAAGGTCGCGCTACTAAGCCATTCCTCCGAAGAAAACTTAACTAAACATTGGGTTAATACAACCTCTTTGTCCGCAAATGTTAGTTGTTATCCCTGCCACAAAATGCATTACGGATTTAAAACTTGCAATAGAGACAGTGAAACAGGCGGCTCTATGTGCGCGGCAAATATTGATCCACGGAAAGTGGCTGATGCTATTGACCATCATTGGAATTTAAAGAATGACTTTTCTAGAACTTTGTCAAACAGTTAGACAAGAAGTCGGAATATCCGGTACAGGGCCATCTACAGTTGTAAATCAGGAAGGCCAGTTAAAAGTAATTGTAGATTTTGTAGCAGAGGCTGATTTTCAGATTCAAAGCATATGGCATGACTGGAACTTTTTATGGTCTCAGTACTCATCAACACTTTCAGTTGGTGTCAGGGCTCCTGCGGTACAAAAACCAACAGATTTTGCAAACTGGGACACCCGTTCTTTTTTTCTTAATTACACCTCTGATAACTCAACTCATCTTGATCCACTCGACTATACACAGTGGCGATCTGAATTAAGACAAGGAACGGCTATAAATGCCACGCCGAATTTTGTTGTTGTTCAGCCTGATGACAATTTAATTGTTGATCCGCCGCCAGATGCTACTTACACAATTACTGCTGATTATTGGAGAGTGCCTACGCGCATGACTGCAAACACTGACTTATCTCCAATCCCAGTGCAGTACCACAGAATTATTGTTGCCCGCGCAAAAACAATGTGGGGTGAGCGAGAAGAGGCTCCTGAGATATTAGTGGCATCTTCTGCTGAATACGCAGACTTGCTAGATAAATTGGAATCGCAATCTTTGCCGGGTCAAGGCTCCAGAAGATTTTCTAGTGCAGACACACAAACTATTGTTCGGACTGAATAAGTGACGAATATATATAGCGCAATAGTAAGTCGAGGAAATCTTCCCGGCTCATCAATGAAGGTCAAGTATTTCCCGTTTAGCGGGGGAGAGATACTTACTGATCCTGCTTTATCTCAGCCGCCGGGAAGTCTTTTGTATGGAAAAAATTACGAGGTATATCCCGAAGGCGGCTATCGACGTATTGATGGTTACGAAAGATTTGATGGTCGTACAAAACCTTCCGAAAGTATTTACTGGATACTTGAGTTCCAAACTGGAACCGTAGCGGCTGTAGATACAAACGTAATCACCGGAGCAACATCCGGTGCTACTGCTGAACTAATTGCAGACGCGGTTGTTGAAAGCGGAACTTATGGCGGCAGTGATGCAGTCGGTTATATGGCTGTCGCATTGCTGACAGGCTCGTTTCAAGTTGGCGAAAATATTCAAGTCAGCGCATCAACAGTTGCTGTTGTCAAAACTGTAGAAAATGCACTTGGCGCTACGACTGACGCTTTAGACACAACTTATTCTCAGGCTTCTATTGAACGCGCTAGATCAAAAATTGGAACTGTTACTGGATCAGGCGCAATACGCGGGGTTTGGACTTACGGTTCGTCTACATATGCTTTTAGAGACAATGTTGGAGCCACTGAGTGCAAGATGTACAAATCAAGCACAAGCGGTTGGACAGTCGTCGATCTAGGTCAGTACATACGATACAACACGGGAAGCGCGACAGTTGCTGAAGGGGCAACTTTGACTGGGGCAACGTCTGGAGCAACAGGTGTTGTTCGTAGAGTTACAACTACGACGGGAGCAGTTGGGGACAGTAACGCAACCGGAGTATTTATTCTTACAGGTGTAACTGGAACTTTTGTTTCGGGAGAAAACCTTCAGGTTAGTGCTTCAACTGTTGCGGTATCGACAAGCGCTCTAGTAACAATCTCACTAGTTCCGGGCGGTCGATACGAGTTTGTAAATTACAACTTCGGTGGCTCGACATCAACTTATAGGATGTATTGGGTTGATGGTTTTAATACTTGTTTTGAATGGGACGGAACTTACGCTGTCCCGATTTTTACCGGAATGAGTGTTGATGCCCCTCGTCACATTGCGGCTCATAAAAATCATCTGTTTGTCTCTTTCGCAAAAGGCTCGTTACAGCACTCATCTATTGGCGATCCGTATCAGTGGAGCGTCATAACAGGCGCATCAGAACTTGGTACTGGTGGAGAAATTACGGGGCTGCAAGTTCAGCCGGGTGATGCGCTTGGAATATTTAATAGAAACCGAATCTACATTTTGTATGGAACCAGTACAGCCACTTGGAATCTACAAACTTTTTCAAGCGACTCAGGAGCCAACGAATACACAATTCAAAATTTAACGGAAACAATGTTCCTTGATGATCGAGGAGTAACAACTATTTCCGCAGTTAATGCTTATGGAGACTTTGCGATGAACTCCATTAGTAAAAAAATTCGCCCGATAATAGAAAGTAAAAAAGGTCTTTCAATATCGTCAGTGCGAGTTAGATCAAAAGGCCAGTATCGATTATTTTTTAACGATGGCACTGGCGTTTACGCTACCTTTTCTGGAAACAAAATTGCCGGATATATCAGAGTTGACTTAGGTAAAGTTGTTTACGCTGTTTGTTCTTCTGAAGATTCTAGCGGAGATGAAATTCTTTTCTTTGGTTCTGATGATGGCTATGTGTACCAAATGGATAAGGGAACTTCTTTTGATGGCTCGGCTGTCGAGGCAATGCTTAGGTTTTCCTACTATCACTACGACTCTCCAACACGCAACAAAAGATTTAGAAAAATTCAGTTTGAGATGTCTGGAGATTCAACTATTTCTCTGCAATTTCAGCCTGACTACTCATTCTCTGATCCAGATGTTCCTGCGGGACGAACAAGGAATTTAAATATTGAAGGCAGTGGTGGTTATTGGAACATCGATAACTGGGACACTTTTAACTGGAGCGGTCAAATTGTTTCTACCGCAGAAGAAAATTTAGACGGAGTTGGAACCAACATGGGGATGTTGATTCTTTCCGAAGCAACTTATGAACAGCCTCACATCCTTCAGGGTGTGACGGTTCATTACAGTCCAAGGAGGATTCGCCGCTAATGGCAAACGACTATTATTCTCGTCAAGGGTCGTATACAAAGGGAACTTTAGCCCGAGGGGACGTTGTTAAGTCCGACTTCGATGCGCTTGTTACAGCATGGGATGCAGGCGAAACAAATATTAAACGATCTTTAAAACTTCCTAATGAAGGATCACCACAGACCGATTGGCAGATTACTGCTAATGCGGCAACTAGAGCAAACAACGTAATTGGCTTCGACTCTAACGGTGATCTTGAACTTCAAACTGGAGTTGGGTCGTGGGAAGGAACATGGGTTACTGGCTATGATTACGCTTTGCGTGATGTTGTTGTTGACGGTGCGGCAGGGTCAAACACAGACAATCTCTATATATGTATCGTTGCCCATACGTCAGGCACTTGGTCAACTGATCTAGCCGCTTCAAAATGGGAGTTGATGGTTAACGTAAGCGATGCCCGTGACTGGGCGCGTAAGACCGATGGAATCGTTGACTCCACGGACTACAGTTCTAAAGCATATGCAATCGGCGGGACTGGAGTAACCACAACAGCATCTAAAGGTGCGGCTAAAGAATGGGCGACCACCACTGGTGGCTACGTCGATACGGCAGAGTACTCTGCTAAAGAATATGCGATTGGCACAACGGTAGCCGCAGGATCAGCAAAAACCCATGCAGATGCCTCTAGTGTTTCAGCCGCGACCTCGACAACCCAAGCCGGAATCTCTACAGCCCAAGCAGTAATTTCTACGACGCAAGCCGCCGCAAGTTCTGCAAGTGCAAGTGCGGCGGCAACAAGCGAAAGCAATGCCGCTACTAGCGAAACGAATGCGGCATCATCGGCTTCTTCAGCGGCTACCTCTCTAGATGACTTTACCGACTTGTATTTGGGTTCAAAGTCTAGCGATCCTACTTTAGATAACGATGGCGATGCCTTACAGGATGGCGCACTTTACTGGAATACAACCAACGACGTGCTTATGGTCTACGACTTGGGCGGCACTACTTGGCAGAGAACAACGCCAACTGCCACCGATCAAGCACACATTAATACGGTCAGCGGAATTAGCAGTGATGTAACTACTGTTTCCGGCATTAGCGCAAACGTTACAACGGTTTCTGGAATCTCCGCAAACGTAACCACTGTTGCAGGAATCTCAAGTGATGTTACTTCGGTAGCAGGAGATGCCACTGATATTGGAGTGGTAGCGGGCGCAATTTCGCCAACTGACAATGTTGGAACGGTTGCGACAAATGTTGCTAACGTCAATACGACAGCGGGTTCGATTTCAAATGTAAACACAGTCGCCGGATCAATTGCTGACGTTAATCGATATGCAAACGAGTACACGATATCTGGCTCTGCTCCGAGTTCACCGTCTGAAGGTGATCTTTGGTATGACAGCACAGCGAATATCCTGAAGTACTACAACGGAACCGCATGGGCGGGCATCTCAGGCGACACTGATGTATTGGTAGGTAACTCTGCATCAGACACAACCCCCGGCTATTTATCCGCAAAGGTAGCGGCGGGTAATAACGTAAGCATTACAACACTCAACTCAGGCGGTAACGAGCAACTTCAAATCACGGCATCGGATAACAGTGCCGCAATGGCCCTTGCACTAGGAGGCTAATCAATGGCAAACGCATTTAAAAACGCAGGGGCCGCAATAGGCACATCTCGCACAGATGTCTATACCTGTCCCGGCTCAACCGAAGCGGTAATTCACGCCGTCTACTTATCCAATGTGGATGGGGCAAACAGCGTGGACGCAACAATCGAAGTCTATGACGGTTCGGCAACGACATATTTTCATGTCGGTAAAACGCTTCCGGTTCCGGCTGATTCAACTTTGGTTCTCGACAAACCTATTAACCTTCAAGCAACTGACAAGTTAACGGTGACGGCATCTGCCACATCTGACCTTGAGTGCTTTATCAGCGTTCTGGAGATCACTTAATGCCTTACATTGGTAACGCCGTAAGCAAAGCATCTCAAACGAGGCGCTTTGACGTAACAGGCTCAACCAGTGCGACTCATACGCTTTCTTGGGTTGCACCAAACGAGCAGTCACTTATCGTCACAATCAACGGTGTCAAACAGCATGAGGATGCTTATTCTGTTTCTGGCACGACACTGACGCTGACTTCAGCACTTGTTGCCGCTGACAAACTTGAGGTGGTTGGAATTATCGATGTCGGCACAACCGACACTCCGGCTCAAGACTCAGTCAACCTCGATCAACTTGCAACAACAGGCACAGCATCGTCGTCTACGTTCTTGCGTGGTGACATGGCTTGGACTGCCGTAAGTGATACTAGCGGTCTTGCATCAGTACAGGTTTTTACCTCATCGGGAACTTACACGAAGCCGTCTGGGATTCGACTTGTAATGGTGGAGGTTCAAGGAGCGGGCGGAAGCGGTGCTTCTGCACCTAGCCCTAATGACACTTCCTCAACTGCGGGTGCGGGAGGAGGATACGCAAGAAAACTTATTAATGTTTCTTCTATTTCTACAGCAACAATTACGGTAGGCACTGGAGGCGCCGCAATTAGTGCGGGCGCAGGTACAGGAAACGCAGGAGGTAATTCTATTTGGGCTGACGGAACCAACACCGTAACTGGAAACGGTGGTTCGGGCGGTCATTATAGTAGTTACGCTTCTGTAAACGGAGGAACAGGCGTGGGCGGAGATGTAAACATAAAAGGACAAAGAAATCTTACGTTTAATTTTATAGGAAGTACTGGGGGAAGTTCAGTTCTTGGATTTGGAGGTAGCGGAGGATATAACACTACTGCTCTTGGCGAACCTTCTGGATATGGAGGTGGCGGTGGAGGTGATTATCTAGGCGTATCTGGCGCAGGAACTAACGGCATCGTTATCGTAACGGAATACAAATAATGAAATATGCAATTGTAAATAGTGGAGTTGTAAGGAACATAATCGAGTGGGATGGCAGTAGCGAGTACCACACAGACGGCACTTTGATCGAAGCGGATTCAAACGCTTACATCGGTGGAGTCTTTGCGAGCGGTGCTTTTGTTGCAAGACCACCCGAGCCAGAGCCTGAGAAAACCGCAGAGCAAATTAAAGCGGAAGAAGATCGAGCAAGTGCCATGAGCAAACTTGCGGCGCTTGGCCTGAATGATGACGAGATCAACGCGATCATCGGAGGGTAAGAATGACGAGAACAGTTATTCGCGCAGATGACATTGCATCAGGCGCTGTTCCAGAAAGCGGTCTTGCATCAGTACAGATTTTTACCAGTTCGGGAACGTGGACGAAGCCGTCTGGCATTACAAAAGTGATGGTAGAGGTTCAAGGTGCGGGTGGCGCAGGAACTAAAGGTACAACTAATGGGAACAGGAACAGTGGCGGCGGTGGTGGATACGCCAAAAAATTAATTGACGTTTCGTCTATTAGCACCGCAACCGTAACAGTTGGAGCGGGAGGCGTAGGGTCAACATCCTCTCATGTAACAGGAACCGATGGTGGCAACAGTATTTGGAGTGATGGAACGAATACCGTTACTGGTTCTGGTGGAGGAGCAGGAGTCGGAAACACTGCAAATTATGAAGGGGGTTTGGGGGGAACAGGCACTGGAGGTGATCTTAATGTTTCCGGTGGAGTAGGCGGATCAAGCCTTGGTAGTGATTCGGGTGGAGGTTCTTTTTTAGGAATTATTCCACATACTCAATATGCCTCCTCTAGAGCGGGTGGGATAGACGGAATTTTAGGCTCTGGTGGCGCTGATATTTATGAGAGTTACCCTGCGGCCACTCGTGGTGGAAACGGCGGTGACGGCATTGTAATCGTAACGGAGTACAAGTAATGAGTTATATCGGAAAAGAACCAGAGTTTACTTCGTACCCATCTAAGTTTTTTAACGGTGATGGCACAGCCATGACTGTATCTCTTGATTACGGCCCACCTAACGATGCGGCACTACTTGTCTTTATTGACGGTGTACGCCAAGACACAGGTGCTTATTCAGTAGCGGGTACTAACCTTACCTTTAGCGACGTAGTCCCTAGCGGAACAGCAAACGTGCAAGTAGTCCATCTTGGTATGTCAGTTCCAGTTGGAACTCCCGGCGATGGAACAGTCACAGTAGATAAGTTAGGTACAAACTTTTACACCAACGAAACAACTATCGCAAGCAGTTACACACTGCCTGTAAATTACAACGCCATGTCAGCGGGTGAGGTTACTGTAACAGGAACTATCACCATACCGACTGGTAGCACTTGGACAATAGTATGAGCCAGTTATCCGTAAACGCAATCGACAAAGAGTCTGGCTCAACGCTTACGTTGGGTGGGGCAGGGACAACGGTAAACGTCAGCAACATGGTTCCTGATGTTGCCTTGTCAAACAGGAACCTGATTATTAATGGTGCGATGCAGGTGGCACAGCGGGGTACGAGTTTTACTGGTATTGGAGGTTCAGCAGGTACTTATAGTTGTGATCGGTGGAGACACGGATTTACTGCAACAACTGCAAGATTTACATTGTCTCAAGACACTAACGCACCTAATGGATTTTCCAATAGTCTTAAAGTAAGTACTACCACTGCTGAAGCGTCTTTGAATGCGGCGAGTGCATGTGGTATTTCACAGCCTATTGAAGGGCAAAATTTACAAATGCTTGCCAAAGGCACGGCAGATGCGAAACAAGTAACTGTGTCGTTTTGGGTCAAAACAAATAAGACAGGAACATACCAGTTTGAAATTCAAGACCAAGATAACACTAGGAATCAAGTGCTGTCATATACAGTAAACGCCGCAGATACTTGGGAATACAAAACAGCAACATTTGATGCCGATACGACAGGTGCTTTTCAAAACGATACAGGTGCTAGTGCGTACCTTCAATGGTTCTTATGTGGCGGCACAAACTTTACAAGCGGCACAGTGCAGTCAACTTGGGGCAGTCGCTCTAATGCGAACCTAATGTCTCCAACTATGCCTAACCTTGCTGATAGCACATCTAACTATTGGCAAATCACCGGAGTCCAACTAGAAGTAGGCGAAGTAGCCACCCCGTTTGAGCATGAGTTTTTTGGTCAAACTTTTGCTAAGTGTCAGAGGTATTACGAAAAGACAGATAGAGTTTGTTACATTGGAATACTATGGGGGCTTGCTAACACAACAGGCGCAGTTAGAGGAAACATATCTTTCAACACATCCAAACGCGCATCCCCAACACTTGCTTATTCAGACGTTTCTGCTAATTGGTCAGCATCCACCATTACAGCAAGTATTCATGGAGTTACTGTTGAGTGCGGTGCATCAGCGGCAACAACAGATGCAAGACCTGGATTTTCATTTGTAGCGGACTCAGAATTATGAATACTATTTTAGAAGCAACTTATTATCAAAGGGTTAATGGCGATAAATTTATTTCTGTTATTTTTGATGGCGTTGAAATGTCAGTACCACTAGACCCTGCCAACCGTCACTACGCCCTCATCATGGAGCAAGTTGACGCGGGAACTTTAACAATCGCGGAGGCTGACAATGTCTAGTCTACTTAAAGCAAATTCAATATCAGCCGCGACTGGCTCGACGGTCACGATCCCATCAGGCACAACTCTCGACATTGCATCGGGTGCGACGATTGCAAACAGTGGAACTGCTTCTGGCTTTGGCAAAGTGTTGCAAGTTGTTCAAGCAACCAAATCAGATACAGCGACAACAAATAGCAATTCAGTCGTAACAACAGGATTAGAAGCGTCGATAACGCCGTCAGCAACGTCTAGCAAGGTTTTGGTTTTAGTTTCTTTTTCTTATTCAGCCGCCGCTGATGTTAATAGCATTTTTCAACTTTATAGAGATAGCACTGCAATTCATTTAGGTGATACGGCAAGCGCAAGAGAAAGGGCTTCGGTTGGAACGCTTTATCAAGATACGGTTGATGCCAATGTTCACTCAGCGTCGATTCACGCTTTGGATTCACCATCATCGACTTCTTCAATAACTTACAAACTTATGTACTTTGTTGGGAGAAGCGGGGCAAGCACATACGTTTCTCTTAATCGTGGGTTTAACGATACGGATAATGACTCATTCAAGCGGTCTATTTCTTCAATAACACTCATGGAGATAGGCACATGAACCATCAAGCAATTTTTAACCTTTACCCTAATGTTGTTTCTGTTGATGACGGCGAAGGCGCTAAAGACTCTGAAGGTAATTCCGTTGCTATCGATGAATCACTTGTTGATGCGGAGGCGTTAAGACTTAAAGAAGCCTACGAAGCAAAACGAGTTCAAGCAGAAGCCGACAAAGCATCTGCAATTTCTAAACTTGAAGCACTGGGTTTGACCGATGCTGAAATCAAAGCACTGTCAGGAGGTCTGTAATGGCTCTAACTAAAGTATCTGGTGATCTTCTTGAAAGCCCTTTAACAATTCCAAGCGGGTCATCTATTGTAATTGATTCAGGTGGCTCGATCACAAACAATGGAACCGCAACTGGGTTTGGAACAACTTCTGCCGTTCAAGTCACTATGAGTGCTAACCAAAGTGTTACAAAAGATGTTTGGGCAAAAATAAATTTTGATACTGAAAACTTTGACATTAATAATGAATTTGATACAAGCAACAATCGATTTACAGCAGATGAAGCGGGATATTACTTGGTTGCAATGACTGTTGTTAAAGATAGTAGCGAAACCCAGTTCAACAATATTTATTCCGCTATTTACAAAAATGGATCAGCGTACTTTAGCACTAAAGTTTACGGAGATTATCCGTACTACACCATTGAGTCCTCACTTATTCCCGTCACAGCGATTGTCTATTTAAATGGATCGTCTGATTACATTGAGGGCTATTTTATGTGGGGTGCAAACGGTACTCTAGCGATTAGAAACATTGCTGACAACAACGGACACACCTATACCCAATTAAATATTACAAAGGTGGCGTAATGATTACCTCAGAAGGATTAGAAAAATTAGGCTTCACGCCGAATGTTGATTTTGTTCTGCAAGACGATGGTGACGGCGTCTATATCAAAGAATGGAATTCAAAAGAAAGATCGCAACCCACTGAATCCGAAATTGAAACTGCCCACGCTGAGTGGCAAGCCGAATACGATTCTCAAGCATACGCAAGAGCAAGAGCCGAAGCATATCCATCTTGGCAAGAGCAAATGGACATGCAGTATCACGATCAAACAGAAGGCTCACGCACTTGGCTTGATGCTATCGAAGCCGTCAAGGAGGCATACCCTAAATGAGTGAAGTTAAAACTAATAAAATAAGTCCTCGTTCTGGAACTGCATTTACATTTGGAGATTCTGGAGATACGTTTAGCATTCCTAGTGGTGGAACGCTGACGATTGATAGCGGCGCAACCATAACGAACAACGGAACTGCTAGTGGTCTAGGCGGGTTAATACCAATTTCAGAAACTGTAACTTCGTCAGATGCAGCAACACTTGATATTACTCTTCCAAGTTCTACTACTTACAACGGTTATGTCATTAAATTTGAATCAATGAATCCATCTGCAAGTTCAGGATATTTCAGAGCGTATTTTTCTGAGGACGGAGGAAGCAACTGGATAAGCAGTAGCAGTTACTGGAACGTCACCATTAGTGGATCACCGACTACTTATTGCGCCTTTCATAGAGAGGATATATCAGTTCAAGACAATACTACTTATCCTCTGACGTTCGATTTAGAACTTCATAACATAAACAACGAAGGGGCTGCTTCTATTTGGTGGCGAACAAGAGGTACTTTTGTTGCTTATCAAAATGGACTTATGTACGACGTCTTGACGATGGGCAGATATGCAAGTACAAACGCTATAAACGCTATTCGAGTTTTCAATGCCACAGGAAACATTGATGCGGGTGCGCGTTATAAAATTTATGGAGTGGTAGACGTATGAGATACAAAATAGTTGATGGTTTACCAATTGAATTAACAGGTAATGAGTTATCTGAAATCGAAGCAAGAGAAGCGGAATGGAATGCACATCTTGCCGAAGAAGCAAAAACGCAATACCAACGTGATCGACAGGCTGAGTACCCATCTATTGACCAACTGGTAGTTGCTCTATGGGAAGGCGTAGTCGAAGAGCGTATGGCATCTGTCACTGCGTTGGAAGGATTACGACAGGCTGTTAAAATAAAATACCCTAAATCGTAATGTCTAACCCTTGGGATTCTTGGTCATCTAATTCGGATGCTTGGAATGCGGCTACGTATCATTGGGAAGACTACTATCTTGCCCCTAGTGCATATAGCGCAAGCCTAACTGGATATGCTCCAGATAATCCTAACAATCATATAGTTTATCCAGACAGTGTAAACCTAACCCTCAATGGTATTTCTCCTGATCTCGGTATAAGTTTTTCGCCAAGCATAGGAACAGGATCTTTATCTATTACTGGTTATGTACCAATATATGCTAAAGGAGTTTTTAAAAATATTCCTGCTGGTTCATTGTCACTGGATTTAATTAAGTGGTACAACGTATCAACCACTTGGGCAACAGATCCAAATACTTGGAGTGCTTATGGTAGATCGCCAATTGTAGGACAGACTCATTCTTATGATCCTGTTAGCGGAATACTTACAATAAATGGCAAATCTCCTAACTCTATATGGAAAGATCCAACATGGAAACCTACAATATGGGTGATATAAAAACAAAAGAAACTACTTGGAGTTGGATGGATGAGTGCTACAAGGCTGATCCTTCTCTTAAGTATCCAACACCAACATATATATTCGACAATGG
>WLWG01000234.1_pt1 | contig 60603 bp, 71 predicted proteins | sample 6712871 | NCBI WGS metagenome assembly WLWG01 (sample SAMN12718693, study PRJNA515312) | sponge metagenome | isolation source: marine sponge | host: Mycale hentscheli | place: New Zealand: South Island, Marlborough, Capsize Point | collected 2003-05-01 | reverse complement strand
AAAAAAAGATATAAAAACTAAACCATAAGATTAAATTGTGAGACGGTGGTAGCGCATCATTGGTCTAGTTGGTTATGACGTCGCCTTTACACGGCGAAGGTCGCGTGTTCGATTCACGCATGATGTACTGTAAGGAAACATTATTATATAGCTATTTATATAATAATGGAAACAAAAAAACAACAATCAGAACACGTGGGATATTCGATAGAAAATTTTAACAATTGTGAAAATATACCAGATAAAGCAAAGGTTGCTTTTTTTACATATGGAAGGTTTCAACCAGGTCATAGAGGACACGAAAAAATGATCATGACTTTAATAAATATAGCCATAAAACATAATGCACAAAAAGGTATAGAAATAACACCAGAGAAAACCAATATATATGTTTTTGTTTCGCCTAGTGGAAGCATTGGTGAAAAAGAACCAGAACGAAATCCTCTAACACCTAACCAGAAAGTGGATTTACTACTAAAACAATACGAAAATCTACCAATACATTTTGTAAATATGGGAGAAGCAAAAGCTAAAGGCAGAAGAGCTGGACCAAGTGGTGCCGTCACACTCTTAAAAAGTTGTTATTCAAATGCAGTTATGTTAGTAGGCGGCGATAGAATTGGTGCTTTCGATTGGCTAGGAAATATAATGAATATCGAATTTGAAGGTGTTAATAGGCCAGAAAATGCAATGTCTGCAACCGCTGTCCGAAATGCGGCTACAGCTGTGCATCAAACGCGTCTACAAGCTAACGCGTTTAAAAGTGCAATTCAATTTGGCGCAGTAACACCATCGCACGTTTTAGAAATTAAACGTATGATTACTTCCGCACAACGCCGAGAAAAACTGCGGAAATTGAAAAAATCAAAACGCGCAAGCAGAGGAGGCAAAAGAAAAACGAGAAAGAGAAGAAAAACACGGCGCAGACGCAAAAGAAAACGAAGAAAAACAAGAAAAAGAATGTGTAGATTCCGTTAATAAATTGAATAAGATTAATAATTAATTAAATATTATTAAGCTTAATTATCCACTATCCCATCATGGCATTTAAACAAGACCTCTCCTGTTTTAGCTTTACTTGTAGCGCACAATCAGAAGAACTTACCAATCGATTAAAACATAGTAATAAAATTCTACTTCCGCCTAGCGTATTGTATGCTCTTAATCAACAAAATCAACTCGAAAATGGTGACATAATGTTCTTTAAAGTCACAAATAAAGAATTGAATTTCGGTCAAGTATGCGGCGTACATGAGTTTTCAGCTCCGCCTGCCATTTGCCATGTTCCATATCACATAATGGATAACTTGGCCATCCCACAAGGGTCACAGGTTGAAATAGAAAAGGTTTGTTTAGTCAAAGGAACATATATAAAACTGCGTCCTCATGAAACAGCATTTATTAATCTCTCCAATCCAAAGGCTGTACTAGAGAAAATTATGAGTAAAGATTATCCGGTTGTGACAGAAGGTCAAACCATAGAAATATTTTATGAAGATTTAAATAAAACTTTTCGAATTGATATAGTTAAAGCAGAACCAGCTGAAATCATAAGTATTGTTAATACAGACATCAATGTTGATTTTGATACACCACGTGATTATGTTGAACCAAAGAAACCATCTCCTCCACCATCACCAAAGATGCTATCACCTGGAATGGGAGAAAATAAAATCATAAGTCGTCAAACACAACTGGAAAGTATGCGCAGTCCAACTTCCAAACAATTTGTACCATTTTCAGGAAAAGGTAGGCGTCTAGGAGATAAGTAACGCAAAAAAAAGCACTAAAAAAAAAGCACTAGCATAACATTAAAAATTGGTAATTTTATAAAATATTTTTGTTTGTTTTTTTTAATTTTTTATTTTTATAGTATTTGTAGTCTAATAATTTTCAGTCCAGCTTTCCCCTTTGTAGTTTGTGTAGTGGGTAAAATTTCCGGCTTTGCCTTCGTAGTTTTCTCGTAGTCCGCCCCAGCTAGGCTGGTAATTTTGTGAGCCACCGTAGACTGTTACTCCCCATTTTTTCGCAGCTCGCCAGTTAAATTTGTGGCCTCCTACTGATTTGTATTTGCCTATGTGTTGTTCAGGTACTCCTTTCGCTATTAGTTTCTGTTTTTCCGATTCTGTGAAGATTTCTAGTTCATCTACTGGTCCTACCATTTGTTGTGTAGTAAAACCATTGTCTAGGCCTACGCAGGGTACTCTTCCAGTAGTGTAGCATAGGAAGATTTTCTTTTCTCGTATCTTTTCCTTAGCTTTTTCGCGAATTGCCTCTTTCTTTTCCTCGTAGAGCACCGTTGCCTCTTGTGCTTGGGATTCGTATTTACTTTTCTCATGTGCGGGTAGATTAGCCCAGCGGTGGCGCATGTCTTGGCAGTAGAGATGGTATGCGTTTAGTGGTTTTGATAGGGCTTTTATTTCAGCCTTAGTACTATCATTGTGTGCTTTAATTTCTTGTCTTGTAAAAGTAGCCATATTTGTATTGTTTTTTTTAAACTATAATTCATAGAAAAAAATTTTCAATTTTTTCAAAAAATAATAAAAAAATTTTAACTAAATTAAAAATACTCACTACCTCTATCTCCGTTTTAATTGCATTGGTTTTACGATTATTGTATTTTCTACTCTCAACGCTTGGGCTTGCTATCGCCTTACCATCGTATGTTGAGCCACTTTATACCAAGTCTACTACGCTTGTAGTATATAGTGGAGGATGAACCCTCACCCCCAAAGAGTAATCATAAAGAGGAATCGAACCCCTATAAAGCAACCATGCTATGATTGATTGCGCATCGCCTATTCTCCATTGGACAAGTCTTACGACATCTCATCTTCAGACCAGTCAGACCGGTACTCATATTCTCCATCACTATTATACCTCCAATAAGTCGGGTCCTTCTTATCACAATACTTGCATGCACAAGTAATGGGACATGAGCCTTCCTCATCAGAGTCTTCATCCGATAGCCCTAAGATAGCATCTTCAGCTTCGTCGAAATGGCGCAAAGAAGTAGGCGTTCTCTCTAGTTCTTCCTTAGTCATAGTACCGCTAGCAATCTTCTCGTCGAATATTTGCTGTGCTGTTTTGGTAGCAGCTCTGCTTGAAACACGAGAGGAGCGACGGTGTTGTGGGGTAAGTAACATTGTTTTTGGTTGTATTAAATTGTATTTGTAATCTTATTGAGTTTAATGACAAAAATAATAATGAGAAAAATAATTTCAATTTTTTTAAAAACTAAATATATAATTAGTGATGTGTACTGGTATTTTCATTAAAACAAAAGATGGTAAATTTATTTTCGCGAGAACATTAGAATTCGGAGTTTATTTAAAATGGAAACAATTCTGTAGCTTAAACATTAAAGGCACAATAGGTCATTTTGATAATGTTAAAGAGGGATTTATGACAGATGGATTAAACGGTAATGGTCTTTTCGTAGGAACATTTTTCTTTCCACATAATGATAAGCAATACCCTACTGACAATGACCCAGATAAAATAAATTTAGAAACAGGTGATGTTAACTTATACTTATTACAGAATTGTAAAAATGTTGCGGATGTTATTACATTAGTGTCAAGACTAAACATACTAGAAACAAAATTACAAGACCAATTGTTTAGTTTACATTGGTTAGTTTGTGATAAAAGTGGATTATGTGTTGTTTTAGAGATGAAAAATAAAGAATTAAATATATACAGAAATCCATACAATGTCATAACTAACAGTCCTGCTTTTCCAGAACAAGTAAAAAACGTAAATAAATACAAGTTTCTCTCCAAATACAACAAACCAAATAGTATTTCTGAGGGAAGTGGAGCTCTAGGTATGCCGGGAGACTCAACAAGTATGAGTAGATTTGTAAGAGCACATTTTTTCAGAAAAAATATGGTAGTTCCAGATAATACGAAAATAGGAATGGAAGCAGCTTTAAGAATCTTACATAATTTCGATATTCCTTATGGTTCAGTAGAAGATAAAAAAACAGGTAAGAAAGAAGTAACGGAATATACGGTTGCTTATAGTTTAAATGATAACAAAGTAAAATATGCTCCGTATGGTTATGTGATTGATAAAAATAATGAATGGAAACAAAGCGATAATCCAGTTAAAAAATGTGTAGGTGACACAAAAGATATATTTTTTAGTTTGGTAACAGTAGTAGGTCTTATATTAATGTATAAATGTAGATAATTTATCCAACCAATGCGCATTCAATCGGATTACCTTGCCAGTCTTGAAATGGTGCAAGAGGTTTATTTGCCATCTCCACAATGCCCCAAATATATAGAACGAGAATAGCAACACACCAAAGACAACTACCGCATTTACCAATACAAGCACAAAGATCTTGTTGACTTTCATCTTGCGACATTCCGCCAACCATTACATAACAACAAGTTAAACAAAGAATTACAACCGGTCCAAACATAACAGCCATATATGCTCCAAATAAGTCCCAACGACCAATATTACCAAAGCCAGAACCAAATATCCCAGTAAAAGGAACAGATTGTAATACCATAGGAGCTATAAAATCTTTACCATCTGGTTCGCATTTTTCAGTGACAGTATTCCATTTCCAACAGTCATTATGTTCGCACCCTCCAGTAGAATTTCTATAAGTTAAACATTTACCAGGACAAATACATTCACTACCATTTGTTCCAAAATTACAAGGAGTAGTGGTAGAAACAACGTTCAATTCCCGTCCACCTCTCATCAAATAGGCAGAGGAAGCATAAACAAGGGTGATAAACAATAGAGCGGTAAGGTTAAATCTTTGAGTCATGGCGAGGTTATATATAGGATTATCATCAATATTTACCTTATTGATAAGAATCAATTTTTATAATTGCTAATATTTTTGGTTAGACTACAAAATAAACCTAATTTAATTAGATTATAATTTTACATCTTCTATAACTAATAATTCAATTAATATTGCGTTACCCAAAATAGTAACTTTATTAACATCTGTGGGGTTATTTGGATCGGCAACAGATAACTTATATCTTATACCGAATCCCTGTGTAATATTATTATATCGTATAGCATTTCTAAATGGTCTCATAGTGCGTTGGAAATTGTCACCATTAGCAAAATTATGAGTATGGATATCAGAAGCTACAACAGTTGGATTAGCATCACTACCTGTAATAATATCAAATGCGATGGTGCCTGGAGAACTACTAACACCAGTAGTACTTCTAGTAAAAGTAGTATTAATTCCGCCAAATGATATTATAAAACCAACAATCCATCCAGATTGAGGGGTATGATTGCGTGATAGTATCATAAAAGGATTGTTTGCAGAGGGACTGCCTAGTTTATTAATAAATCCTGAACCTGGTGAAAAAGCGGTGTCACAATACCAAGTTGGCGGACCAAGACCAGGAGGACCCGAACCCACCTTACTAAATATCAAACTTCCTGGATCACTAGATGAAGGCTGATTATCGGTAATCGTTCCGCTGCCGCCGCTCTGGAGAACCCAATTTAAATTAGCCCAACCAACACCACCACCTGCTCCATATGCATACATACTTGAAAATTGTAATGTCATTGGATTTTTCATAGTAATAACATCACTGTTCCCATAATATACGAAACTTTGATTGGAGTTGTTTGGCTGGAGCCCGGATATTTCAACAAATCCTATATCACCATCATTAGTAAGATTCGTATCAGCCCATGTTTCATTTTGCTCAAAAAATCGTGCGCTTTTTTGTCTAACTTGAAAATCGCCCATTTGTAAATTTCCTTGTGCTTCTCTTTTCAAAAAATATTTATAAGTAGATCTTAAATTCATACCAACTAATGAACGCCCATCTTGAATTACTGAATTACTATCCGACATTAGCTTCCATGGACTGGTATTTGGTAATGTCCACATATTAACAGCAGCTAATCCACCATAATCTACCCATCGACCTATTTTAACTATAGTGTTATCACCCGGGGTGGCCAGGCTAGAGGGCCATCCACTGCTGCCAAAACCAGCATCATTTTCTCGTTGAACGGCATAGCCACTACCACCGGTATTTTTGATCCAAATTTCGTTAGTAGAAATATCTTGAGTTACATTCATAGACACATCATAACGCATATCTATAGTTGATCCAGTAATATCTAGAGTAGTATTACCGTTTAATTTTGTATTATCTGAAGACAAATCCAAAGTAGCCCCAGCTTTAACTTCAATATTATTAGTAGAATTAATTGTCATGTCATTTCCTGACAAATCTAATTTAGTAGTCGCCTCTACATCTATCTTAGCTGCGTCCATAGTAATATCTGTAGCAGCAGAAATATTTACGCCACCAGTACCATCAGAGTCAATGAAGATTTGGTTTCCAGATAAATCTAATCTACCCGCAGCATCAATCTCAATATCACCACCCCCACTTAACATCTTAATATTTGTAAGGGTTTCAATCTCAATATTAGACCCAGCATCAATTGTAAGAGTAGTATTAGAACATAATTGTAATCCATTATTACCAGCATCTAGGTTAATTTGGTTTCCAGATAAATCAATTAATGCTAAAGAAGAATTACCCATAACAATAGTTCCATTACCAGCGCCGCCCGCACCCAATGATTGTAAGGCAAGATTACCATATGGTGAAATTCTTATGTCGTTACTATTGGCGCTGTTACCTGTTTCTATTTTTAATTGTGAATTACCTCTAATAGTAGTATTTTGAGGTCCTTCCATTTCAATTAAAGCAGTATTAGTAGCCTTAACAAAAAGTGTGGCGGATTGACCACCAATAATACTGACATAAGGGGTACCTGCGGGATTTGAATCAACCTCAAGTCTATTCGCTCTTATAATTCCAAAACTATTCATATCTAAATCTTCTGTAGCAGGATTGTCCATAATTCCGGGAATACTAGAGGCATTTAATTTGACAAATTGTAAAGTGTTTCCTACGATACTAGGTATAGAACCTTGAGCACCCAAATTCATAATTTGAGCGTTCCATTGTGCTAATCTATCGAATGGGGTGACATGTGATCTATTTGCTATTTTTGTTGCTCTTCTTTGTCTTGGACCTGGACCTGTTGGCATATATAAAAAATGATATATTTTAATATAATTTTTTAAACAATAATCTTCTAAGCACAAGGAATAAGCCAAACCTCAAAATCCTCCTCGACGCTAAAATTGAGAACATTCGCCCTTAGTCGAGAATAGTGATTGTCCTTATTTTCCCCATCATCTGGGGAGAACATATAATTACGGTAATTATTTTTATTAACACAATAGTAACAATAAACCTTATCATAATACTCCCTTGTACTACCTCTCAGATGAACATCCATGATTTCATCATTCGTCATAGGAGACCGACCTTGTTTCTTAAGAAGCTCAACAACCTTTTTTGCGTCAGGAAAGATAAAATTATCATAACGCCCACAACATTCACGCTTCATCTGCTCAAAATCACGGGTCATATCCGGACCAGAGATAGTAGTAACGTTTCCGTTGGTTTCAATGTTAATGGTAGACATAGTGATAGGTAAGTGTTTGTACTTATTACTATATGATTAAGGTTAGTTCAATTTTTTATTACTAACCTTGACATAAACCGACTGCAACAAGAGAATTGCGTATAAGATTTATTTTATTAATTACGTCTGTCAAGTTGGCTCCACCGGATAGGGTACCACCAATAGTCATTGACGACTGTGGTATAGCAGCAGCACCACGAAATCCTAATAAGTCAGCGGCAGCATCACCAATATTAATAGTACTTCCTAGAAGAGTTGAAACTCCAGCTTGTAATTCCAATTTCGATGACCCCGACTTAATATCTACCTTGTCCAACCCCGCACTACCTATATTTACGAATGTCACACCAGCGGTAGAACCAACTACTCCTATATTTATTATTCCCTGTCCGCCCGTCTGATCCATATTATTACCAATATTAACTGTATGATTTTTTGGATTAGCAAGGAACTCAAGTTGAATTGTGCCACCGGCGCTCCCAGAAGCCGCATCTCCAGGTCTAATTTTAATCACATTTGCACCTGTGGTGTTGTAAGAGCTGTTGGTTATTAACAATTCTTTATTTTCAGAATCGATTCTCATAGTATCTGTACCTGAAATGTTTTGGCTGTTGATACGTCCGCCGTTACATAATCTTAGTTCTCCAATTTGAATAATGTTTAAACAATTCATATTTAAATCCGCAATAGCGGGATTATGCATAACTCCAGTAATATTAGTAGCATCAAGCTTCTTAAATTCTAAAGAATTACCACCATTAACTATACTTGGCACAGCACCATCTGCTCCTAATAATTGTTGATTCCATTTTGCTAAGTGTTCAAAAGGAGATATTTTTGAACGATTTGAGATTGAACCTTTATATCTTGCTGAATGTCCTGTTCCTGGCATTATATATTAAAAATGATATAATAAATTCTTCCTAATATCTTATAAATGGAAATACCACATGAAGTAGAAGAACTTATATTAGCTTTTGTAGGACTAAAAAGAAAAAAACGATGCTTAGCGCAAACCAAAACGGGTAAAATCTGTAAAAGGAAAACAGGTAATAAATATATTCTTTGCGCACAACATATGAAACTGGTTCAAAATAGCGAATTAAAAACAGGAATCTCTCCAATGTTTGTTAGTTTATGTTTACAAGTGTCTCAAGCGATGAAAAATGCGAATCATTATCAATGGATTAAAAAGTATAGAAAAAGAAAAAAAGGAAAAACATATCATCCATCTTTGGACCATTATAATTACTGGACTGCTCCTGCTGGTTTGTCTGCTCCATTTAACTATGTTGTTTCGTCACATTCGTAAAAATTAAAAAAATTGAAATGCTGAAAATAAGTTTTAATGTTGGTATATCTCAAACAACCAACCTACTCTAAAGCTACCCAAACACACACTTATCTAAACATGCCACGTGGAAACCGTAAAGAAAATCTGTCTACTCGTCTTGCGAACTGCCCGAAGAGGGGAGTCGTCCCAGAGAGTGAAATTCCAGGAACTCGGAAATGGAATGAACAAAATGTGACAGTCGCTTTTAACTCCGACAAGATGAGCGAATCGTTCTTTGAGGGATATTCGCATGAGGAGCGACAACACTATCTGAAGAATTGTATTCCTCGCACTGTAAAGCACGGAAAGTATATCGCAAACGAGAGCTTGCTTGACAACATCAATCGTTGGGTTGATGGAAATGGATGGCAGTACATCGAAGGAGGTGAATACGATGGCTCTTGGGTGAACCCGCAGTATCCAAACAGAATCTTTCAAGGGAACGCTATTACACTACCTATCACAGGCGGTGATTACGAGACAGCAGAGTTCCCAGTTGCCAGTAACGAGGATGATACAATTGGTCTAGCTCTACACTTCGAAGTTTATTGCGCAGGTTCAAAGATGAATATTCTTCCGAATCGTTGGAGGAATTATGATTCGTCTCGTAGGGGACGTAAGCAGGTCCGTTCTAACAAGCGGAAGGCTCGTCGTCAAAAGAGGGGGGAGGCTTATGCTGAAGCGTCTAAAATTACCAATCCGGTTAAGCGTGAAGATGCCATCGCTAATCTCAAGGCAAAGTTTCACATGGAGGATGTTCAGCGTGAAAGAGCCAAGATGGGTATTGAGAACGACGCATAAAACAAATTAAATTAAAAAAGTATATAATGATTATCATATAAAATTTTTTATATGATAACTACTGAACGTGTACTGAGATTACTTACAAACAATAAAACAAGATATTTTTCATTTAAAAAGGATACTATATTAGCAACGCCACATGGAATCACGTTTAGTATATTTTTCCAGCTATTATGTCAAGATTTAAATTTATATTCAACTACTTTACTTCAAAACAGAAGACTAGATAAAAAAACAAAAATCAAGGAAAGAAATAAACTAATGGCGGTACATGAAGAGTTGGATAAAGCTATAGTTATTTTTAAAAAACACAAAAAGACTTTGTGTCCACAAGACACATATTATGTAAACGAAAGAACATGTTTTTCTATATATAAAAAGCATCTACGTTTTTTTGTTGAGAAAGTACTTCTACCAAGATTATTGACTATTAAAAGGAAAGCTGGATACACATGGGAAAATTTGGATAATAAAGATGGAATCTGGAGAGAATGTGAAGAAAATAAGTTAATTCCTCTTGACGCAGAATCTTACATTGACCCAATTACAAAAATAGAATATATTAAATTCTCTCCAATTACAAACATTTAAACGTGAAAAATCATTCGTTTTCTTTCATCAAAGCCTTTCTTTTTACTTCTTTGACCAAGGAATTTGTAATAACGATTTGCTAAGCTAAATCTTTCTCTTACTTTTTTAGCATTTGGATACCTATCTTTTTTATGTTTTAACATTGCTTCTAATCTTACTTTCATAATCATACCAACCTGCCAAATTCTTTTATGAGAATATTTTTTACTTTTATACAACCTTTCTAGTTTTTTAATTGTATGTTTAACATCAGACACAGTAGTATATTTAATATGAATTGTATCTTTTGGATTTTTATCAATGTAAACATCAAAAGATTTCTTAGGATTATTAGGGTTGTATAAGAAACGTTTTTTTCCTGCTTTTTTTTTACGAGTTTTATTTTTATTTGTTTTTTTGCCACAAATATTTCTAGTTTTACCTAATTTATATTTTCTATCCATGTATTTCATATCGTGGGTGATTTTTTTACATTCTTTTACTTTTTTATATTTACGGTAAATTCGTAAAATATTAAACCTTCCTTTTTTCGCTATTGCTGCTTTTTTCATTGTTTTTTTTGTGTGTTTTGCTTCTGCCTGTACACCTTCGATAATAGCCAATTTACGTTTAAAAAATGGGTCTTTTAATTTATAATGATGTTTTTTATTTTTATAACTTATTTTTCTTAATTTGGGTAATAATTTTCTAGTTTTGCTCATATATATATATATAGCTTACAAAATAAACGGAAAATGTGGGTCATCAAACATTTTTAACACATCTTTATTTTTTTGTTCCTGCTTAGAAATAGGAGCAGGTGTTTTACAAATTTCACTACCACAATGGTCGTGATTTCCCCAGTATGCGTTGCGTTCAATAGCGTTAGATACAAAGTCAGAACTTGATTCTTTTTCACGAATAATAGTGTTCCATCTGCCAAGAGGCAAAGTAGTTGATTTGCGCGTTAGTCCTTTAAAGAAACGAGAGAACATGATGTAAATATATCAAACATTAATTACTTATATTTTATTTCAATTTAATTTAATTTATTTTTATAAATTATAATGCTCTATTACTTATATTCGCTCTTTTGGGGTAAAGAAGAAAAAAATTCTTTATGCCCAAATAGTTTTGCTCCAATGCCCGTAGGAAAGTTTCATAATTTTGCTATATTTAGGGGAGAAACAAATTAAAAAGATTTTTTTGTTTTTTATTTGTTTTTATTTTTTTTTATTTTTTATTTGTTTTTTTGTTTTTTTTATTTTTTATTTGTTTTTATTTTTTTTATTTTTTATTTGTTTTTTTGTGTTTTTATTTTTTATTTGTTTTTTTGTGTTTTTTTGTTTTTTTGTTTTTTTGTTTTTTTTATTTTTAGTTATCGATAATTTTCATGACTTCTCGCTTACAGTCCTGTACGCGAGAACAATATTGTTCAAAGCTGATGCTGTGACGACCAAATCCAGTCATCACAAATCTATATACATCCACTGGTTTCTCCTGCCCGATACGGTGAGCACGAGCGATTGCTTGATCTTCAACGGCTGGATTCCAGTGGGGGGAGGTAAAGTAAATCTCTTGAAAGTGTTGCATGTTCAGTCCCTCGCAGGCTGTTTGAATTTGTACAATCATTACGTCTGGCGCTAGGTAACTGTTGATGATTCCAAATGCATCGCTAGGGATTTGATTCCATCTCTTACACACACTTCGAAACTGGCTTTCAGAGACTACTGGTAGCACCCTATTCTTTTTGTCGCGAGTTTTAGTCCTGCCATCGATGCTCTGGACGGTAATACCATTGGCTACCAACTTTTCAGTAAGTAAATCAATCTCACCGCGATAGTGTGAAAACACCAGTTTTCTCTTACCAGTTTTGCGATTGTTCGTGATGTGATTTACAATGGCAGACATTTTGCTAGCAGTGTTAACGTTTGCCAAATTAATATGCTGTGGCAATAGTCCTTTTCGCTTCATTTTGTCAACGGCTTTATGAAGTAGCTGTGGATAGATACACATCTGGCGTGCCCTTGTCAAGGCAGGAAGAGGATGACGATTCAAGTAGGCGATGAGATGGTCCACGTTCCCATGATTAACACCTGTGAAATTCATCATTGCGTGTACTTGAGCAGCCATATCCTCCTCCTCCTCGCTGGACCAATCAACCTCAATCACCTCCGTTTTAACAGGTGGAAGTTTAATTCCAACCTGTGTTTTGGTGCGACGAAGCAGATGAATCGCAAGAAGCCTTTTGATTTCCTCCTTGTTTGGCGAGAAATGACCAGCCAGACCTAGCACTTTACATAATGCGTATAGGTCGGTAATACGGTTATTGATAGGAGTTCCAGTAACAAGCCAACGGATATCTGCCTTCAACTCGGCAGCTCCAGTATGAACTCCAGTACCTAGATTCCGCACGTGATGTGCTTCATCAAAGATAATACGACTCCACTGGATTCTGTGTAGTTTGGAGAATTTTTTCTGTCCTCGTTTTCCTCTGGGCGTAATCATACCATAGGTGGTGACCACAATTGGCTTTTGTGCTAGCATCTCATCTGTGATATTTTTCGCTGCTGCTCCACGATACACAAATGGTACATGCCCTAGAAAGCGTTGAAAGACAGCCACCCATTGACTTAGTAATGCTGGTGGAAGCACTACTAAAGTTCGCTGTTTGAAGTTGTGACGGACACAGCCTACCATTAAAATAGTCTTACCGAGACCCATCTCATCGGCAATAATCCCTCCGCGGACTCCCAGATTGGGACGGTCCACCAACTCGTGGTACAGACACCACTTTAAGCCTTTAATCTGATGTGGCTTCTCATCAATGCCAACACTAGGACACCAGTTACGGTAGGCTTGAATAGCATTACCAGTAACTGTATTTATCTGCTGTGTTCTCGTATCAGTCCAGGATGCCATAGTGGGTAGTTTTATATATGTGGTTTTGGTTTGTAACAGAATTTGTTGTTGTGAATTGTTTGACAGTTTCGTATGTATAGTGGGGTATACCTTTACCAAGTTGAAGAAAAAAGATTTCAATTTTAATAATAAATATCAATTTTCATAATTATAAATTATGCTTTTATAAATTTCAAGATTAAATAAAAAATATGTACAGTTTTTTTGTATTTTTTGATTTTTGTTTTGTTTTTGTTTTTGTGGTTTTTTCGTTAGTAGTTGTAGGGGTTGCACATGTCATCGACCCATCCATCTATCTTCATTTGTTGCCGCTCTAGCTCCTCCAACTCTTCTTCTTCCATTTCTCGAAGTTCGTGTTCATACAGATCCAAATCGTAAAGCTTAGCTGATTCTTTGGCCGCTTCGATGTTGCTCTCTGTTGAGTAGTCTGAGTAATCGCTAGCATACTCCTTTACCTGATCTTCTGGGTTGTACCTGGAGAGCCACATGCGCTGGATAACACAAGCCGCCTCATTGCGCTTCTTATCCAGAGCATTAAGTCTGGCAATCTCAGCATTACTTTCTGCGAGGTCTACACTGGAGTAGTAGAACCCGCTGTAGCAGTGGGCGCCATGACACCATTTCTTCTGCTTTTCAGTGAGGTTGATAGGTGTAACAGGAACCCAGTTTTCGCCGTTGGAACGCGCAATTAACTCTTGATTCAAAACCATTTTGACCTCGCTCCAGAGTTTCTTGCGTTTTGACATAAAGCGGTCGTAGTCTTCCGCCAGGTACATACGTATAAGCCGATTGAGCTTTGCGTGAAGTGCTGGCTTGAACTGACGCGAGGCAGAGATTTCCAGCCTAACTCTGTTTATGTCACATAAGAGTTTCTTGCGCGTCAGCGGACAGTTGTCAAGTTTGAAACGATGCATGTAGGGCTTCACCTTATTTAACAGATAGAATTCGCGCCAGTTCTTCTGGATGATGCGAGCCGCGTTGTTAAACATGACACCACAGCGCCAGATAGCCAGGGACTTAATCAAATCAGATGAATTTTTCTCTTCTTTTTTCCACTGTCTGATGAAGTCCATAGATATTCCGCTGATGTTTTCCCATTTGGACGGTAGCGTAAGAATTGCCGGCTGAACATAATACTTCCTCCCAAAGTGCGACATCGGTAATTTTGTAGTTGTTGTTGGTTGTTGTTCGAATTTATCCGGGTTGGGTTGATAGGTTGATAGTATTTATATACTAGGAAAAATATTTTCAATTTTTTAGAAAAAAAACCCTAATATGAGTTAAACCTATTTATTTTTGGAATTTTTATATTTTAATTAATATTTAAACTATATTACCAGAATTGACAGTTATGCTAATCAAAGTCCCACCAAACCAAATTTTCTTCAGCCTCATCATCACTATCATAAATTGGGCGGCAAACGCGCACGAGTGGGGGTTGAATGCGCTCGAGCTCCAATCCTATTAAGATACCTATTACCAGAGTTATTAATATAGTAAATACGATACTAAAAGTGTCCATGGTTGCTTGTTGCTTGTATGAATTATTCGTTGTTGATTGTTCATATTAATTAATTAATAAAAAAATTCAATTTTCTATTAATAAACCTGTATTAGGGTGTAAAAAAAATATGTACATTTTTTTTTGTTTTTTTGATTTTTGATTTTTTATTTGTTTTTTGGTTTTTTTTTGTTTTGAGTTGTGATGTTTCAGCTCTTCCACTATGCCCCACCGTTCATCTCCCGCTCTACGCACGCTGCCCATTCGGGCGATTTAAAGATGGTCATGGGGAAATACTTCATGAGTTCACTGGCTAGCTGAAGGATGATGCGCAGCCGCTGCTGGTCTTTTGGGCTGGGAAACTCTGCTTTGAGACGGCGGAAAACAGCGTTTTCATGTTTGCGGCGCTGGAGATCCTCATCATCAACCACTTTCGTAGCTTTTGCGGAAGCAAACTTTCTCCAGGCTCTTTGGACAATAGTCACATGCCCCCACTCGCGGATGGTTTTCACAAACTGGAGATGATCAAGTCTGGTTTGGACGTTCAACATATTCCCACCTCCAATAGCGAGGACAGGGATACCGTGGTATACGTTGACCTCAGTAGTGGTGAAGCCACCATTGATGCTTGCTCTGGTTTTCATTTCCCGTCCCTTGATTCCGGTTGGATTCTTGCGCCAGGCCTTGTTATAGCGCTTCATAAAGTCTAGTGCGAGAGACTTTACGGACTCCTTGTAGTCTTCGGGTACCAGTGCGAGTGCCTGTGTGACAGGCATTGACTTCTCCACCACACGACTCATGAACTGGTCATAGTGGAGGTTTGCTGGGCTCAGACCATCGTATTTTTTAGCTGTGGCACAGAAAGAGACCTTTTTCTTCGGCTTTGTCTTTTTTTCTTCGGCGGCTGCTGCTTCTGCCAATTTCTGGCGAAGGCGACCAGGAACCCATGCTCGCTTAGAGCGGGTTAGTTTGGGACCAGGTGACTTAACGACAGGCTTGCGCAACTGTGAGACAGGGGCTTCCTTGTCGTACTCCAATGTTCGGCAAGGCGGTTTCATAAGGGTATTTATGTTATCGCCTGCGAAAGTGACGCGCCTTTGGAATTTTGCGATACTGGACATGGTTTACTAGAGCTGGTTGGTGAGGTTTGAGTTGTTGTTTGTAATTCGATTTATCGGGTGTTAGTAGAAAGTGGGGTTGTGCTATTACATTACGGAAAAAAAACTTTTCAATTTTTTTGAAAAATAGGGTTGAATATTAGGGTAAAAATCTTGGAAAAAATATCCCCAGTCAAAATCCAAAAATACATGATGAAATAAAAAAATTGAAAATATTTTTTGTATGTAACCCTATAGTACAACCCTGCTTCATAATTAACACAACCTACAACAATGTACACCAGCAAAAATGCCACCCGTGAATTTGCTCTCAAGGCTGCCTCTGCGGCAGAGCGGGCTATGGAACGTCATGTGTGCTGTAAGAGCCAGTACAAGTTCAAGTGCTTCTCCTGTGGCGAGATGATCAACCGCGGGGACAAGATCACGAAGTGTACAACTGCGGTCCATGATGGGATGACTCTCCGATACAGGGGAGGAGACGCCTCCGCTGGTCTCACATGGAAGGAAACAGCCTTTTATCTGGGTCAAAGTGGGACCCGGAGTTGGGTCCATATCGGGTGTAATCCCGTTTTCTGGGAAAGACGAGAGGGGTTCGCCTCTTGCCTCGCAAATGTTTACACGGATTGGGGTTGCAAGATGTCATATGAGTTCGAAGAATGGCGCCAGCGCACAAACCACTATGACGTGGAAGAGTTTATGGAAATACACGGATATCCCCAGGAGAAGTGGATGAAGAACCGCATCATACAAAATGTGACACGATTTCAGGCTATATGGCGAGGCTATCTCTACAAACAGGCGTATCCATTTGCCCTCCGTGCGGCGAAAGCCACAGAGGCAATTAACCTCAATGCGCGTGCTACACTGTCTAGCCAACAAGTTCAGAGACCCGAACGAACCGAACGCAATGAATTCCTCTACCAGAATTCTATTGGAGCACATATGGAAATCCTGTTTGATGAAAATCATCCCAGCGTTGCTGTTTACAGTGGCGAAGTCATAAAAATACAAGGACTGCCGGAAATCGACGGTCTATACTTCTGGGTGAAATATCACCATGACGACGAACTGCGGCGCTACCACTGGAAAAAACTGAAGGGTCTTAAACTTCAATGTGAAGCCTTCAAGTCAAAACACGGTATAGAGGCGCAAATTACAGGCAAATTACCACTTTACAAGTTCTTTTATCCGTGACCAATATTAAAAAACAAAAAAACCAAAAAACAAAAAAACCTCATATAATAGTAAAAATTTCTATGATATAAGACCAGCACGCCTATTTACACGATAACGATTTCGCCTTCTGCGTTTTTTCTTTTTGTTAATAACCCATTTAAATTTTCTTCTGCACACAGGGCATGTCATTTGTTTCTCAAACCATTCTAATATACAACAAGCATGAAAGGAATGACCACAAGGAAGAGTTAATGAACTTTTTTCACAACAACTATCTAAACAAATAGGGCAGTCTTGACAGGGAAAAACCTGATGACTTTCCTCGCAAGTTACAGAAACAACTCTATTTGTTTTAAAAAAAATATTGTACAAACAAGACATATAAATTGTATATATAAATGAAAACAAATCTAACCTCTAAAAATATGTTCAAATCCTCGCATACCATGTGCCACTATTCGAATACCTTTTTTTCCCGTAGTTTTTTTCAAATCGGAAAACCCTTTATAAAACATGTACATAGAAACAATAAATAAAAAAGCACCTAAAGCTATTTCAGAGTAAGAATCAGGAATATATTTATTCAATTTAGCACCAGCCCAAGCAGAGAAAAAACAAACAACCATTAAAAATAATCCTGCTGGAATATCAATCATATTTTTTTCGTAATAATGATATACTGCTCCTAAAGATAAAGGAGGAAGAATAGTAAATAATGTTAATGCTGCTGCGTGTTTGTAATCTTTTGTAATACCTGTAAAAACCAAGCCTAAAATCAAAGCATAAGCTGTTGAAGTACCTAATCCACCTGCAATCAATCCGGCAAAAGTACCTATGGCTAATAAAGTAAGATATTTAACTACTTGATTCATTATATATATTACCAAAGATATTTGTGACTCAAAATTTTTGCGGTATAATACCCTTTTGAGTGTCTAATTTCTTTTTTAATTGCTTTAGCTCTGTGTGGTGTTCCTGAATGACGATTAAAATAGTTTCTCATTCTTCTTCTTGTTCCGTGATTTTTGTGCGAATACAAACCTACTTTAGTGCGGTCTTTAAATTGCTGGTAACGTCTATCTCCAAAATGAATAATTCTGGTTTTCTTTGTTTTTTTATTTCTAACTACTGCTGTATATTTTTTTGGAAATGGTCCACGTTTAAATTCAAGAATGGTTTCTTTCATTTTAGTTCTTCTTTTTTTTGTTTTTCTACCACCAATTTTAACTTGTTTTACTCTTCTTCTTCCTTTATTATATTTGGTTCTAGCTCTTTTGGCTAAACGCAATGCTTTACTTTTCTTACTACAATTTTCTAAAAGTATTTTAAAATCGACCGCAGAAGCTTTTCCGCCGGTAATAGAACTAGCTAGCCTAGCACGACCCCAACTGTGACCAGTTTGATTTGGACGACTTCCGCTAGAATAGTAAGCACCTTGTCCTTTTTTAACAATTTTTCGTAGTCCTTTTACTTTGCATTTAGTTTTTCTAGCTAAATTTTTACTAGCTGAAATCTTGTTAATTTTATACATTTTTTTTGCTTTTACAACATGCGGTGATACTTTTGATTTAAATGATTTAACTTTTTTTCTTGTATAATATTTGCCTTTTTTATACGCACGTCTAGAGCGTCTTAAAGCTTTTGATTGTTTTTTTTTATCTTTTTTTGTTAAAAAACTTGGTACATATCTTCTTGGAACATTAAACATATATATTAATTTAAGATAAGTATTTTAAATTAACAAATAAAAAAAGTACCCTGCCCCACCCAGGACTCGAACCTGGAACCCCCACGTTAGAAGCGTGATGCGCTAACCATTGCGCCAGTAGGGCATAAAATTTATTCAACAAGCTCCGTTCATTTGAATTTTCCACACTAATATGGGCCGCTGGGGGAATCGAACCCCCGACCTCTCCCACCCAAAGGGAGAATCATACCACTAGACCAAGCGGCCACAAATACTGGTTACTATTTAAGAATTGAGTAGGAATTGAACCTACGTAGAGGGAGCTTAAATCCCACGCTTGACCACTAAGCTATCAACACTGGTAGCTGTTAGTAACCAAAGTTGGAGAATGAGGGCATCGATCCCTCTACCTCTCGCATGCAAAGCGAGCGCTCTACCATCTGAGCTAATTCCCCGGACGCTGTGAGCAGGATTTGAACCTACGCGGGCATAGCCCATTTGATTTCAAGTCAAACTCCTTAACCACTCGGACATCACAGCAATAAAATTTTCTATTCGTTATACATATATGTTTAATCATCCTAGGAATGTTTGTATGACTTATTTTGAACACTTTAAGGTCTCAATCAGTTTAAGTAAATTATTTTTACTCGCGTCTCTAAAAGCTTTTATACACGCCATTTTTCCAGATTTTTTTATTACATCATCAACTGATACGGTTGAAAAAGCTAAAAAAATCATGAATTCTTCTGGATGTCACAAAAGCCCTCAGTGAGAATCGAACTCACGACCTTATGATTACAAGTCACACGCTCTACCCCTGAGCTATGAGGGCATTAAAAATCTAGGCATTATCGGGATTCGAACCCGAATTGCAGGCTTCAAAGGCCCACGTCCTAACCGTTAGACGATAACGCCGTATACCGTGCTCCCCGTAATCCTGCCCAGATTCGAACTGGGTTCCGACAAAGCGGCAGTACCGACTACTCTCAGGATTTTTGCTGTCAACATTTTAAACGAACCTGCTTTGACCTCTTGCATACTAGGGCATACACCCTAGGCAGGGTTCGAACCTGCGAAGCACTATGGCGGAAGATTTTGAGTCTTAATGTTATAGTTAGTTGCTGTGTGTTGACAAATGGCGTATCCGTGCTCCCATGACATCTTATCTTGGCTACCTTTTAAATCACCTATATCTTGTCTGTGTGGTTTTGATAAGACCACCAACTTCATAGCAAGAACGGGATTTGAACCCGTGCGGAGAATTAACTCAACGGCTCTTAAGGCCGCCCCGATCGACCAGACTACGGCACCTTGCTATGTTTTGCTGGAAACTTGCGGTTATTACCTATATAGGACCATCCCACATCTTAAGATGTGCCGCAACTGGAGTCGAACCAGCATCCAGGGCATAAAAGGGCTTTTGTGTGGTTGCTGTAGGTTTCCAAAGGGTTTGCTAGATTCTGTAGATTAAAAGAATAAAAGGCTTTTTTGAGTTATTGCTGTTAGAATCTAAAGGGTTGCTCCCTACGGGCTTTGATCCCGTGACCTTCGGCTCATAAGACCGATGCTCTACCAAACTGAGCTAAAAGAGCATATGTTCTCTTTTCATCTTAGAACTAAATAACATTATATTTGTCGGGACACTGTTCAATTTTTAACCTATCCCGTAACTCTAATGTTTCTTCTTCACACTATAATACTTTGCTATTTTTTTAAGTCCTGATGATAAATATTATTTTACAACTACTTATTAATATTAATATTATACTTATATATGAACGAATGTACCATTTGTTTTGAAACAATGAATATCAACAAAGATAAGTTAACAATGTGCCTACTATGTGGAAAGAGTGTTCATACAAAGTGTTATAAAGAATGGAAGAAGAAAGTAGGTCCGTATCAACCTGATAAATGTCTTTATTGTCAAAGAGAAGCTCAATTATATAAACTCAATAGAAGTTGGTGGGAGAATATGAGAGCTTGTTGTTGTTAGTTATACCCAATCTTCTAAGTAGTAAGCCATCATCCAAATTAACCAAAATGGAGCAATAACCAAATCAATTCTAGCAAAAAATGCGATTAATAATGCTAAAATAGCTTTTTTACTTGCGTTTTTAAGCTTTTCAACATTTTCCAAAATTTTTTTATCTTTAGAGTCTTTATTTTTTGAAGAATAGTTATAAATTAAATAAATCCAAGCCACAATCAAAGATAATTGACCAATAGTTTTAGGTTTTTTAAAAAATTCAATAATATCTTTTAATTTACCAAGTTGAATAATAGCTCTTAATGTTAATAATAGAAATAAAATAACAGCAACATTAAATCCAGTGGTTCCATTAGTAGAAAATATACTATTACTTAAATAATCAACAATTGTCATCTTATATTATATCTATAAATTATATAATGGAAAAAGAAGGAAGTGTTCGCAAGAGAGGCGGGGAAAAAAAGAAAATTTGGCATAAACAACAAGAAAAAGTCTTGAAAGAATGGAGCGAAATTGGTGCTAGTTATCGCTACATGCATGATAGAGCTTATACCATGTATAATTCCCAAAATTTAAGATTTGCGTTACCAGTTATTATTATCAGTACAGTAACAGGAACAGCAAATTTTGCTCAAGGTTCTTTTCCTGCTTCATGGCAGGCTTACGTACCATTAGGAATTGGATTTTTAAATTTAACAGCTGGTTTAATTACAACTATCGCGCAATTTTTACGAGTAAGTGAGTTGTTAGAAGGTCATAGAGCAGCAAGTATTGCTTATTCTAAATTTTCAAGAAATATATCCGTTGAATTAAGTTTGCCTTATTCTCAAAGAACTTGCGGAGGTTTGGAATTTATAAACAAATGTAGGTCAGAATTGGACAGATTAATTGAACAATCTCCTAATATTCCACTGCATATTGTTAAACAATTTGGAGCTAAATTTAAAGATTATACGTTTATTAAACCACAAATCTTGGAGATTACCGGTGTTGATGTGTATAAAGAAAATTCGGAAGAAAGAGAAAAGAGAGAAGAAGCAGCGCTTATGCGATTTCAAAAGAAGAAAAATGCTATCATAGAAGAAGAAAATAAACGAAGAGCTTCTATCATTTTAGAATTAGAACAGCAAAAACAAAACAAAGCAGACGAACTAAAAGAAATGATTGAACTTAAAAAACTAAAGAAAAAGAAAGAAGTTGCGATTTCAAATATTACGGGTAATTTAACTAGTTTTATTACAAAACTGGCAGAACATGATGGAAATAATAGCATGATGACTCCAGAAACAAGTGATAGTAGTGACAGTGAAACTAATGGTGATAATAGAGTTGTGATTGATATTAAAGATAAAGTAGCAGAAACCAAAGCACGGTTGTTACCAGTTGAAGTAGGACCTACAACAGAAGAAGCCGATGAAGAAGTAGATAATACAGTAGAAGAAACAACAGATATTTCTGGTAATAATTAAAATTTAAAATCAAAATTCTATATTATAGAAAATGAATAAACAAATTATAAATAAAGGAAAAAGTGCCATATTTATTCAGGACCATATTGGATTGAAATCTTTATACAATGATATCAATCAAAATGATTATCAAATAAATTTGTCAGATTTATTTTTAAAACTATTTTATTACGCGTGCCAACATGAAAGAAAAAACACCATTATTTTTTTGTTAAGGATTTATTTTGAATTATTTAACCAATCTGAACAAATCGCCCTTAGACAAGCATTTTTCTATGGGAAGTATAAGTTAAAGAAAAAAAGTATGATTTCTTGGTACTCTCAGTATGTTATTCCACTAATTAAAATTGAATTGTAAAATAATAAATAAACATTGTATTATTTTACACATAATGACAAGACACCCATTAGATCAACGACTTCCATTAGATATCTGGAGAGAAATCAAAACATATATTGTTCATAATATAAAAACACAAGGGAAACATTTGAAAAAAGAAAAATATGTAATTAATTTTAATAAAACCTTAAAACATCTTCCAATCTTTGCACCACCTACTAATGGTCCACAAATTGTCTTTAATTCGGCAACAAAACCCGTACGTGTGGCAAGATATTTATACCATATTCAAGCATTCAAACCAGTAAATGACGCTGCTGAACCCTATCGTGATGGAAAAATATCTTTAGTTATAACTTGTCCATTAAAATTTATAAATGGATTTGTGTGCAAGGTAAATGGAAATACTCTGGTGGATAGATTATATCATAGGTTGGATTATAAAAATTATTGGTCGGGCCTAAGTTGTAAAGTTGCAATAGAGAGAATTCGAGGTTCTATATAATTAGTACCGCTCGAATAAACTAGCAAGATAAGTAATAAACATAAATAAGAAGGTTAGTATGACAGTTAATCCATCGCTTTTTTCACGAATAGCTGTAACGTTGTAGGATTGAAATTGATTCTGCATGTGCGATTGTTATAGGTTGATAACTTATTTTTCATTTTTAAAATATGATTCAATTTAAACAGAACTTGTGCGTCTATATTAATGCGAGACAGATGTTTTATTTGTAATAAAAATTTATCAAAAATACTAACCACATTAGACGCCAAATTTGCTTTACGAAATTGGAATAGTTATCATGACAATAAAGATTATATTCTTTATTTTTCAAAAAACAATATATCAACTTGTGTTCCTTGTGGAAAACAATATTTTAAATGGTTTCTCTCCAGAAACAAACCAACACTTATAAATAATCGACAAATTAAAGGCACTAGTTTAAAATTAACAAGGATTCCATGTAACCAGTTTGCCAATTGCGTTTTTTGTAGGACTCCTACTCAATATAAAGAAACAGACCCATTAGATACTCGTAAATATTATTTAGCATCTGTTGGTCAATGTTGTCCAAATTGTTACATGGGAATTCATAATACTTCTACAGCTTACATAAATAGTAGTGATGAGGAATTATATTTATAATATATATATGCCACTAAACACCAGAGTTGGAAGATGTGTAACAAAATTAAGAAATAAATATGGATATGGAAAAGCTATTGGAATTTGCCAGCATTCAACAAAACAAAATTATTTAACTGGTAAAACAATGCGTAAAAAGAAAACACGCCGCCGCAAAAAAACTAAAAAGGGTGGTATGAGAGTTTTGCCATCATTGATATTAAAAACTCATGTGGGAAAAAGATACATGATGAAAGTAGATGACAAAAACCAACCATTGTTAAATCGTAAAGGTATGATTGAATTATATGACTATAAAAGAGCTTTAGAATCACGTGGCAATATATTACAGTGGAAAAAATCAATTCCTTCATATAAAAATCCACAGGACGGAAGCGGTAAGAAAACACGTCGCCGTAAAAAAAAGGGAGGCTCACACATTCCTACTTGGATTATCAAAGCAACACCAAAACCAGTAGCTAAATTTAAAAAGAAAATATTTAATAGCCCAAAATATGTTTCTGTAGAAGATGAAGAAGCAAGAGAAATAATGAATTATCTTACTGCGGAAGCCAAAGACAATACGGATGATGACAGATATTTTATAATGAAATATGAAGAGGGATTATGGTATCCTGGTGAAGAAGTTTCTTACGATAATGCTATAAATCAATGTTCTAATCCTTGTTATCAAATAGATAGTACGGGAATAAGACACGTAATGAAACGTAATGTATCTCATGGTAGCAAGCATAAAACACGAAGGAAAAAGCATAAAAAGAGCCGACGTCGTAGAAGAAAATAATTTTTTGGTTTGTTAATAAAAAATTATTTTTGTTTTCCAGTCATAAATGTAATTAAACCCCCAATTACAACAAATGATAACATAGAATAACTAACTGATTCATATTTATCAAGTTTCATATGAGAAATCAAATACCAATTCAAAATAGTAGCTAAAAATAAAGGAATACTCATAAGCATTAAATTATAAGCATATCCTTCTACTTTTGAATCATCAACAAATACCGAACTAGGCATTCCTACGGGCAAAGCTCCTATTAATCCAGCGATAGCAGGATTAGTAACATTATTACTAAAATAAGCAATACCAGCGACAGTTAAGCCACCAATGATAAATTGACCAGGAGTGCTGTGAATAAATTTACCAACAATACTTTTTTGTTTCTTTCCGTTTTTCTTTTTAGACGCCATTATACTATATAATGTTATTTTCTTCTTTTTCTTGTTTTCTTTTTCCTTTTCTTTTTTCGTTTTAACGTTCGTTTTGAAAATACTGGTTCTGCTAATTTTTTAGACAATTTAACACCAGCAGCTATTCCTTTTACAGAATTCCCATGTTTATCTAAAGGAGGAGAGACAATGCCAATTCCACAAATATCCGGAAGTACTATTAATAAACCTCCGCCTACGCCACTTTTTGCGAAGGCACGTCCTCCAGTTCTAGCAATCCAATTATCAGAATACTCGTATAGACCTTCAGGTAAAACATTATTTAAAATGTAAGTAGTTTGTTCTTTGGAAAGTAAGCGTTTTTTAGACACCGGATTAACGCCTTCATTTGCCAAAACAGATGCCATTCTAGCTAAATCATCGCTAGATACTTTAATTGAACATTGATAGGTATAAGCATCTACAGCGGGCACAACTGGAGCATAAAATCGTTTTTCGGACTTTAATAAATAAGCTAAACTCATATTTGTACTATTTGTGTCAGACTCACTTTGATAAATTTTTTTACCAACTTTAAGATTTTTAGAAGCATAATTGCTCATGTTTTTACGAAGAAATTCTTTGTATTGTTTATGGTCTTTTTTATAAAGCAAAGATGTTGTAGCCATAGCTCCTTGATTTAAGAACGGATTAATGGTATGAGATGGTGATAATTTAGCAGCTAATATGGAGTTAAAAGGCATAAAACTACCATGCATGCCAATTTTATCGTGAACTTGTTTCGTGCCGTGTTTTTTAACCGCAGCTGCTAATGAAAATAACTTACTAATTGATTCAATGGCTACGGATTTATTATGGTCACCAACGCTAAATAAATTACCATTAACATCGCAAATAGATATACCAAATATATTGGGATTAACTTTGGCTAGCTGTGGAATGTAATGTGCATTTCTGCCGCCTTTTATTTTTTTTGTTTGTTTATAAACTTTTTCTAATATTGCTTGATAATCATTCATATATACTATAATGCTATTATTTTTGGTAAATATTCAAAAAAAAAAATTCTTAGAAGTATATAATTATGAGACCTTTAAATAATTTAAATATGATAGGAGCTTTAATAGCTATAATTTTTATAAATGTGAATTTTGGGAACAAAGCAGGTAGTCCACCTGCATTAGCATTTAATTATTATCCATACATAAGAAACGGTAGTTTATTTATAAATAATACCCATATTCACCATTGGTTAATATGTTTTTCTATATTAATTTTTACTCTTCCACTTCAGATAACAAATAAAAATCCCTTTTTACTTATTACTAATGGGTTACTTTTTGTGCTAATGGTACAAGGTTTATTGTATGAAGACCGTTTTGAGTTTTAAACAGCGAGCCAATCTGTATATTGAGTTCCAGATTCTTCTTCTTTTGTAACTGCTATTATTTCATACGTTTCTGAGTTTTTAACAATATTGTCTTCAGTACTTTTCATTTCTATCCAATATTTAGTTCTAGGATATTTTTTATTTTGTTCTTGAATCCAAATTTGTAAGTTTTTATATTCTTTTGGATGTTTTTGATTCAATGGATGCCAAGCACCATAATTATATTTATTTGTATCTCTATTTAACCATGCTACACGACTATATAATTCAAAATCAGTCATTAATTACTTATAAATAAAAATTTTTAAGTAATAATTTTTTAGAGTAAACCTAATTTTTAACAAGCCAACCTCGTTTAATTTCTTCCCACTCTTTTTTACTTTGAGATATATTAGAAGATTCTGTAAACATTCTTACTATAAGTTCTTGATGCTGCGCTGGAATACAAAAGCTACTATCTTGTGGTTTCCCACGATATCCCATATTTTTATCTTCTTTTGTAAAATAATAAACTTGTGTTAATGGATTTTCATTACCACCGGCAAATCCAATTTTGGTAACTTGAAGAATATTATTTAAAATGCGTCTTGGATTGGGATCTTCAGGATGGTACGATTTATGTGGTAGTTTTACAACTAGCTCACCGACCAATTTGGGAGTTTTTCGCATTTGAATCTTTTTAATAAGTCCTGAGAATTGAGGATGTAAAGAGCACATAATAGAAGCGTCTGTAACTTGCCAAAGGTTTTTTGGAATAGATTGTTTTAATTGCTTTAAAATTTCAATAACAACGAACTCATGTGATTTAACTGTGTGATGATTATAAACTTGTTTATGTAGCCTATATCGTGAGGCAAACATATTAAATATATCAAATTCTATTTTTTTTGGCCAACCTAAAACTTCATTTCCAATTGGTGTTTTGACAACCCTAACATTGGATATTATTCTAGAGAATGTATCTGTCATTTCAATTCCAAGATGATAACAGTCTCTTCGTATATAATCTAATTTATCCACGTCAATTTGACATATTTTATTAGCTATAATTTGATATGGCCAATGAATTTTTCGCTTTGAATCTGGGTCAATCATCATACATATTTGGGTTACATCCTCTGAATTCAACGGAATTTTGTATTTTCGTATCATACTTTGAAATATCTTACAACTTCGAATCTCGTGTTCGTCTTCTGCGGCATTTCTAATATATTCATCGTAAAGGTGACTAAAAGGACCATGACCTATATCATGTACTAGCCCAGCTATACGGGTAACTTCAATTTCACGAGCGGTGATTTTAAGACGAGGTTGCTTTTTTTGAAGAGTTTCCATTAATTTCCCGGCTAGATGACTTACGCCGATGGAATGTTCGAATCTAGTATGTGTAGCACTAGGGAAAACAAAATATGAAGCTCCTAATTGTTTTAGATCTCGCAATCTTTGAAATTCAGGAGTATCTATTATCATTTTCATTATATGGGTAATGGTAACTGTACCATGAATTGGATCGTGAATTTGTGTGGACATGGTTCTTATGATATAATTACATTAACCTTATTTAAATAATATTCAATTTATTTTCCTTTACTTTTTAGATAAGTAATTTAAAAATAAAACATCAATATATACTATAATATGGAATTTACTAGTGAACAGAGAGTGACCGAGAAAATTGGACTGTTAAACGGTGCTGATACCAGTGGATATAGTGATAAATCTATACCTAGTTGGGGAGATTTACAAGACATATATGAGAGTAGATGGGTTAAAGAGAAAACAAAATTTCAAGTAGAATTAAAAGCAAACTTTTTCGCATTAGTGGAGAGATTTGCCTCTGGAAAACAAGAAGTGTATACTTTGACTGCACCAGAACGTCGTGAAAAACTTTACACGGCTGCTTTTTTGGAGCTTTTTGAATCTGGATATGCGCCACACATTGGAGATGTTGAACGTATTGCTGGAAAGCGTGCTAGGAAATTATATGTAACACTACCACACAATTATTCGTCTGTGTGACTATATGAAGATGGAGATGGAATTATAAGAATGCAAATTAAAGAACCACACAATATGAGGCTTTGTCCTTGTTGTACAATTGCGTAAATATAAATTTAGACAATTACTTATAAATTTATATTAATGAAAATTAGTTTCGGTAAAATAATTACCACAATTTTACTATTTACAAGTAATTTTTTACATGTATCGGACAGTTTAAATACTACAAATAGACGGCGACTTCCTACTTGTTCAAGTAATTCTTGTAGTCAAACATGTACTGGTCATGATGCTTGTAAAAATTATGTTTGGAATGGAAATTATGTAATAACCTGCGGAGCATCTAATTCAGAAAGAACCTGTAGAAGCACAACTTTAAATTGTGGTGAAGGAGGAACTTGTAGTATTAAAACACAAGGCAGCGGTCATGATGCTTATCAACAAAGTACAGTCAATGCGAAAACCTCTCAATCATTTACTTTAACTTGTTCCGCAAGTGGTCAAAGAGACTGTCAATCTATTACTATTTGGTGTCCAGAAGCAGCAGGAACTACTTGTAAATGTGTTAGTTGTCCTAGTTCGGTAACGATGAAATGTGTGAGTGGGGTAAGCTGTTCAAGTACAGGAGGAGCAAAGGTCGAATATGTTGAAGCAACCACAACAGGTATGACTATTTCAGATGAAGTTTGGTATAAAGATTCTACACATACGGGAAAACGACCTGACTGTTATAAAATACCTATACCGGGTTCTACAACTAATCAAAATTATAAATGGGGAACATTATCGAAATGTAAAGAAGAATGTTTGAAAGAACCTACTGGAATGTGTAACATGTTGTCTAGATTTGGAGAGAATACAAAAACAAGTACTGAGCCTTGGCACTGCAGATTTTATGCTTGTGCTAATCCATTTAATTTTACTTGGATTAATCAAGAACAATGGGGAAATTATGCTAATGAAGCAAATACATATATTATTCCAGTTAGACATTATACGTTAGAATCGCGCATTCAAAATAAAACAGTTACATATTATAAAAATGAAACCAGATACGACAATGTAACGAGATATAACAATGTAACCAGATACAATGATATAACCAGATACAATAATGTTACTAGGTACAATAATGTTACTAGGTACAACAATGTAACGAGATATAATGATAAAACCAGGTACAATAATGTTACCAGATACAATAATGTTACCAGATACAATGATGTAATAAGATACAACAATGTAACTAGGTATAAAAATATTACAAAAATCATTAATGTTACTAGCGAAATCATTAAGTATATCAAGAAATATATTAATGAAACAAAATGGGTGTCAAAAATTCGCTGGACAAATAAAACCAATATTATTGAAATAGAAATACCTGTTTACAAAAATATAACTATTCAACAAAATAGCACAAAATGCCCATCTGTTAATACAGATAAAATATATACAAATCCCGATATGTATGCTTCACAAACTATAAATAAACCAATTTCTAATACCACAGATGAGAATTGTGATTGTGATAGAGAAAATAGATTAATGAATAGGGTTTTTATGATTGGATTCTTTATTACATTAGCAATTACACTATTTGCTACTTTGGTTTGTCTTTGGCGTTGTTGGATAAAAGATATGATAGAAGAATTTATAGATGATTTATTTTGTTGTGGATACGGTAATGCTGTTAAAGATTGTTATTCTTGGTGTTGCTTATGCTTTAGTTTAGTAAATGAGGATTCACCAACCGATGAAGAAGCACCGCCTCCTACATTAGCCACTGTAGCGCCTGTAGCTCAAGCAGTAGATATAACTAGGAATATGAAAATAGAGTTGCCACGTACTATAGTTGAGGAAGGCGTAACAACGCCAAATGGTACAACCATAAAAAGAAGGCGTCTCGAAATTTAATCAACCATAACTATCAATTGTGGTTTTTTATAAGGAATTTTTAACAAGTCAGAAACGGGTTGCTAAAAATTTATTATTAAAAAAATTGAAAACTTTTTTTCCACAACTGTTAATGGTATTCCCCCACCAAACAAAACCCGAATTAATCGAACAACCAACTACCAACTACAACTTTCGCTTACTACAAAAGTCATGGCTTCCCTCACCTTCACCGTTGTCGCCCGCCGCAACCAAAAGCCGCGCAAGCCTCGCACACAAGAGCGTAACACCAGCAAGCCTGGAAATAAGGTTAGCTCATCCTGGCGTCGTCGTACTACCCGCCCACAGCAGCCACGCAAGGCAAGGAAGACCTTCTGTAAGGTCTGCTTTGACGCCGGCAAGGACGAGAAGTGCTTCACCAGCCACTTTGTCAAGGACAGTCCTGGTCCTAACGGCAAGGTAGTCTGTCCTACCCTCCTCTCTACGGAGTGCCGCTACTGCCACGAGAAGGGCCACTTCAAGAGCCACTGCCCAGCACTTTCCCAGCGCAAGAGCCAGCCAAAGCGTGCTCCCAAGCAGGAAAGCCACAACAGCTGGCTCTCTAAGGAGCAGCTAGCACAGGTTGATGCTCAGGCAACCGTTGTCAAGGTGACAAAGACTCACCAGAAGGCACAGAGCAAGCCAAAGGCTGTTGCTACACGCGGTGCTTTCCAATGTCTAGGCAGCGACAGTGAGGAAGAGGAGATGTCCTACGAGCGTACCACTATTGCTCGCCCCTCTATTGCTCGCCCCCGCTCACCTCAAGGACACTGGGGAGGCAAGCCAATTGCCAAACCAGTAGCTGCTGTTGCACCAGTAGCAGCTGAGGAAAAGCAGCCTGCTTATGACCTCTCGCTCCAGTGCGACGAGGAGTTTCGCTCTACCAAGGCACCCCGCAGTGTTGAGGATATCGAGGCAGAAATTAAGGAGACGCAAGCAGAGCTTGACAGCCAGGAGGCGAGCGACAACTGGGCCGATGCCTGCGACACCGATGACCTCGAAGAGAGGCTCGAGGAGCTCGAGGAAGAGCTAGAGGCAGCAAAGAAGACAGCACACTCTGAGCTCAAGGAGCAAAAGGACACTTTTGGTCGCCCATGCGCGGATGATTCCGCATGGTAAGTCGCTTTTGAGCGCAGCCATATAGTAAGAGGCGTAGTATCTTACACATAACATAAAAACAAAAAAAACAAAAACAAAAAAAAATCAAAAAATATAAAAACAAATAAAAACCCTCCCCCTCCCATTTTTTATTTGTAAAACACTTAGAGATATCAGTTTATAAATATTTATATCATGGCAACCGCACAAAGAATCGGAAAAGAACTAGAGAATTTGAAAGCAGACCCACCGGCAAATTGTTCTGCTGGTCCTATTGAAGACGATATTTTTCATTGGCAGGGGACTTTAATGGGTCCAACGGATTCGCCTTATGAGGGAGGAGTTTTTATGATGAATATTAAATTTCCAGCTGATTATCCTTTTAAGCCACCAAAGGTTACATTTGAGACAAAAATTTATCATCCAAATATTAATTCATCTGGGGGAATTTGCTTAGACATTTTAAAAGACCAATGGAGTCCAGCACTGACCATTTCAAAGGTATTAATCTCAATTTGTAGTTTGCTTTGCGACCCAAATCCTGATGATCCGCTTGTACCTGATATAGCACGCATGTATGTACGTAACCGTGATAAATATAATAGAACTGCTCAGTTATGGACAATCCAATATGCCGTTCCTGAATAAATTGAATCTATTTTAATGTATCTATAAACCAGAAGATACATTAACAAATATGAGCCTTTCATCTGACTCCTGCCTAAAGCGAATTCGATTACTTGTTGAACAAGCAGGATACCATGAAGTATGTGACGAACGAGTAAGAGAGGCTTGTCTTGATAATAATTTTGATCCTAAAGTTGCTGCTAACCAATTAATAAGGGAAGAACAATTAAAAATATATTTAGAAGAGTTGTGTGTGAGATTGGGACACCAGCCTAATAAAGAATTTATTTCTAAATGTTGTTTAAAATACAAATTTGCTCAAAAACAAGTAGAGCAATATATATTAAAGCTTTTCAATGCAAAGACAAAAGTCATAAATGAGTGTAAAAAGGCAAATTTAAAAATGCCAAATGATGCTCAACTAAACCGTCTTATTCTATTTTACTTTGGACATTGGCAGACGGTTCTTCATAATATTCGTGAGGGCCTCTAATATTAGGTGGTACATCTATTATATAAGGTTTTGCCTCTACTACATTCTGTCGATAATGAACTTCCTTATCAAAATATTTTTTAATTGTATTTACAATAGTACCATGTGTCACAATTAAAAATACTTTATCTGTTTTTTTGTATTTTTGACATAGATTATGTATGAAAGGAAATACTCTATTCCTTACCTTATCAGATGTTTCTGTATAACTAATATTAGATACGAAAAGTTGAGAATTATAATTATGGTCAATAATTGAAGTAAGATGTGGGTAAGTATTATTAAGTTCTTTTGGACTATGCCTGTAATTATAATAATCGAATTCACTACTATTAAGACACTCGTAAAATGTATTTTCGACCTTTACTTTCTTATTATTCTCAATACAAAATGGATATATAGTTTGAAGTGTTCTTAAAAAAGGAGAGCAATAAATAGTATCTATATTTTCATTTTTTAATATTTCAACTAAATTGTCGGCTTGAACAAGTCCTTCAGCAGTTAATGGTGTAAAATAAAGCGCTGAATCGAATCTTAGTCCGTGTCGAAGAGCAATAATTTTCATAATAATAATTATTGTTCATTTGTCTTTAATTTATTTACGACTTTTTAAAAAACTAGCACAACATCCAGCAACCACCTTTACCGCAGCATTTACATCTACTTCTCCTTTCGTCGCATCAACCACCAACTCTACTGTATCAGCTAAGATACCAGCGTCAATCATATTTAATAATAGCTGTTCTTTTTCATCCGAGATTGGAGCTTCAACTACTATTTGTCTGACTAGTTTAATTGCTAATTCCTTTTGTGCCTCTCCTTTAAGTTGAGTTGCTTCTACAACTTCCATAGCGAATCTAAGTATAGTAATAACCGTTTGAGCATTAATTTCTGTTTGTCCGATCTTCTCTTTAAGAGCTTTCATTGAAGTTTTGAAAACGTTTGTATTTTCTGCCATTATACATTGGCTAAATAAAATTATTTTTATAGAAAGATATTAGAACTAACACTACAGATACAAATAAAATAATGAATAAAATTGTTGAAATAATAGTTTTTGATGATGGAAACGATGAATTTAAAGAATATGAAAATAAGTGGAAAATAACAAAAGAAATGTTTAATGGTGGAAAAGTAGAATTAACAAATATGGAAAATAATAAAATTAAAATTAATTCTATTTCTGCTTGGAAAACACGAAAGATATCAAATAGTCAATACCCAGAATAAATTGAACGTGAAAAAAAGTAATTTAAACAACGATAACAAAGACACCCACACTCACACAAAAAGAGAACTATAACAAAAAATCATGCAAACATCAACCTCAACAAATCTTTTCGTTGATAACAGATGGAATACTTCTGCTAACACGGAAGGAGATATTAAATTCTTAAGAGAGGGCGTTAAGCCGGTAGTACCTGCTATTTGTATTAAGCGCTGGCAAAATCTAGAATTTATGCCTTTGGATGAACTTAGTGCTGCGCACTGGATGCGTCACAGAGAGACAATTGCTAACTTTTACAAACCTCCGGTTGAGTCTGAAGAGAAGAAAGAAGCAAATAACAGTTTGGTTACTTCGCTTTTGGAGACACTATCCGTGGTTCAACGCAAACAATGGCTGACAAAAAACCCTCAATATAAAGAAAAAATTTGTTTAGAGTGCGGATGTTTTAATCCCACGAAAAAAACATGTATTCATCACGATTGTCCTGGTATGTGCGAAACGTGTTTTAATAAAAAAAATAAAACAGGTTTTACCACGTGTGCCTGTTGTGGTCAAAAGCAAGAAATGACTTGTCCTTGTTGCCAAGAAGATTTTAAGCCCGAAGATATGGTTAAAGGTGAAAACTGCGACCATAGAATTTGCTGGGCTTGTTTTGGTCGTTCAGTAAAGACTTCACGCCCTCTTAGTCATTGTCCTATGTGTCGTTGTGTATTTTGTGAAAAGTTGGAGGATTCTCATCATTACGATACAGACGATGATGACATGCCTGCTTTGATTAGCGATAGCGAAGATGATGATGATGACTATGTGGAGGGAGATAGTTGGCAATTTGATTTTACGGACCAACTTAGTTTATCTGATGAAGATTTTCAACTGTTCTTAAATCAAGTAATGGAAAATAGCAGAAACGGAGCTTTGGCACAAGCAATCCGTGACGGAAATATTACTGTAACACGTGGTAGTTCATTAGATGTTTAGTTTGGTAATGTGACCTTTTTAGCAATTATTATCGGTATTATATTAAAATTAGCAATAGCCATTTTTTTTTGCCTTATACTACTCTCTAAACGCCATCTTTTAGTTTTATATTTGTTCCATTCTTTATTAAGTTCTTTGAATGCACCGACTTTATTTTTGAATTCTTTTATTTCTTTGCGTAAATTTTTTCTTTTTAATTCTAAATTTTTAAGTTTTTCTATTTCTTTTTTTAACACTAATGGTGCTTCTTTTTTTCTTGAGTATTTGCGGATCATTTTGTATTTATGTTTTCCTCTAGTATACCAGCTGCCGTGACCCAGATGATTATCAGCATTCATAGAATCATTTACTCCAAGATTATTACATAGTGGACATTTATGGGAACCACTTCTAAACCATTGCATAATACAATTTTGATGAAATGAATGCGAACATTCTGGCAAAGAGTATTGTTGTTCAGTAGATAAATTTTCTAAACATATCATACATTTTTCATCACCAACATCAAGATTAACATTTAATGGGTTTGCTGCCATATTATTTGTATAAGCGTTAATGTATTTAAATAAGTATTCTAAATAAAGTCTTTATGAGATGACTTAAAGATTTGTTGATAAGTCATATTGTGGAATCATACAGCAAATTCATCTTAAAATAATGAATTAGATTCCCGCAAACGCTAAAATACAGCAATTATTTAACCAACATGAAAATATACAGTAGACGTATTTATAATGAGACCAGCTTCTCAGCAGTTGCAAGAACTGACCTAGGATTGGGGGAGCTAAGTATTATAATAAGGAGATCTTTAGTGTTGACTTCTAGGAACAGACTAGATGACGCTGGAAAGACAGTTGACTAACGGGAAAGTTCGTGACCTTTTGGCGGCAACAAAAAAACAAAACCCAAAAAAATAAAAAATAAAAAAAGAAAAAAAAACCACTACAACATATCTAAACTGTACTCGTGCACGTATACGTATGTAAAGCGAACGGTTTATGATTTAGCTCACCAGCGATAGCTCAGTTGGTAGAGCGATCGACTGTAGATCGATTGGTCGGGTGTTCAATTCACCCTCGCTGGAGATCTAATATTAGAAGAGCAATCTTCTAGAAGTCTTTTGTAGCACCTTTGGTGTAGTGGTAACATTTCTCCCTTCCAAGGAGGAGCCCCGGTTTCGATTACCGGAAGGTGCAATTTTTCAAATACTTTCTTTAGCAGGATGCGTAAAATAAAGTATTTAGATAATATATAATGCCAGGACATAAAACACGCAAACGTCATCACAAACGTCATCACAAACGTCACCGCAAGGGTCGTAGAAGTGGTATTATCCCAGCACCACTAAAAGCAGGTGTGGTGGGTATCAACAAACAAGCGGCTAAAGTTGCACGTGGTTTGATGAAATACCCCGACGCAGTTTTGGAGAAGGTTGCCGGTCAAGTTCTTATGAAGCGCAGTTTGCCTAGATTGAAAATTGGTGGATATTTAAGTAGCAATGTAAGACATCTTTTGAATCCAGGAAAATACCCAAGCAGTGTTGGCATGAGTGGAAAAGGTGTAACTGCTACTCGCAAACCAGATGGTGTTCAAATTACTCATGGTGGACGCAAACGCCGTAGAGGAGGACGCAAATCCCGCAGAGGAGGACGCAAATCCCGCAGAGGAGGACGCAAATCCCGCAGAGGTGGAAGAACTCGCCGTCGCCGTTAATTATTTCAATAATATAATATTAAACACAACTTAATATTATAGCTTACATGATATTACGCTCACAAAAACAAGCAAGTCCTCCGTTAAAACTAATTATCGAAGAACACACCAAAAAAAAAGCACTAAGAAAAAGGAACCGGAGAAGAATCTACGCTGCCTTAAAACGTCAATTAAAAATTCGAACTAAAAATGTAATATTAGCATTTTAGAAATAATGGGTTTATATATGAAGATTTTACGAGAAGTCTATTTGAGAAATGAAAGTCATCTGCCAGAACACGGTTGGTTGCAAAGTTGTTGGACTTGCGACATAATTACAAGCAGAACAATAGACTATAATAAAATAACCAAAGGAAAGAATATATATAAATTTATAGTTTATTTATGTCCCAATTGTAAAAAAAAACTAAAAAAACCAGAAAATCGTGAAAAATTTTCTAACAGCTGCGAAGAATTTATAGAAGAATATTTAGATACCTGTAGAACCTAATCCACCCACTCCCCGTGAAGTATCATCTAATGATTCAACAATTTCCACCTTGAAAGGAGACAGGTCCGGCATACAAATTTGCAACATTCTACCATACGCATTCTCTGTTTGTGACCATTCACTAGCCGGGAATGAAGCTCCCACTCGAGAAATATTATCAAATGCGCCCATCAAATTACCTCTATAACCACTATCTATAATACCGGTGTTATTAGCCAAACGTAAATTAGTTTTATAAATAGAAGAACGTGGATACATGTAGAATGCCGTTGGAACTCTTTGACAAGTCTCACCGTCGCAAACAATCTTATATGCCGCGCATTGGATTTCCATATTTACAAGTTTTGTTTCTCCTGGACCAATTTTAAGATTTTCCTGTGGAGTAAATATATCAAATCCAGAGTCCTTATGCGGATTCTCTAGATATTCTGTCGTCTCCATTTTGGCAACAGCTGCCTTATACAAGTTATGCAATTTAGGGTCATCGCTGACAATTCGAAGCTTCAAAAAGTACTCAGTCATTATAGGATTATAACACTATTTAACTTTAATAGGTTTATAATCAATTTTTATCGTCCAGAACAAGAACCTAACATTTGGGGTGTTTTAAATGCTTTTTTACAGTAGCTTAAACTAACACCGGTCAATCCATCCCCTTTCCCTATTATTGCCTCTGTAGCAGGTTGACAATTTTTATTAAATTTAGGTACAGTAAATGAAATTCCTTGCGAGGTATCAGTATCATTAGAGGATATTTTTTCTTCTAGACCAGGACACCAGCGCAAAGTAATATCAGTTCCGCTATAAATTGAACCATACACACTTTTAAATACAAACGTATATTGTTGCCCTTGAATTAAACATTGGTTTCCACAACAACCATTTACTTTTAGTGCTCCATCACTATTTGTAATATCAATATAAATTGTTCTATGTTTTGGCTTAATACAATCTACGGCGGCTCTCCTGCGAGCAATTTGCTCACTAGCCGTGCGACCCATACGAACAGCTTTTGTAGTCTGACATCCGAACGACTTATTAATTCTTGTATATCTTACCAAATCAGTCGCACGGCAACCGCAAATATTTTTCTTAACTGGGCAGCAACATTTTTTGCCCAATATTATTCCCTCGAATATAACCCCTAAGGTTTTACCTATAACCCCACCCGGTACGTAGGGGTTGTTTGCCGCTCCGGCCCAATAAGCGATTTCTTCGACTTTAGTGTAGGGACCGAGTACAGTCGTAGGCGAAACAACCGGCGTCCCAGCAGCATTGGTGAGGGGAGTCGCCGTCCAGACCCATTTTGTGTTTGTTTGGTCGAATGGGCTTGGAGGTGGTAGTGATGCTGGAGTATAGTTGGCTTGGGAGGTTAAGTACGTTCGTACATTATTACCATCTACAAAAGATATTGAAGTAAAAAAATCCGCGGGAAGATTGGTACTGGTCGTACCGGTACCCGGGTTTCGCAATGTGATTTCTAAGCCTGGTGAGAATTCTGTGGGGGGGGTCTGATCGAAGGTAAATGTATATACTATTGAAACTATTTGCACACCATTAATATTGTTGGGAGTTATTGAACCTGGTGGGTTTAAGGGTGACCCGCTGACCTTCACTCCAACGAACTGCGGTAACCCACCCGCAATTGCCAGGGTAGATGACCATCCCACAAGCAAAGTATTTGTTGATGTTCCAATACCTACCGCACTCTGGTCTGGACAACCCGTACAAGTATCTTTCTTAGCAGTATAAACATCCGTATAGCAAGCTAAGGTATTATCTCTTCTTTTTCTAGTAATTTCACCCGCATCCAAATTTGAACCTTGTTTCCAAACCGATTTTGCCTGCTTACAACCAGAAAGATCTTTACATTGTTTTCCACCAGCTGGACGATAAGCACCTTTGGATTTACGATTTAAATAAACACGATAACTCTGCTGTGGTGCGGGCTGACCACCATGTGGAAATTCGCAACATTGAGAACCACCAACACCAACACAGCATGCGGCTCTTTTACCAGCACATGTGGTTAATCCCTTACAATTACCTCTGCTCATTTTGGCATTCATTCCCAAAACATTACCACGACCGGTCATATTTAAAATAAATTTTCCTCTTTTTCTGAGCTTTTGTTTCGCCCTTGTTTTTCTTGCTAATACAGCTAATGACATCTATACACTAGTTGTAGAAATTAAATAATCAAATAATATCTGTCTTTTGGCTCTGTTTCCAGACATCGCATTAGTGCCCAATATAACTTTGTAGCATATAATTTATCTAAAATCTCTCCAGCAGATGACTTATTACCCAACAAAAACTCACCAGTTAAACAAGTCAATACCAAACTAGCCAAACTATAATAAGCTGATTTCCAACTAATTTTAGCAGGTATCCCAGTAAGTTCTTGAAGTTCAGGTGTAAAAAATGAACTTCTTTTGTACGGAGTATTAATAGTAAGAGTTTTATTAGACACCATTAGAATTCTAGATGTATTAATTATAAAATAATGCCTGCTATCTACTACTAGTATATCACTTGGTTTTAAAAAAGGAATTCCCATATTAAACATTTCTAAAGATTGTATTTGATTTCCAATATCTTTTAATAAAACCAAACAATCCGTGTAATCCATGGTCTTATTTCGTTTAATTAAATCACTCAATATTTCCATTTTTTCTGCTTTTATAACTATTTCTTGTGTATCTTCTGACTTAGCATCGATTTTCACTACTTTCATTAAAGAAACAGGAAAATTATCCCAAAATTTGTTATAATCACCGTCCCAATTTTTTATTAACATGACAAATTCATTTTTCTTTTTTTTATTTATAGATATTTCACTGTCATCATAAATTAATACCATATTCTATATCATAATTTGATATTAATTTTAAATTGTTAATTTCGATTCACTATTTGATAGCTTTGCTTTGCTAGTAAAATCTAAATGCTCTGCTGTTAATGAAAAATCACTAGGTCTTAATATACTCCAATCTGTATTCGCATCTAATATTCCACATTTTGTATAGATATAGCCTACTAAAGCACTACACCAAAATCTGTCTGTTTTTTGTGGTTCTGCGTCCTTTCTAAATAAAGCTTCTATCCAATCTGCGGGAACAATGTCATATGGTTTATCATAAACTATTTTATGGACTTCCGATAGTGTTTCTGGAGAGAATAAAGTCTCATCACATTCAATCTTTCTCACAAATACATTTTGTGTTCCATACGAATCTATGATTTCTTTTATAGGTGTAATTTGCACGCCTAATTTAACTTTACCATCTTGTGGGTCTGGTGTTCCTTCCCAGCTAGATTCCCATACAAAAGTACCTTTTAAACAAGGATGAATAAATGAAGGGTCTTTTAAAACCATAGCTATATGGGTATAGTTACTATGAGTTCCCCATTTAATAAGAGAGGAAAGTGAAAAAAAACTTGAGCTATGACTATTGAACAATAACAAATCTCCTGTTTTTAAATCCATATATACAATACAAGAATTAAAAAAAAATAAAAGCCTAGAGGAAGAATCGAACTTCCTTTTTGTCCCCGCAATTAGGACTACTCGTACCAACCAAGGCATAATAACAACAGAAAAAAAATTAGTTACCAGCACAGGGATTCGAACCCTGGAAGCATTACGCAACGGTGCTTAAGACCGTCCCCTTTGACCGGACTTGGGTATACTGGTTTGGTGCCTGACGTGGGGTTCGAACCCACGACCACTGGTTTAAAAGACCAGCGCTCTACCAACTGAGCTAGCCAGGCTGTTTTTTTTAGCCGCCCCTGTCACAAGCGCTTTTTTTATTTTTTAGATTTTTATGTTTTGAGTATGAAATTAGTCCTCGGACACCACCATCTTCGCCTGGACCCGCTCATTTTCCGCCATGCGGGCCTGGATTGGGTCGCTCAATGGCGAAGAAGGCTTAGTACTGAGGTCAAGCTTGAGCTTGCGCTTGGCTGGGTTGCGCTTAGGCTTTCCAGCAGCTGCGGCACCAATCTCGACCTTAGGACGCTGCTTGCGTTCCGGTGCCTCATCAGGCTTAGGGGAGCGGCTTAGTGAGACCTGCCAGTACCAAGGCTCGTCATAGACGATCTTGACCTGCTTGCCAGTACATAGTGCCTCGAGAACCTTGGTTGCCGTGAAGCGACCAGGTGCGAAGTGCACAAAGGCTCGCTTGGTGCCACCACTTGGGATGACATCCACACGCTCCACAAAGCCCCAGTTGAGCGCAATGAAGACCTGCTTGATGCGGTACCACGAGATGTTGGCGAATACGCGTGGGATACACAAGCTAACGCCCTTAGTGGCGTCACCAGACATCGCCGCAACCTGTGCGACGGTAAGAGAAGTAGACTTAGCAATAGAAGACATGTTTGAGATACTTGAGAGTGTAATGTGAGTTTCGAATCGGGAGTTCAAAAGAGTTGGTTGGGGAATACCTACATCATGTAGAGGAAAAAAGTTTTCAATTTTTTTATTATGAAGGGATAATTTATATTAATTTCTGATTAAAATCACAAATACAAATTATGCTAGTACTAATTTCTATAGTTTAAAAGTTTTCAACAAAGATTTTGTATAACCTAAAAAAATTGAATTTAAAAAAAACATTAGAAAAGGCTTTAAATACCTCCAAACACTCATTTCTAAACATGGTTAACGCAAGTACTAACTACTATCGCTCTAATCGCAAAACCAAGCGTGTCGTTCATCAATGTCCTCATTGTGACTATTCTACAACGAATGCGCGCATATGTTTAATCAACCACATCAACGCAAAACATGTGAAAGAAGAAAACAGACCATATCAATGTATGCATTGTGCGCGTGGTTTTGCTCAAAAAGCACATCTTGACAAACATCTTTCCACTGTTCATAATATTTGTATTCCTGTTCCAAAGGTTTCTTCAATCAGTTATATTATTGAAGTTACAGATAATCTTCCTCGCTCTACGAAAACAAAAGCCCGGCGGGAATATTATAAAACACACAAACTTATTAACACCAACGAAATCAACAACCAAAAACATCAATATTTACCCAACACTTATCTCAAAAAACACGACATTCACTACGACGCAAACAAAGGATTTATTAAATTATCAAAATGTCCTTTGCATGAAAATACCTGCGATTGTTGTAGAATATGTTTGCCAAAAAAAATTACATTTTGCTAAGCAGAAACGAAGAAAAAAATTGATATTTATGTTCAATAGTAACATTTTTTTATCATTTCATACTTTAATGAATGATGAGTTTTTAAAGAAACAGATAATAACTTACATGGGTAATAAACGCAAATTTATAAATATTATAGGAGATATAGTCGATTCAGTTAAGTCAGAATTAAATACAGATAAATTAGTTTTAGCAGATGGCTTTTCTGGTTCGGGTATTATTTCAAGATTATTTAAGATTAAAGCGGATTCTCTCCACGTTAACGATATAGCTGGATATTCTCAGACATTAAATCAGTGTTATCTATCTACTCCCTCTAAAAAAAAGCAAGCAAAAATAAAAACATTAATTGATAAAGCGAATAAATTTGCTCATAGCGAAGATACTATTCAATATGAACCATGGATTCAACTACATTGGGCCGCAAAAAAAGTGATTACAAAAGACCAACGGGTTTATTACACTGAGAAAAATGGAAAATTAATTGATAGATATCGTTCCTTTGTTAATTCCTTGTCAGATAAAGACAAGCCTTATGTGTTAGCACCGCTTTTAGTTGAATCATCAATACATAATAACACAAATGGGCAGTTTTCGGCATTTTATAAAGATGAAGAAGGTATAGGAAAATTCGGCGGTAAAAAAGAAATAGATGTAAAGAGAATAACTACGCCAATTAATTTACCAATTCCTCATTTCTCTCCGAGCCCGTGTAAAGTTTCTATTTCAAGAATGGATACTAATGAGTGGATTAAAACCATTCCTGAAGTAGATTTAGTTTATTACGACCCACCCTATAATAAACACCCGTATTCCATTTACTTCTTTATGCTTGATGTAATCAATGATTGGAAAACAGATATTGAAATACCTAATACAAATAGAGGACAGCCTAAGAATTGGTTTAAATCAAAATATAATAGTTTTACACACGCAAAAGCAGCATTTGAAGACTTAATAAGACATACCAAATCCAAGTTTATTTTACTCTCATATAACAACGGAGGAATCATTCCTTTACAGGAATTAGAAGCTGTTTTGGAGAGATATGGAAAATTAATGAAGATTCCAGTTGAGCACAAAACATATCGTAAATTACAAGGAATCGCGAATTATAAGAGAAAAAAAGAACATGAAGACGTGAAAGAGTTCTTATGGCTACTAGATTGTAGACATAAAAAAAAGCACTAAAAAAAAGGAACTACTGAGAAGCCCTGGCCAGCTTTTGATTTTCATGTTTTTTTCTTAAAAGCTTAGTATCTTGTGGACTGCTCATATTGAGAGTTGCGTGAACGACATCTTTAAGAAGAGGCATTTCAGCTAATCCACTTATAAATGTTTTTTCTGGGAAAGGTTTGAAAGCCATAACACATCTTGGTTCAACGCCTTCTGTATTTCCAGAAGCATCTTCATTTAATCGTTGAATAAAACAATTACCTATCATAGCTTCAAAACCTAATAACTTTTTCTTTGTTAGATAACTATCAGCGGGATTTTCTTTATTAAAAACATACTCAACACCATCAAATAAATTAATTTCATAAGCGGCTTTTATATCTAGTTTTTTAAGCTCTAGTGCGTAAACTAAACGGTCTTCAAGAGGTATAAAACCTTCAACGATATCATATTTTTCGATTAATTGTTCTGTAGTTGACATGATATATTAAAAGTATAAAACTTATTTTTAATATATTATTGGTTAGTTTATTATTGATGCATGAATAGATAATTAGAAACTTCCTAATCCACCACCACCACCAAATCCGCCGCCAGGATTAATTGGTGTTGGGACAGGTACAGCACCGCCTCCTCCGCTTTCATCGCCTCCGCTTTCATCGCCATCAGTGGGTGGACTAATTGGAGCAGGAGGAACTACAGGATCTGGGTTAGGGTTTATTGGACCTGGAGGACTAGGACCAGAAGGTGGATTCGCTGGTGGGCTTGGATTTGCAGTGGGAGGAAGAGCGGGTGCGGCTGCCGATGTTGTGGGTGCTGGTGGGACATTTGAAGCAAATGTAAGTAAACCAGCTTCTGAGGTATCATCTGTTGTAGTGATTCTTCTATCTCCGCTTGGAATGATAATATCGCTAACAGGACCGTCAAACCCATCATTACCACATCTGTATTTTGAAGATAATACATCTCGTACAATATAAGATCCAAATCCAGCATATGTTAATTGTCTCATTTTTTCTATAACATGACCGTAGTATAAAATATGATATGAAGAGTATCTAAGTGTATTGTCTATTAAACCAGCAGTTTCAAACGTATATGTTTCAAATCCTGCGGCTGGGGCTAATGTATTATATTGTCCACCACTATCAATAGTTACTCCGTTATGCATTTGATTTATTTGCCCTATCGAACCATTACTTACAGGTCTATTATAACCTATTTGGTTCCATGTAGCATCTGTCCAAGCTGGTAATTTAGTTTCGGTAGGAAATAATCCGACAGCAAAATTGCCATCAATACCTCCAATTTGCCAAGGACCAGCTTTTACAATTGGTAAAGGAAGTGGTTGTAAACCGGAATCCTTTGGCCAGGTAGCATATTTTCCTCCATTATTATATCTACTATTTGTCCAATCTGAAACTAAATTACCAGGTGGAATTGCGTTCACTGGTCTACCCACTTGTCCGGGCGGGAATGCTGGACCTGATGCTGTAGTAGTCCCATTACAAATAGATAAAGGATTTCCTGCAAAATATTTTGGCATTGGTGGAGCACCATTGTCACCAAAACGATTGCCTGGAAGTGTTAAATCTGGCGCTGGTGAAGGATAAACATTACCAGTCCAACCCTGACCAGCAGGAGTGGTATTAACTCCTCCTGATGCATCAGCTACAGCATTAGCAGTACAGTTTTTAAGCATAATTTGCATAATACTAGTAATATTAATAAATAAAGCGTGTTGATTATCAAGCCAGCTAACTTTACCTTCAGATATATATGCGGCATCTGCTGAATAATTTTCTACGCGACATGAGACATTTGGTGCTGTTCCAACAGCAGGATTACTTTGTACAAGTCTTAAATTTAATTGTGGTAAATTTGGATTAATATTTAAAGTTTGATTGGGCCAGTTAGCATAATCATAAGCGGAAAACGCACGAGAATTCTGTTTTGAATATACTCCAAAAATATTACCTAGAAAATGGTTTGTATTTGTAAAATCAAATACACCACCGGTTAATGGTAAACTAGTTACTGCTTTTTGAGGTGCGAACCCGCCTCTTTCCTCATAATCTAACCTTCTGTTAAAGGCGCCATAACTACTAATATCTTTTTGTGGAGGCCCACGGTCCCAATAGTTAGTTGGAGAATATAAATTTTGTTGTGCGTTATTTAAACCTGATTGCATATCAGGAAGAAGACGTGCTTTCGAAGCGTTTAAATCAAACTTTGAAAGTGTACTAACTCCAGTGACTATTTCATGATCAATTAAAAATCTTGAACCATCGGTCAATCTTTTATTTGTTTCGAGGAAAGTAGATACTTCGGTCCCACCTGGAATTTGTGTTACTGGTGTTGTTTTTGAATTTAGTTTATAAAAACGAGTCTCTCCTGTTTTTTTATCTATCATTTTAACAGGTAATCCCAGAGGAGTACCTATACCTGCTTGAAAAGCACCTACTTCTTCAAGACCAATTACTTCAATAGCTGTTCCATTAGGTAATGTTGGATTATATTTATAAGGAGGACTAGATGCGGTGATAGGTTTATTAAAGGTAAATATAGCGTAAATCTGATTAACTGGGTTAATTACCCCTCCAGAAACATCATTTCTTGGTGGACCTACATAACCTCCACCACCATTTTCACCTCCTACCGGCGTCCATTGATTCCATGGAGTATCAGGTGCTATAGTACCAGGATCAGTTGTTCCTCCTGGTGGTGTAAATCTAGGAGTAATTCTAGGTATAGACATTTGAACACTTGTTAATTCAATTGGGTCACAGCAACAATTATTGGTTCGTCGTGATATCACTCTGCGACCCCATGTTGACACATCTACACTAGGGCCTAATCCGGCTTTTTTAGGACCGCCTCCTTGGTTCCAATTTATATATTTACCTATACCTTTTAATCTAGCAACTTGTCTTCCATAATATGGCATTATATAATCTGCTTATAAAAAATTTTATAATTATAAACATTATCTAAACAATTAACATTTGGGAATCTTACTCATGCTACATTTCCAAAACCAAGGTTGAGAATACATAATGTTAATGGCTTCTCCTTGCTGTAGTTTTTGTTTTATCATCTTTGTTTGGTCATTTGTAAACCAATAATTATAATGAACAAATGCGCGAGCATTTCCATTTTTCCGTACTATATCAATTCTGGAAATAGGTCCCCAATTGTAGCGGTTGAAAATTTTAAAGATATCATTTTTAGTAATTGAATTATCCATTAGACGAGGAATACAAAGACTTAGTGCTTTCATTTTTAGAAGAGTTTTGTTATATAAACCAAACTTTTCTAAACTTCAATTTATTTGCATTCTCCTGTAAATATATATTCAAACTATGCATTGGACGGTTAATTTTAGATTTTAAAAATCTAGCTGTGAGGAGAAAGTCATATAGGTATTATAAACATTTATAAAGCCATATAGACAAATTATCATAATAAATTATCTTTAAGTTGAATTCGTAGTGTAAATCAACTTAAAAAGATGTAAAGCATAAATATATACATGTCCAAAGAAGATTGTTCTAGTAATCGTTTTAATACTCTAAAAGAAACAAAAAAGAATCCATTTTTATCGAATAAAAAATTTGAAAAGCAAGAACCACAGAATACACGATGGTCCAATCTTTCTCAAGACGATTATCAAAAAGAAGAGCGCTCTCCAAAAAATTCTTTTAAAAGACGTAACGATAATTTTGACAAAAGACCGTATGGTAAAAATACAGACAGGTATGGTAATTATAGAGGTTCTCGTTTTAGAAAAGAAACAAGACCTAAAACACCACCACCAAAAACATTTAAAATGGAAGAAAATGATTTTCCTCCTTTAGGCTAATGAGTTATATTAGTATAAATTTAATTTTTTACTAATATAATGGAATTATCTACAGATTGGATTTCTGAATTTGAAATTGAAGACAAAGATTATAAACAATTTTATAAGGAAAAAGTAGATACAGTAAAAGTTTATTTTTTATACGTTAATAAAAAGCATTCATTGTTTCATGTTAAAAAAAATAAAATTAAACTAACAAATTCTTCTTTGTCTAAGAATGAACTTGTTCAATTACTTAAAAAATATAGAAATTATGAAAATAAAGAGTATATTCCGCTTTCCATTTTAAAATATAACTTAACACTACAACCCCAAAATATTAGAGATTTTATTTACGACAAATATAATAAATCATATTTAACATCGGAAACTAGCATAGATAAAATTACTTGGTATGATTCCATTTTATTTTTACAAAATATTAACAGTTTATATATAGTTTTTCGAGAAAAATGGAGAAAAAATAACAATGGTACCAAAAAAATTTTTATTAAATCGAAAAAATTGAAGCGGGGTAAAACAAGAAAGAAACGACTTAAAGATACCCAGTCGTAATATACACACACATCTAATGTCGAACTTCGTTAACGCTCTTAAGACTTTTACTAATACCCAGGTTGGAGAGAAAGGACATGCTGAAAATGCATGGTCTTTTGATATTGATGAAAAAATTACTCAATTCTTCTTTCAACTAGTAAGATGTAAAGATCATTCTGATTTGGAGCGGCATCTACACGATATTCTTAGTAGGCTGGTTTATGTTATGCGCACATCCCCTACACCAGAAGCTATTAATAGACTTACACTTATGTACAAGTTGATAGGTCAAACTCGAGATATCGTGGCAGGCAAGGGCGAACAACAGTTGACTTTCATGCAAATCTTTATTTGGTATCAATATGTACCAGAATTAGCTATGAATTCTTTGATTCATTTGGTAAAGATGCAGAATAAAGAGCATCCATACGGTTCATGGAAGGATTTAAAATATTTCGCAAGGTATATCAAAAATAAAACTTCTGATTCTTATCATCCTCTCATTCTTCATGTTTGTAAACTTTTGTGTAGCCAACTACAGCAAGATTGGAGTGATTTTAGTACACAAAATCCAGAAGAGAAAAATGATAATGTAAAGATTTCGCTTGCTGCTCGGTGGTGTCCTCGTGAGCCAAATTACAAGCAAAAGAAGAATATCAAATTTGGTTTTATCTATCAAACTATCGCAGATTTAATGTTTCCCCATTTCCTAGAATCAACTTCGCCAGATAATGCTGCGTCATGGAATCGTGCTAAGACAAAGTGTCGAATTCATTTGAAAAAGCGAATAGTTACTATGAATAAATATCTTGATACGACTCAAATTAAGCAGTGCAACGGAGAGTGGTCAAAAATTAATTTTAACACAGTTACTACACAAACTACTCGGCGTCAAAAGCGAGCATTTCAAAATCTTACAAAACGTGGCGAAGCTCGTTCTGAATCAGACGACAGGAAGCAGTGTGCCACCAATTTTACAAATCACATTGAGGCTGCTAAGGTAGACCCTACCAGGCATAAGGTTCATGGAAAGCGGTGTAATGTCTATGAACTTGTGAAGGATGCTCTTCAACATACTTGTAAAACTCCCCAGAATCAAACTGATATTGATACGCTCAATCTTCAATGGGAAGATAATCGTAAAAATAACAAGGGACTAGAAAAGATTCCAATTGTTGCTTTGGTTGATACTTCTGGTTCTATGGAACAGGATGAGTGTATCCCTCTTAATAATGCTATTGGTCTTGGAATTCGTGTGAGTGAGCTTACACATCCAGCGTTTCGCAATATGGTTCTGTCATTTGACCATACTCCTCAGTGGATTTCATTGGAGGATTGTGGGGATTTTCACAGTAAGGTTTGGAAGTTGAAGCGTGCTGCGTGGGGAACTAGTACACGAATTTATCTCGCATTTAAAATGATTTTGGATGCTTGTATTCAAAATAAGGTTTCACCAAAAGAAGTAGAGGGTATGGTTCTTGCTGTATTTTCAGATATGCAAATTGACTGTGGTTACATTAATGATTGTCCTTATGGAAATAATGATCTAGCATCAGAAATTGAAAAAATGTATAATAATCACGGATATCAAGCTCCACACCTTTTGTTTTGGAATCTTAGAAAAACAACTGGATTTCCAGTTCTTTCAAGTAAAAATAACTGTACCGCACTATCTGGTTACAGCAGTGCGCTTCTTAATATCTTTTGCGACAAGGGAATTACAGCTCTAAGAGAATTCACTCCAAGAAAAATGCTCGAAGACTTGCTTGCCAATCCACGCTACGCTGTAATGGAGGAGGATATCATCTCTCACTACCACTGATTTTAAAATAGATATAAAAAATTAAATTAAAATTTTTTATACCAATATATATTCAAATACTTTCAAAATATATTGTTAAAAATGGAAATAAAAATAAAATAAAACAGTATTATAAGAATAATCGTTATGTCAGAAGATTCATCTAATAATAACATTACACAATCTATAAATTCCACCCCTCCATCAGTGGAGGCAGTTGATTTTATTTCTTACTTATTAGGAATAGATAATATGAATGATAGAGATAACAGAGCTTCTCCTATTAATTTTACAAATAGTACAAATAATTCATATATTCCAATTAGAAGAAGATACGCAATGCCTATTGAACCAAATTTAGATACTTCCAGCAATGAAACAACATCTAACATAATAAATAATACATCTGATACTTCATCTAATGAAACCAATTTAGATACCGAAAGAGATTTGTATTTTAGATTTTTAGAAGATATATTACAATTACCGCCTCTTACTGGTTTGAGAAGTGGATATTCGAATCAAAATAATATTAGAGATTTACTAAGACAAACCCTAGTTTCAGATAAAAATCCTATTAAACAAGTTTTATCTGATGAAGGAGAAAAATGTATTAAATATATTAACTTTGATTCACAAATACATACTGATATTACCTGTTGTCCAATTACAATGAAAGAATTTAAAGACGGTGATGTTATAGCACAATTACCATGCGGTCACACCTTCGATAAAACAGCTATATTAAAATGGTTAAAAGAAGAAAAAGCAGAATGTCCCATCTGTAGAGCCAAACTTAAGTCACAAGAAAAAAAAGAAGATGTTGCGCTGCAGCAACAAACAACACAAACAACATCACCATTAGAACCTCCACCTTTATCAAGAAGTAATAATATTCGATATTCATTTGGTCCACCTAGATTACCACAGCGAGGAAGAGTAGCGCATTTTAGAAGACTAATGCAATCAAGACAAGAAAGAGAAGAAGAAGAAGAATTACAAGCAGCTTTGCTAGCCAGTTTAGAAGATGAATATATGCCAGGAAATGAAAAAATTTCAAGTAATAAGCATTCTACCGACAGTGAATTATATTCAGAAGAAGACCTTTCTAGCTCTGATGAAATGGACCAAGTTGATTAAATATCATCAAAATCAATCTCCTCTTCATCTTTAGTTTTAAATGTAGATATTTTTTTATTTACTGTATTCTCCGATATAGTTGATAAATTTTGTTCGTTTTGTTCATTCTTCCAATCATGTTTAGATGTAATTTCAAAAGCACTCTCTTCTTCTTCTTTCTCTACGGAATCAGGCAATATCGAATCAGAGATATTTACCTTTTGACGCAATTCGTGAATTTGATTGGTTGAATAAACATAAAGCAAATCTACCTTCTGCTTTTTCTTTTCCGCTACTACCTCCCATAGTCTCCTTCCTACCAAGACTAGACTATCCAAAGCAATAGAATTATCACGCTTATTTCTACCCTTAAATCGACGGCGAATTATTAACAATCGAATCTTTCCATCTTCGCATTTCACATCCGCCATACCATTACCATTTAGTTTTATAACTTTTGCATAAATCTCACCCTCCTCCTTGGCAATTCTAAGTCTTGCCTTAGTTGCTTGCGCATTGACGTTCTTACGCGCCATTTTCTTATGTCTTGAGCCTCCTGTTTTGTTCTTTACCATGTTGTATATAATTTACATTAAAAATTTTATATGGTTTTCAATTTTTTTTAATTAATATACACTAATATTTAATTTACTTTTACCAGCAATTCCAATTAACCAGTCTTTCCCCTTTTGAACATCTATCTCTATAATACTTTTGTATTGGACTTCTTTTGATTGTTCATCTGGTTCATAATTATAAGCTTCATAGAAAGACTCATGGTCATCATCATTTTTAAAGTTTAATTCATATTTACTATGATCAATAACTCCATTACACATTTTAATTCGTTTTTGCCATATTGGAGTCTGATAAGCAAAGTAATCCCAATGTAATCTTAAAATATCTTTATAGTCTTTTATTTTTGTCGAATCTCGAGCCAATTCAAACACTCCTATCAGTGGCGATACTTTAAAACGCCTTTTATGTACTAATGTACGATACAGTGGTTCTATTTTATCACTATTAAATTTAACTTCTTCTGAGTACCAAGTATCATCTAGTTTTTTAAATATTGTTCGTTGTTGAATTTCTGACTCATCTTTTTTTAAATAACAGATAAGGGCCAAAATAATATGATTCTTATTAACATAATTTATGGATTCTAATTTTTTATTGTTTTTTATTTTATAACCCTTGTTAATAGAATAGTACTTTTTAATAGCATTATATGTTTTTTGGCAATCCTCAATATGATTTATGTAGTAAGCAATATTTATTGTTTTATTATTATGAATTGACCGAACAAGTTTTCTATTAAATTTTTCGAGCTCCAAATTCTTTAACCAAGAAGGAGACCGTCCCAAATAAGCGTGCGATGGTGATTCAGGATTCATCATCCTAAGAATAAATACATCATAACTAGGTTTAGCATAAAACATAAGGTTTAAGATATAGATAATATTTTTAAGTGAATCCGGTTCTATAGAAAGTTTATTTATTTTTTTTTCATATTTTGGATACTTAATAGCATAAAAGTCATAGTACATTTTCCATATGTGTTCCCAAAGTTCTTCTTTGAATCCACTATAATAGATTTCACCTGCCCAGAAAATAACCTCATTTAAACTACTTTTTTGTGCCCGGATTAAGGAAAACATGAGACTATATAAGCATTCATCTAGAAAGTATAAATACCGTGTGAGTTGTGGTGGCATATTTGTTTGTTGCGTTATATTTAGCTATTATATTATTATTCAATTTTATTTTCTACCATTATATCATAATGGGAAACCCTTGGATCGATCATGTTATGCACACAAGAAAAGCTGCTGGTAACAAAGGTAAAAGTTTCAAAGAAATTTTGAAAATAGCTAAGAAAACATACAAAAAGAGCCCTGCCGCTCACAAGAAAGCGCACAAGAAACACCACAAGAAAGCGCACAAGAAATCACACAAGAAATCACACAAGAAATCACACAAGAAATCACACAAGAAATCACACAAGAAGCGTCGTCACAAGACTCGCAAGAAGTCACGCCGCCGCCGCCGCAAATAAATAAATAATATTTAATTCATAAATAGTATTTATACTTCTACTCTTCTTGATTTACGGGATAACATGCTCATATATTTTTTATCCGCTTTGATTAATTCATCCACAGAACCTTTATTCTCTCCAATTTGTTTAATAATATCCTCAAAAACAGACTCTTTATCTACTTGTTCATTATACAAAAACACATTAAATGACTTAATTGTGTCTTGAACACTTAATCTTTTCTTTGGATTCGGGTGTATATTATTAAGGCATAATTCAATGAAAAATCTAACAAATTCATTTTTAATTACCTTACCGGTTTCATTTCTTATTAAGTAATACAGCAGTTTTATATACAATAAAGACAACGCATAATTATCCCACGTATACCAATATTTCAATATTCTTTGAATTATAGCTTCACTATCTTTTCCTATGTATTTGCTTAATTCATAGTAACACTCTGCTTCAAATTTCTTTTGAAAAGCAGGAGAAAAAGCACGTAATACAACATTATTTGAAACATAATCTTTTGCTAGTTTTTTCATGTCTTTCTCTTTAATCTCACTATTAACATGTAATATATAATTAATTAAATGTACCTCTAATGGCCAAATATAATACATGGGTTCATAAATGTAAAAATAATTATACAATTCCTTCATATTTAAAGTATTGAAATTAATGGATAATCCAAAATCAATAATAATAGGAAGCGATTTTTCAGTATCATAAACGATATTTTGTGCTTTAATATCGAAATGACAAACCTTGATTTTTTCTAGTAAAGTTAATGATTTTAATAAATGACTGTAACTCGAGGTAAATAATAACATAATTAAAGAACTATTTGTATTTTCTGTTATAAAACTGTCTAATTCCTTATTATCAATATACCTAATTTTCATTAAAACAAAATCGCTATTTTGTTCTTTTTCAAATAAAGTACATTTTTCATGCTCATCCATCGTAAATTTACTAACATCTACTTTACAACTTGATAAAACAGGAGCAAAATGATTTTGTAGTGGATTTTCAACCCACATTTTAAGTTTTGTTGTTAATATTTTACCAATATTAATTTCATTATCAGCACTAAAATCTCTTTGAACTATCTTTGATAAAAAATTTTTATTATTAGTATCTTTACCCTGACAATTAACTTCAGGATAATATACACATCCATAACCTCCTTGAGCTAAGAATCCGCCACCAGATTTATCCATTTATATTAAATTATACAAATATTAAATTAATTATCTTTTTTACCCTTTGATTTTTGTTGAATAAAATATCGATTTTTGTAAGTCTTACAAATCTTCTTTTCAACTGCTGCCTCTTCCAAATCATTCTCATCCATCAAATCCTGAATAATTTCGTCCATTTTACTCGAATACTTATCATCGGAAATAAAGTTATTGTAAGCATGTGCTGGCTTCAAATCCTGTACAAAAGCAACTTCGTTAATATGTTTATCCATTTGACCTAGAAATGTCTTATCAATGGTAACATATTTTCGACGTTTCTTAGGTTCTTTCTTCGCCGTTGGCTTGTTTTTAAAATAATACCTAGCACTTTTATACATCTTTTCATCAACGTTCTTATCATAACCAATCGAAACTAGTCGATTTTTTTCTCTTTCAAGCTGTTCCTTATTTTCAATTACGAAGAGGTCCCATTCCTCTCTAAACTGGATTGGTTCATCGAACTTATGTGTAGAGGAAAATTCACCGATAAGACAGTGAATTTGCTCTGAAAACTTATAACGGAAGATTTGGCTTTGTGTTGTGATTGCGGACATGTTTGATATACTTATTTTTTTTAGATTATTAGCATTTCAATTTTATCTCTTACTACTTTAAAATGTACCAAATTACAAGTGAAGTTTATTTAGATTTATATAATGAATGTTATAAAAATATACTTGTTATTTATCCGAAACCAAAAGACCCATCTTTAAATGCTATAACTAAACCTATCACTCGTGAAAAACTTTCTCCATTTGATGATATATCTCCTTGTTGTCCAAGAGATAGGTGTATGTATGCCGTTGTTCATCCATACAATAAATGCGAATTATTATGTGTTAATGATATTGCACTGTTGTTTTCTTATTTAAATGAAAATAGTTATAACATAAATACTGATGTAACAAAAATTATGCTAAAATCTTCTGTTCAAATCAAAAATCTAATTTGTTTTATAAGTAAATAAAAATTGAATAATAATAGATATTATTATTATTTAATAAAACATGCCATATTCAGAGGAACAAAAAGCGAAATATATTGCACAATTAAAACCGCGTGAAAAACACGCGTTAAAGATAGCCCAAGAACATTTAGGTTCTTCATTTAGTCTTGAGAAAAGTATTGGTTTCCAGAAATGGATAAAAAAAAATTCCCAGTAGTATATAAGTAGATGGTAACTAGAAAAAGAAAAGGAGGAAAAATAGCAACTAAAACACGTAGAAATATAAAACGCTTACGAAATATAGATTCTACTGCTGAAGGAATAAATGCTTCTCAACTTGTATTAACAAAACAACAACAAAGAGCAAGCGAAGTATTAGATGCAGCAGTAAATACCACAGCAAACCAAATTAGAGTTGGTTCTAAAGCGCTTGCGAAAGTAGCTCAAGATCCAGACGCAATGCAAAGCTTAGCAGAAACAATTGAAGCAGTTGGAAATGCCACAGCAAAAGTAGCAGAAAATTCAGGAGAAATAACAGCAGATATGGTAGAAAAATTTGGACCAGCTTTTAAAGAATATTTGTTTGCTGCGAGTGATATGGTGAATAACCTTGGTTTTGATCTTGGTATGGGAGCAGTGGGAGCAATACCTGTTGTAGGTGATGTTTTATCGACCGCAGGACAAATCATGAAATCTGGCAACAAAAACGCCTGGCGTACTATTTTGGCGACTTATTTTGCTGTTCCTGATGCAGTAAATATAGCTGGAAAATCGGTTGATAAATTTGGGGAAGCCGCAGAAGATTTTGGTAAAGTTGGTAAGCCTGTAGAAAAACTGGCTAATAATATCGGAAAATTAGCAGATAATATTGATGCTGAAGTAGCAAAAGCAGGCAAAGGAAAATCAAAAAAAGGCAAAACCATAAAAAAACAAGCCGGAGGTAAAAAATATCGCAGAAAAAAAGGCACTAAAAAAAAGGCACGACGAAAAAGACGACATTACAAACATTAAACTTGTTTATCTTTTTTATCCTCACTACTTTTCCACAATTTCCATGAACTAAATGACATTGAACTTGTGCTTGACTCTACCTTTCTTGCTTTCTTTAACCCAAAATCTGCCTCTTTTAACTTGCCACGCTTTAAATATTTATTAGCTTGATCACATACTATATCATTTCTAGTAAGCTTCGTTTTTTCTTTTTCCACTTTATCTTTAGAACTTTGATTATATGTTTTTAAAGAAGCAAAAACATCATCTGTTTCTTCTTCTTTTTCTTCCTTTTTATTCTCTGCTTTTTCTTCCGCTTTTTTTTTGTTTTCCTCTATTTGCTCTTTTATATTTATAACCTTCTCTTTTAACAAACTAAACCGATCAATATACAAATCACGACAAGAAAATACGGTTACATACTTTCTAGCAACCGTTTCCAGATATTTATAATCAATATCTTTGTCAGCCCAATATTCAAATCCCTCATCTTTTTTATGATAACGCATATAAACAACTCCTTTTGGAGTATTAGAAATAACTACACAATTTGAAAAATTACTATCTTTATTCTTTGTATTACCTGCTTTATCAATTGGATATTGATACTGAAAAGGTACAGGTTCATCTACAATATATTTAGCTTCTTCTTCTAACTGCTTGACATATGGTTCATAGATAAATTTAGCCACGATCCAACAAGGAAAACAAGCCAAAACCGGTAAAAATCCAAGTGTCATAAAAAATATTTGACCAAAGTTTAATTCATGTGCTTCTATCATTTCTATATTATATTCTAAACATTACATTTTTAAATTGTTTAATCATCCTTTTCTTTTTCGTCCTCTGAACCCTCACTGTAACCATCATCATCTGAACCACTTACCACCTGTGGTGTATAAGGTGCTAGTTGAATATGACCAAATAACACACTAAAATCAACATTAGTAAAATTTTCCATTATATAAATTAAATATAGAGCCCCTTCATGTATCAAAACACATTGAATTATCCCCATAGCACAACCAAAGTAGTAAAACTTATGAAGAGAATTATTTGAAATTGTAGCTATAGCATAGTAAACAAATGCTGCGAAAAGCATCATTAGAAGTGAATCCCGCGAAAGATGTGTGGATTGGTTTGAAATAGTTCGTGTTTGAGACATATTACAGAAGTAGTTAGTTGTGTACTATTTCAATAGTATCTTCATTATCTTCAATTTTTTCAACCATTCTTTTTCTTAAAGCCATCAAATCCTTAAGTTCTTGCTTCAAATGTGGAACTTTCAGACGAATATATGATTTATTTGCATTATTTGGATGTAGACAAACAAGGTACATTCCCACTACCTTCTCTCCATAATTCTTCTCAAGCATGTATTTATAAGTGTTTAATTGGAGAGAATAGTGCCAATAATTCGTATCTGGCAGATGGTCAATACATGGAGTTATGGATGATTGAAAACGATTATCTTTTTTAATATTCTTACAACGCTTCCAATCATAAATCAAAAGCGTTCCATCTGGGTTTCTGAATACCATATCAATTGACCCAGCGAGCTTAAGTTCTTTGTCCCAAACCATCCATTCTGTGCGATAAGGTTCTAGTTTTGAGCCAATATCATTTTCAAACGCCATAAAATAGTCAAATTCTACACAATCTTCGTCTATTTCTACATCTTCGTCATTATAAAAGCATTCAATATCATAGTGCATTTTAGTACCAGCTTCTGATGCTTCTTTACCATTTTTATTCCATAAAGCTTTAATTTCCTCTCGAGTTTGACCAAAATACTTACTATTGCGCCAATTTCGGGAAGCCATCATTTTTGTAATAATCGCATCGGCGTCAAAATGCCCAAAGTGTGAATGATTCCAAGTTGTTACGGACATGAAATCAGAATCACCATCGATGGTATAAATATGCGGTCCCTCGTCGAAATGAATGTGGGAATCGCGTTCATGAGCGAATTTCTTTGCAAGATAAGTGGGTGGTTCCATTTCTTTAATAAAGTTGCTATAACTTTATTAAAGTTTATTAATTATATTCAATTTTAATCAAGCAGTATATGATACTTCTTTCCACATATTATGCCCCGTGTACATTAATACTAGTATTGATCCGCCACTTTTGCCTGGGTAACCGCCCCCTTGTGCTACATGGTTAGGGGGATACAGGACTCTCGAAGTATTGCCAAGATTTATCGGAGCGGTAAACCCGCCCGTAATGGGTTCAATGCCGCCAAGGCTGCTGTTGTTTCTGACTGTTATGGTCTCGCTGATGTTGTTGGCATAATCCATCGTCAAATATAACATAGAACCTTCGCCGTACTGCGCCCCACCGGAACCCACCGTGATGCAGTCTAGGCAGCCGCACGAACCTCTTTGCAGTTTCATCACAGAGCTTACATAGGGAATCCACCCTATCGTTACCTGCGGATTCCCGTGCGTAAACTGTGTTGGCGTGTAAGTACTATTATTATTAAAGTACTGTACGGGTCCTTCTAACACGATTACCCCCTTCTTAGCAGCAGCGTAGCCGGTGGCACTGCCTTTTGCGCCTACCGTAAGATGAACGTCGCCTCCATTCGCCTGGGCTGATGAACCGAATCCATTACCAGCTGTAATATGTATATTATTACCAGCCCCGTAGGCATATGGCGCCGGGCCAAGTGTGGACCTATCTTTTATTTTGATATTTGAACTATACCTAAACCGGGAGTCTGGCATACCTTCTGCATAATTACCTTGAAAAGTAATATTATTACTTTGAATATTACCACTAGCTTCTAGGAAGGAAATAGACGTACCGATGCTCACATTTCCTGTATCATAAGATATATCAGAACCAGAAGTCGACCATGGTCCATGTTCAGTCGTATTCACCCAGCTCAATCCACTACCGGTAGATGATAATACTTGTCCAGATGTTCCTGCCCCTCCCCCAGCAGTTAAAGTTCCATTAACTGTTAAATTGCCTGTGAATGTTGGAGATGCTATCGAAGCTTTTAAGTTCAACGCGGCTTGTTGTGCTGTTGATACTGGTTTGTTTGTATCAGAAGTATTATCTACATTACCGAGACCAACCATGGTTTTTGTAATACCAGTACAGTTAGTCAAATTTCCAGAAATAGGTGTTCCTAATACAGGTTGACTTAACGTATAATGTCCATTGCTATCACAGGCTGTTATATCTAGGGTTTCACCAGTTTTAGTTAAACCATTTCCTGCTTGAATATCTCCTGTTGTACTAAATTGACTAAATATGATGTCACTGGTTCCCACAATGACATCTGCCCCGTTAACTACCCATCCCGTGTGTAGATTTCCAGACCCATCATCTACGAAAACAAAAAAGCCAGTTACGTTTTCGCCATCCGCAAAATCATTAGAACGAGTCCATTGCCCCGCAGAGGCATCCCATACGCCATTTTGACTTGGGTCTGTTTGATTTTTAACTAATATTCTGCTGCCCGGCGTTGTCGGTGTGCTATCAACTATTATATTTCCATTAGGCGGGAATGTAGGCCCTATGTTCACTGTGGTAGCCAAAGAGACGTGCTGTTGCACTTTAAGACCGGTTGCTGTTTGGTCTACATATTGTTTTGTCGCAGGATTCATATCCTCTGTAGGGGGGCGAACTCGAACATCTCCTGTAAGATTAGTCCAACCATTCGAAGGATCAATGATAATATTTGCCACATTTGTACTGGTTAAGGAGGAGGAGATTTTCTTTCCAGAAATCTCAAGGTTAGGAAGAGTCAAAGCACCGTTTCCACTTATATCTCCAACTACTTCTAATTTGACTGAGGGCGAATTCGTGCCGATGCCCAAACTACCTGTATTTGGATTAAAATATATTGAATCTGTTATTGTTGAATTATAATATAAAGTGCCAGTTGTGCCACCTTGACCTACAAAAGGAACATAATATCCAGCATCTATTGCGTTATTAGTAAATGTCACCGTTCCAGCATTACCAGTAGTATTCTGATTACCAGGTGTATTAACACCTGGTAAATCAATACTAGCACTACCATTGAAACTTACACCACCAATAGTTCTTGTGTTTTGCAAAATAGTAGCAGTAGCAGCATTACCTGTTGTGCTTTGATTCCATGTTGGAATAGTACCAGTTAATCCAGTATATGGAACATTAGTAGCAGTAGTAGCAGTAGCAGCATTACCTGTTGTGCTTTGATTCCATGTTGGAATAGTACCAGTTAATCCAGTATATGGAACATTAGTAGCAATAGTAGCAGTAGCAGCATTACCAGTAGTATTCTGATTACCTATTATATTAACACCTGGTAAATCAATATTAGCACTACCATTGAAACTTACACCACCAATAGTTCTTGTGTTTTGCAAAATAGTAGCAGTAGCAGCATTACCAGTTAAAGCACCAGTAATACTTGTAGTAGCTTCCAGAGTAGTAAATTTTCCTGTACTTGCTGAGGAAGCACCAATGGTTGTTCCGTCAATAGTACCACTGTTAATATCTACAGAACTGAATGATCCTACGCCATCAAATGCCGTTGCTTTTACAGTTCCAATTACGTCTAATTTTTCGGTGGGCGCTGTTGTACCGATACCCACGTTGCCCTGGAAGTCAATATGAAATCTGGTCACATCGATAAAGCCGGGCGTGGCGCCTACATTTTGTTTTATACTAAAATTATTATAATTTCCAGATGTATTATTTGCTTGAATATTCCAACCATGTTCTATGTTGCCTGAAATAGTATTGAGAAATATGGAACTTGAATTAGTCGTTGTGCTCAGGACACCTCCGTTAACCACTAATGTTGGGTTATACGCAGACGTTCCAAAACCTGCTTCGGGAACGTTATTTTTAACTTCTAATACTCCATTAGGTCCTACTGTTCCAATTCCCACGTTTCCATCAGATGTTATACGAAATCTATCTATTGGGTTCAAGGCATTAGTGGTTCTAACTAAAAATGCATTACTAGTCTGAGAG
>WLWG01000232.1_pt1 | contig 60777 bp, 101 predicted proteins | sample 6712871 | NCBI WGS metagenome assembly WLWG01 (sample SAMN12718693, study PRJNA515312) | sponge metagenome | isolation source: marine sponge | host: Mycale hentscheli | place: New Zealand: South Island, Marlborough, Capsize Point | collected 2003-05-01 | reverse complement strand
CTGCTGCAGCCATAGACGCAATTCCAATTGCAACTGGATCTCCCATTGCAAGTAAAAAATCGTCATCACTAAAATCTTTTAATTTATTTTTTAGCAATCTAACTACAGGAGCAGGTGAAAGAGTAATTTGTCTTCCGGGTGGTAACATAGGAATTAATTCTCCAAAGCGACCAGCACCTATGACATTTACATTAGGATTTTCTTGGACAATGTAAACTTTAGCCATAATTTTCTCCTTTCTTATTTTTATTATTTACTTATATTATAAAACTTATATAAAGTAAAATATTAATTAGAAAACAGAAAGATTAAATGCAAGTTAAATTTATTAATGAAATTGATTTTTTAAAATATAAGTTTAAAACTAAACCTTATAAACATCAATATGATGCATTTTTAAAATCAAAAGATAAAAAAGCATATGCCTTGTTTATGGAACAAGGAACTGGAAAGTCTAAAGTAATAATAGATAATATAGCTTATCTTTATAGAGAAGGTAAGATTAATTGTGCTGTTATTGCTGCACCTAAAGGTGTCTATCGTAATTGGATAGCTTCAGAATTTAATACTCATATGCCTGATGATGTAAAAAGTTTTACAGATATATGTATATGGAATCCTAGTGAAACTAAATCTAATATAGAAACACTTACTAATTTTTTAAATCCTTCTCATAAATTAAAATTTTTTATAATAAATATAGAAGCTTTATCTACTGACAAAGGTAAAAATTATTTAAATAGATTATTAAATATAACTAATTGTTTTTGGACTATTGATGAAAGTAGTAATATTAAAAATAGAACTGCAAGAAGAACTAAAGCTTGTTTAAAATTAGGTAAACTTGCAAAGTATAAGAGAATATTAACAGGAACTCCTGTGACCCAAGGTCCATTAGACTTGTGGGCTCAAATGCATTTCTTAGATGAATATATATTACAAGCTAGTTTCTATGCTTATCGAAATACTTTTTGTGTAATGCGAAGAAGAAGAACATCTACTCATAGTTTTGATGAGATTGTCGAGTATCAAAGATTAGATGAACTACAAGAAATATTAGAACAACATAGTTTTAGGGTAACTAAAGAAGAATGTTTAGATTTACCACCTAAAATAAGACTTAAAAGAGAAATAGAGCTTACTCGTGAGCAGAAGCTCATGTATCACACACTGAGAAAACGAGCTATATTAGAACTAGAACAGTCTAAATTAGTGACTGCGCCTCTCGTTATCACACGAATATTAAGGTTACAGCAGATATTATGTGGATTTATTAAATATGACGATGGAACTGAAGAAATTATAAAAGGAACTAATTCTAGACTTCAAGAACTATTAGATGTACTTGAAGAGACAACTGGCGGAGTAATTATATGGGCAACATATCGTAATTCAATTAAATTGATCCGTGATACTCTAGCTAAAAAATATGGAGCTAGTAAAGTTGCTACATTTTTTGGTGACACTCCATCAGAAGAAAGACAAAATATAGTTGAAAGATTTCAAGCTGGCGAAATTAAATATTTTATAGGTCAACCTAGAACTGGTGGTTATGGTTTAACTTTAACTGCTGCTAAAACTGTTATCTATTTTAATAATACTTATGATATGGAAGTTAGATTACAATCAGAAGATAGAGCACATAGAATAGGTCAAACTGATAGTGTAACTTATATAGACTTTGTATGTCCTAAAACTATTGACGAAAAAATATTACAAGCTTTAAGTACTAAAAAGAAATTAGCTGATCAAATTACAGGTGATAATTGGAAAGAATTATTTATTTAACTTTAGTATATCCGTAACCTTTTTCTCTATTACTATATAATTTTTGCCAAGACCATGAACTTAAATAAGTAGAGTAATGATATATTTTTTCTAATAAATATTTAAACATTATTTTTTCTTTTTACACTGACATCTTTTGCCAGCTAATTTAGTTGCGATCCATTCGATGATATCATCTATTTTTGCAAAAAAGTTATATAAAAATTTATCTATCATTTTGGTTTTTTCATTATGTCGGCACCTTTTAAACCATAGATAGCTGAAACTACACCAATAAATAAAGCTTGATACCAGAAAGGCATATTATTAAACTGTTCGAAAAACTTTTCTACCTTCATCATTATTTCAGGATCATCAGAAAAGATAGACCATATTAATAACATGACAGGTGCTGACACCAAAATTAACACAAACTCGTCTTTCCATCCTTGTTGATTATTTTGTATTATTGCTTTTTTATATTCTAACTCGCCTGAAGCCATACGTTCTGCATGTTTCATTTCAGCAACTGATTCTAGTTCTCTTGTTTTTCTTCTATTAGAAGCTATGCTCATTCCAGTTTTAATTATTCCTGGTACAAGTTTAGATGCTATACTAATCCACATATTATTTACCTATGATTATAGATAAAACAAATAATACTAATAAAACAATCCATTGTTTTGTAGTAAATGTTTCTACTAATCTAATTTTTTTTTCTATAATCCTGTTAATAAGTTTATTGAACATTGATATCCTCCTTGTGTAACCATTCTTTTAAATTAAACCCCGGGCAATTAGGTTTATTTTCTTGTATATCGCTATGCCCTACTATCTCTACAATATTAGGATTAGTCATTTTAAGTCTTTTAATTAAATCTTTTAATGATAAAAATTGTTCTATTGTAAAATTGTTTTCTGGTCCGCCATCGTCAGCCATACCACCAATTAAACAAACACCTATACTTTTAGAATTAGCCGCAGGTGCGTGAGCACCTTGAAAACCTTCTGGTCGTCCTACTTCTACTAGACCACCTCTTTTAATAATATAATGGTAACCTATATCATCCCAACCATTATCGTCTACATGCCATTTTTTAATTTCTATAGCACCTATATCCATTGATGCTTTTGTTGCAGCACAATGAATTACAATCATTGTTGTTTTTTTTCTTAGGTCCATTGCATTTTTCTCCTAGGTACTATTCTACATTTTTTTGTTTCTAAGTCTACAGATAAAATTTGTATTTTACTGTTTTTAATTCTTGGTACTCTACTAATTTTTGATCCATCTTTTCTCTTACCACTCATTTTAACATCAAAATATTGACACTCTAAAGTAACAGGATGCACAGCAACTAAGTCTATAGCCGATTGAGTTTGACAACCTTTAAATACAAAATAGCCATTCTCTTGTAACCAACACACTGCTATATTTTCACAAAGACAACCTTTATTCTTTTGAATCATTAGCCAATCAATTGAATCAAACCAGCACCTAGTAATGAGATCATTAAGGCTGCAGCTCCAACTAATATTTTTTCCAATCTATTAATTTGTTTTGCTAAGTCGTTTATTTTATCGTGAGTTTGTTTTTGCATTATTCTACACAACTTTTCATGGTTATCTAATCTGATTGAAGTTGTATTTTTAGCCATTAGTTTTCTAATTTTTTGTTAAATTCTTCTTCTTTTAAATTTCTTTCTTGAACTTTTTCAGATTCACTAAAAGCTTCTGTTACTTTATCAAGAGTTAATTCTTTAGTTTTACCAAAAACTGCCATAAGAGCTTTTATTGCATATTTTCCAGCAACATCTACAGGAAAAAACATATCAGCATTATCTTTCATTCGATCATCATCACCTTCTACTTTATCTTCAAGATATTCTTTAGCTAGCATTGGATTTTTTAAGGGATTAGCACTAAACATTTTTCTTAAACCAGCTCCTCTATTTAATCCTAAATTTGCAAAGTCAATAGATTTATTAATTGCTTTCATTGCTTTATCTAAAAAAACACTTCTTTCTTTTTGTGGAAGTTTAGTCATCCATCTAGGATAGTTACCAGCTAAAAAGTTTTTCTGTGCTGCTTCTACAAATAATCCATAATCACTAAACAACATTAAATTATCTGAACTTAATCCCATTTTATCAAATAGTCTTGATGCACGGTTAAGTATTAATCTTTTATGGTTCAACGGACCATATATCATATCAATAAATAAAGCAGCATTTTCTGTAGCTTGTCTTGCACTTGCATCAGCAGCTTTACCTACACCTACTCTTGGTTGTAACATTTCTAATACATCTGCTATTGATCTCATTGTTGAAAAAAATTCTGCACTATATAATTGTTTAAGAGCTGATGTATTTGTACTAAGGTATTTATTCATTTTAGCACCATTAATAGTTCCTGTTCTTAAAGGAGTTCCTCCTACTATTTGTGCACTTTTTCCTATTATACCACTAGGAACAAAACCTTCACCTGTTACATCTTTCATCATTCTTGTTAAAAAAAGTTCTCTAATTTCTTTTACAGTTTGTATAGGTAAAGCATTTAATAATTTAGTAAGATTAGCAGTTTTAGTAAAAGCTGAAGAAAGAATAAACTCTACTATTTGACCAGGCCCTGAGTTTCTTAATATACTCCAATTTTCTATTCCAGGAAGAAACTTAGCTACAGTTGCATTAATTTCATTTACTCCTTTAAGACTTTCATCTACTGCTTTAAATACACCATCTGAATCTTTAGCAAGTTTAGAATATAGTTTTTTTCCTAATAAACTTTCATAGTTTTTACCAAACTTTTTAAAAAATTCTTTATGTGTCATTTCAGCTACATTGTCAGCACTTGGAATAACTTTATTAAAATAATTTCTATATAAAGTTTGTTGAATTTTTTCAACAGTAGCAGCTGGAACTAAATTTTTTTTTATTAAATCGCCAAAAGCCATAGCTTCTACTCTTGCTGCATCAGAATCATTTATAATTCTATTAAATAATTTTTCACTACTATATTTTAAATTCTCCATTCCTTCTTTAGTAGTGCTGCTTCCAAAATCGTCAGCAAAGTTTTTAAAGAAAGTTGATCTTTTTAAATTTTGTAATTCAAGTTGTTCAGCAAATTCTTTAGCTAGTACAGTATCGCCTGAATCAACTATTGCTTTAGAAATATTTTGATTAATATTTTTACTTAATTGTTTAAAAGCACCTATTGATGTTGCGTTCTCTGTAGTTTCAATTAAAAGATTAACTGCATTTTTAACAGTTACAATATCTTTTAAAGTTAAATCTTTCTTTTTTTGTAATACTTTAAAACCTTCTTTAACATCTTTTAATACATTACCTGTTTTTTGAAAGCCAGCTTCATTAAATAATTGAGATAATTTAAATAGTGTATTGTTATCTTTTATTTTAGCAGCATTAGCTGGTGAAGTTTTTTTACCAATAGTTTTTAATTTAGTAGGAAATAAACCTTTTTTAAATGTAAATCTTTTAAGATCATTTTCTATAATTTTAATAGCATTTGAAACATTAAATTTAATAGGAGTTTTATTTTTCATTACTCCATTTTCAATATTTTTATTTAAAGTTGATATACGAGCTTCAAGTATTTTATAAGTGTCATCTAAAGTTACACCAAACTCATCTAAATATCTTCCTGCAGCATCATCTACAAAAGATTTTTCTAATGTAATTAATCCTTTACTATTTTTTATTAAAGCTAACTCTGCTTCTTTTATTCCTATTTCAGCTTGTCCTACTATTTGTTTTTGAATATTAGCAATAATTGAATCAGCTTTTTTATTACCAACCTCTGATACTTTAGTTGTTTGTTTAATAATTTTATCTTCGATAGCTTTAAATTCAGCTCTAGTTTCTAGTTTTGTAACTTCGTCAGATAATAAAGCTCGTTGTGCCGCACTTCCTTTTTTAATTAATTGATCCGAGTTTAAAATAGCTTTACCAACTGATACTGCGAAATAGTTATCTACTTCTGCTTGTGTAAAGTTAAAGTCTTTTTTCATTTGATCTTTAACTTTATTTACTTCTTTAAATATTCCTGTATTAGTTTTACCCTCTGATTCTACAAACTCTTTAATAGTACTTGTACTTAATTGATTTTTATTTAATATTGTAGGTAGAATTAATTTAGCACCAGCTAAAAATACTCCAGTTGCAACAGCATCAATTGCTGCATATTTTATAGACGCAGCCTTAGCAACTTCATTAAATTCTTCAGGACTATATAAATCGTTTTGTAAACCTAACGAATGGTAACCATACATTAACCTTGCGTACTCTGCAAATCCAGCAGAAACAGCAGAACCACCAATAGTACCTAAAGGACCTAAAGCACTTCCAAGAGTTCCACCTACTATTGATGCAACAATAGGACCTGAATCAGCTACAGCATCAGAGACATCAGCTCCAGATATTTTAGGAGAATCAACAGCAGAAAACATACCGGTACCACCTAGTTCTTTAGGTATTCTATAAACTAATCCTTTTTTTGATGTACCTTCATATTTTAAATTAACAGACTTAACTTCTATCTTATCTAAATAATTAGCAAGAACTTCTTTATCATATTTACCTGATTCAGTGATTCTTTTGATAAGCATGTTTTTAATATTATTTTCTTTAAACTGTGCTCCATCTAAACCAAATCCTAAATTAAATCTTATATCACCTGTTATTTCATTTTCTTTATCAGCAGTATATCCATTTAATTCATATAAAAGTTTGGCAGGTATATAACCACCTTGAGTTTCTATTCCAGCACTATCAACAAATACTTCTTCTGCTATTGATACAGCTTTAGGTTTAGATTTTTTAATTAAATCTAAATCTATTCCTTTATTAGATAAAATTTCTTTTTCAACTTCATATTCAGACTTACCATCTGTATCTAATTTTTTAATTTCTACTGATTCACCTGCAATTATTTTTTTAGCTTTTTCAGGTTCAACATTTAATTCTAATAACCTATTAAAATCTTTTGTTTGTTCTTCATTAAAATCTTCAACTCTAATTTCAACTTTATCTGGTTCTGCTGCTGCAGCTGATGTAAATATAGCTTCAGATACTTTATCAAGTATATTTTTTTTTGGTTTAATTTCTTCTTGTTCTATTTTAACTTCTTGATTATTATTTTCTAATTCTATTTCGTTATCAGGTTCTTCTACTTTTATAGTTTCTGATTCAGATAAAATGTTTTCTGGAAGTTTATTTTCTTCATTAATAAGTTTTTCGTTTTCAACCATAACATTTTAATCTTACTTTTGATTTTTTTTAATTATATCTTCTATTTCTTTTTCTTTATTTTTTTCAGCTGTAATAAAAATTTTAAATGAATCACCGGCTCCATCATCTTTTTGAGCTAGTAATTGTTGATAGTAATGAGCTGTAATGTAACCAGCATCTGTTATATCTTTATCAGTTCCAAATAATTGTTTTAAAGTTTCAGAAGTTACCTTACCTTCTTTTCTTAATTTTTCACCAATCATTTTCTCTGACAATTGAATAGATTTTTTCTCAAATTGTTGATCACCTAATTCAAAATATTTATAAGCATAATCTTCACTTGCCATAGCAATATCATTAATTGCCATCTGTGTTGCAACGAGTTTTCTTAAAGCTTCAGGTCTTGTACTGATATCTCCTTTAGTTTTTAATAAAGTATCAATATCTTTATTAGATACAGGATATAGTTTTTTAACATCTTGAACTACTTGTTCAAAAGTTGCAGCTTGAAATAAATCATTAAATATATTTTGATCTTCTAAAGTCATTTGAGTATAACCCTCTTCTGCAAATCTTTTAGCTAGAGCATCATATTTTTCTCCTAAACCTATTTCTTGTAATACTCCTTTTAAATCTCTAAATGTTGAATTAAGAATTCCTGTAGGAAGTTCTTTACCTTCTATGGCAACTTTTTTTACTATATTAAATCTTTCATTTACTGATTTAGTTAAATCTTTTTTAAATTGTTGTCTTTTTTTATATTCTTTCATACTATCTATAAGTAAATTTTCTGATGTACTAGGATATCTTCTAGGTTCTTTTTTCTCAGCTTTTTTCATAGCAATCTCAGTTGCAATGAATCCTTTTTCAGCTTTAAGTAATCCTTCACTAATAGCTCCTACAGTTGACTTAGCTTGACCTATAGGTCTTATACCAGAAGAAGCATTTATAATTTCTAGACCTCTCATAAAATTCTTTTTCTTATCTGGATCTTTAGCAATCTCATCTATTTTATTAGGAACAACTTCTGCTATTGCAGAAAGATTTGATCCTACACCTTGAATAAAAGCAGAAGTAGAACTTCCTACATTAGATAAAGCTCCACTTATATCAATTTCAAACTTTCCATCTTTAGTTTTAATTTCTTCTTTTTCATTAACAGTTTCTGTTTCTTTAGGAACAGTTCCTATTGTTCCCCCTATTTCAGATTCAACAGAAGTAATTAAACCTTTATCTCTTACTGATTCTAAATTTTTTTTTTCCTCTTCACTCATTTTATTATACATGTCTTCAGTAATGCTTAATTTTTGAGGACCATCTTCTGTTTGTACAAATTCTAAAGCCATTAAACCTCCTTAAACTCTACATCGAGTTTATTATAATCTACCATTAGATAACCTTCATCATTAACAATTGATGCATGAGGAACTTGATGAGCCATAACACCTTGGTATTTTTTATCATCACCTTTATATTTAAAGTTATAAATGTTAATTCCTGATGGAGATTTACCAACTAATTTAATATCGTCTTTTAATCTTATGTCAGATTGTATTGCTGTTAAAGCTCCAGCAACTTGACCAAAGGTACTTGGGCCAGCTACTGGCGTACCTACTGATCCTGATCTTTCTTCTCCATAACTTCTAATAGGAGCACCTGATAAAGCACCAACCATTTGTCTTATTTGTCCAGCACCATATTCTCTTTCTTCTATAAAGTCACGATAGTTTTCTGCAAGTCCAGCTTGTTCTATACCACGAGCTTGAGTTCCAAAGCCAGCCATTCCTGCTGCTGATTGTCCTAAAGCACCTATTTGAGATTGAGCTGATGCTAATTGTGCTGCTCTATCTTGTGCAAATCTATTAGCACCTGATTCAAAACCAGCTTGTCTTAATCTTGCTGATGTATCTCCTACTGTATCTAAATATCTTTCTCTTCCTAATACGTTTTCTATTCCTTGTCTTTCTCCACCAAAAGCTCCAGCACCAATTGCTTGAGCATTCATTTGTTTTTGTGTTTGACCATAAGCTTCTCCTAAATCGGTTAAAGCTCCTGAAATAACTTGATCTTGATATGGATTAGCATAAGTTGCAGCAGTATTAGCATCATAAGTTTGAGCACCTATTGCAGCAAGTTGTCCTGATTGAGGTAAAATTTGATTAGTATATACATTAGCTGCAGCTTGCTCCATTGGATTAAGTTGAGCTATACGTTGACCTTTAAAAGCAGTGTAGGGTTCAGAAAATACATCTTCCGCTGTTCTTAAAGTTCTTTCTTGAATTTCTTTAAAATATTCAGGGATATCATAGCTAGTCGATGACTGCGATGGTGCTTGTACTGTTGTTACATTTGGTTTGAAAATACTACCCATTGACTATATAAGTTCCTCCGATAACTTTAAATCCTAATTTAATAAAAGCCTTATCTTTTCTTTCAACGTCTTTACCTTGAAAGATTTCGCATATCGCAGTTACTTTATTTGCTAGTGCGTATTCTTTGAAAACTATCATTATAGAACGAAAAATCCTAAAGTTTCTATGTTTAGGATGCACGTGTAACCATAAAGTTCTCATGAACTTTTTGTCACTATACCATGTCTCATCAACTGTTGCAGCTAATGTTCCCACAATAATATTTTCATATTCTACTACTATAACAAAACTATTCTTAATGTAAAATACTATATTCTCTAAAGCTTTAGTATTATTAGTGTTTCCAAAGTTGAATGGAGCCTCTGTAAGCCACGTTTTTAGTAATTCTCTTATACGAACAGCATCAGATATTCGAGCTGGTCTTATAGTATATTTATCTTTTTCCATCTTGTTTTATATTTACTCTTAAAGTACCAAATCTCCAATTATCTCCAATATCATTATTTTGTATTTTTATATTAGACTGTCTACCACGAATACGAGTATTAACGAACCTAGTTGTGTTATTTACTGTCAAAGTTTCTCCTACAGTTGCTGTATCATTAGGATAATCTTTAACACTTAATGTGATTACTGCGTTTCCAGTTTGATTTTGAAAGTCAGGTATAACTTTATTAATAAAACTAAATGTTTCACCATCAGCAATATCTCCGTCACCTGATTGAATGTAAGCTGGTAAAGCAGCCCCATCAGCATTCACTCCTGATTCTTGAGCATAGATTAAACTTCTACCTTGAGTTAATCCATTAATTGTTGAAATAGTACTTGCATTAGAAGTAGATAAATACTCTGTAGCTAAAGGATTTAACTCAACTCCATTATCTTGATAAGTACTTCTATCCATAGTTCCAAAATACCAAGAGTTTTCTAGATAATTATAAATTACATAACGATCATTTTGCGAAGCAGAAGCAGAACAATAATACCATATTACTTCAGAGAAGTTAGAATTTTGTGCAGCATAAACTTGAGCATATTGAACTTTATTAATATTATCAAATACATGATTTAATATAGGACAAGGTATTTCTTGAACTGATCCAGCATATCTAAAGAATTGTCCATCTGACATCCAATAAGCTACATCATCAATTACTATTGCGGAGTTAAGACCGACAGCTCCACAGTCATTACCTAATTGTCTAAAACCAAATATAAAAGGTGGACCTATAAAAGACATTGATTGCATTGCAGTATCTGTCCATACCAATATAGTTCCTTTAGCAGGTCTTGCACATCTAATTTCACTTCCTCCAGCTATTCTTTGAGATCCAGCTGAATTAGTTACATTAGGTGTCCATTCATTATAATTTTCCTGATCAGACCAACGTATAAACATTTTATCTTGAGTAGCTGTATTAGCAATAGCTGTCTCTGTTCCCATACAAACAACGTGTCTAGTTTCTGTAGATATTAATGATAAAGTAGAAGTAGTAGGAGCATTAGCAATAACTGTAGCTCTATTATCAGTCATTCCTGCAGAAGTATCCCATTCATAAGTTTTACCATCTTTTTGAGTAATAATTAAATCTTCTCCCCAATTATTGATAGACCATAATCTTGCATCAAGGATTACACTAGTTGTTGATCTAGGAGTATTCCAAGTAGAAGCACCCCAAGTAGAAGCACCCCAACCATATCCAAAAGTTTGAATACTTGGACCTATATTTAATTGATAATTAACAGTGCAATTAGCAGTAGGTCCTACTGAAGAAGTTGCTGTTGCACTACTTTCAATAGTATAAGCATTAGCATTAGCTATGCTTAAAATTTCATATTCAGCATCTAGTGTAGCTGCAGGAATTCCACCAACGTCAGTACTTACACTACTTAGTGTGACAAAGTCACCTTGTAAAGCTCCATGGCCTACATCCGTGATAGTTATAATGTTGCTACTTGAAACGGTGCTAATAGCATTGACAAGAGCTTCTGTTGATCTTATAGGAGTAATGTCTTGATTATCTCCAGACTGATATACATATATTTTTCTATCAGTTCCTAAAGCTTCGTATCTTGATCCATCTAAAGAAAACCATTGTTCTAAAGCTCTTCCAACTCCTACATAATATTCTGAACTAAATTTAGTCCATCCACCTATTTTTTCAGGAAGTCCTTTACGAAATCTTATTTTATCACCATCTATCCATCTACCTTCTGCTCCTGTAGGAGTATTCTCAGTGTCTAATCCAGGTTGAAAATTTAATTGAGTTAATGGCATAATATATATATTATATAACAAAAATTATATAATTATACTAAAATATAAAGAGTATTAAATAACTATATTTAACAACTAAAAATCTTTAAAAGGAGACAGGGGGTATGTGGTGGTGCCCTGCCTCCATCTAAAGATTATATCATTTAGCAAACCAAGATGGAAGACCTAAATGTGGACGTTTGTCAAACATATTATCTCTCGCTCCCACGGTTTTACGGTTGTTATAATGAAGAAATACTTGTACACATTCCTTACCTTTAAATTTATTTCTCCAATGCTCTAACTCACAGCCAGAATAAACCAGCATATCTCCTGGTTTTAAATCTACTTTAATACCTTTTGTATTTTCAGATACATATCCAACGCCTGGTTTTGTACCACCTTTTGTAAAATCTGGTTCTAAATATATTGGCCAATCATCTCCACCTAAATTCATAGTAGTTGATATTTCACAACTAAATCTATCTTTGTGTCTTTTAAGTATATCTCCTTTTTTATAAATTCTTGCATAAGTATAAGCTGGATATAATTTTAATTCTGTTGCTTTTTCCATTTCCGGTTGACATTTAAGTAACAAAGTTTCCATAGCTATATTTGCATAAGCAGCGTATGTATGTGGTATTTGACCATCACTCTTTTCATACTCACCTAAAATATTTTCAAAAGGTGAAAAGTATTTATTCTCTTTACAAGTGTCATATACTTGTTTTTGCATTCTAAAATAGTTTGCAATAAAGATTGCTAAATCTTTTGATATTGCTTGACGAATAATTGTATATTTATTTTTTTTAAAACTCATATTAAAAATAATTAAAGTTAATGGTTATTCTTATATCACTATCATTGCAGCTTGAACTACTATGTTTTGTACTTGGATCAAAAAAAACAATTCTATTAGCCACAGGTAATACTTTTTCTTTACCAAAATAAGTTTCACCGTTGTTATTATTTATATAAAATATACAACCTTTATGTTTAAAGTCATAATCTGTATGATCTTCATGTTTTATTTTTTCTTTTTGTCCCACATACAAATTTCCTTTAATTCTTAAAAGAGATTTATATTTAAATTTATTTATCATATTTTCAAATAAATAAAAATGATTACTAATATTAACAGGTGTTAAATAAAAAGTGTGTGTAAAATATAAATTATTATCTTTCTTAAAAGTCATATCTTTATTATAATACCAGGGAAAATAATCTCCCATTAAATTATTTTGTATATTTTTAAAATCATTATCTCCTAAAAAATTATCAATTACTTTAATTTTAGACATCCTTAACCATTTCCTTTGGCACTGCAGTTATATTCCAATGTATAAATCTAAAAGGATCAATCCCAAAATCTACACTAAACTCGTGTTCTAAAAATCCTGGAAATATAATTAATGTTCCAGGTGTTGGTTTAAAATGTATAAGTTCACTACCACCTAGTAAACCTTTTTGATTTGGTTTCATTTTTAATTTAGTAGCACGTGCACCTGTTCTCGGTTCGTGAAATACTGGCATAGATGTTTTATCACTGCATTTTAAAAAGTAAAAACCTGATACGTGTTGATTCCAATGTATGTGCGCTGAATGATGACCACCTCCTTTTTTAGCAAACTCTTGTACCCACATCTCACTAAATATAGTTCTGTATTGTTGCATATCAAAACCTTGATGATCTAAATATTCCCAAGACTTTTGACCAATATAATTTCTAAAATCTATAAAATCATTATCAGCTGTAAGTGGTGTTGAGTGATATGATCTTCCAAAGTCACCAAACTTTTTTATATGTGCTTTAGCTTCTGAATTATTTTTAGCATCTTTAATATATTTATTAGATGCTTTAGTTAATGATTTTACAAACTCTGGTTTTTGTTCTGACCAAATGGTTGTGTTAAAATAGTTATTAATGTACATTTTTATTTATATTGAAAGCGAATGTCACTCTTTCATACCTTTCTTTTTGTTTGTTGACTTTGTGTAACAATGTAGATGGAAATATTATCATATCTCCTTTTTTTCCTATAAAATTAAATTTTTCTTCTGGAAAAATAGTTTCATCTTTTTTATTATTTAAAAAAATAACTCCTGAAAAAAAACCAGCATGGTTATGTAAAGAGTTACTATTATTTTTATAAGAATAATTTATCCATACATCATACTGATCGAAATGTCCGTTCCATTTTCTTATAAAAAATTTTCTATGATTTTCATTTGTTAAAAGACCTGATAATCTTAAAACATAAGAAAGCCAATAGGAATCTTCTATTAATCTAGGTGGTACAGAAACTTGATAATTATTAGTTTTAGAACCTATGTTTTCATGTAGTTTTAAAAAAGACAAAGGATGTTTTTTTATTTTGTCACATTCTTTTTTCCAACAAGATAATTCTTTTACTATTTGTTTTGGAAGTTTTGTATGTGTTATGTTTTTAGAAATCATTGTATATTTTATCATTTATATGGTTGTCCTACATTCCAAACAACAAGACTATATCTTGTGCCTGATGTTACTGGTTTTACTCTATGCCATACAAAAGAAGGAAATACAATTATAGAACCTTTGGGTAAAATCTCTTTTGCTTTTCTTAAATGTTTAGCTTCATCTCTCATATGTGGATCATAGTTTCTAAAATCAAATTCTAGTTCTCCACCTGTGTATTCTGAGCCATCTGTTAATTGACAAGTCATAGATAATTTTCGAATTTTACCTTTGTCGGGCCCTTCTTTTTCATAAGGTTTATTCCAAGCATCACAATGCCAATCGTAATATTGATTATGTTTATATTTTGTAAATTGACAAGATTCTGATCTATCCCACTCAAAGTTCCAACCTGCATTTTTATTAGCCATATGAATGTATGGTTGTATTTCTCTATATATCCAATTTTCATTTAACCAAACTAAATCTGATTTTCTTTTTATTTGCATATTTTTAATTTGATCTTTGCTTAATTTTTCATCATTATATCCACCTGTTCTAGCTATTAATTCTTCTTTTGAATTTGCATAAGCTATTACATCATCACAAAACTTTGGTGTAAGCACACCACTAAAATACCAATAGTAATTAGATATATTCATAAGTTATTGTGTGTACAAAATTTAATGAATCTTTTTGATTATTAGTTAGATAGTACATATTAGTTGATGGAAACAATATAAACATATTATTTTTAAGTTCTAAATCCCAAGACCTATTTTTACGTCTATTGTCATCATAAAATATTTTAACAAAACAATTTTTAACTTTTACACCATATAATAATGTATAATCTGGTGAGTTGCGTAAATCTACTGGATCTACAGTTAATAATGGGACTGTAGTTTCGTTTGGTTTATATATATTTCCCCACATATTTTTATTAATTAAATTAAAATTATGTTCAACACCAATATGTTCTCTTAAATAAGTGTTTAATATATTCCAAGGTTTTGAGTAAGGAAAATCTTTATTGTGAAGTACTGATTTTAATATATCGTTTTGTAGTTTATCTCGATCAATGTCCCAATTTTTAGGCATTGCCACATCACCAAAATATAAGGCTTGTTCTGTTAAAACTTTCTTTTGCATACCACCACCATTTTTAATTTATGCTTTCCTGTCTATCAAGTCCCAAGTTGTGTTATCTTCATTCCAAGAATAATCCCACATATGAGTACCTGCTATGTTTTGTGATTCTTGTTCAGCTGTCAATGCTGGAACATCACCTAGTGGTGATTTCCAAGAAGCTGATTCCATGTGTTTTACCCAAGAAGCGTAAGGTTTTTTAGGCCAAAAGATTTGATCATCTTCGTCCCAAGTCATACCTATACCTGCGTAGTTACCTCTTAATGCTGTACCACCATTATTGTGTGTGCCATTATTTGTATTGTAAGATGTTTGAATCCACATTTCTGCAGGCCAATTATTATGTAATTGTAAATATTCTTGACCTACTCTTTCGTCTTCAACACCGTCAGCGTTAAGCATATCAGAATCATTTAAAGTTAATACCGATATAACTTTATTGTTAGCTCCTAATTTTGCAAAATGTGCCATAATTATCTCCTATTGAAATTTGTACCTTATCATTACTATACCTGAACCACCTGAACCACCATTTGCTGCTCCAGGATATCTAGCTGCAGCTCCACCACCTCCACCAGTATTAACTGTTCCGGGAGTTGCTGCGGGACCAGGGCTAGGAGTATCAGCTCCAGTTCCAGGTCCACCACCGCCAGATCCACCACCACCTGAACTTTGTGGTTGTATTAAAGCACCACCGCCACCACCGGCAAAAAATCTTCCTGCAGGTCCTGGTGTACCATAACACGCTGAAACTGCTGGTCCTATATATGCATCTGCTACTTCTGTACCAGGTCCACCTGATACACTAGTTGGTGAACTACCACACGCACCACCGCCGCCACCACCTGCTCCACCATATCGTCCAAGGGCTCTAGGTCCACCGTCTGCACCTTGAGGAGGAGTTACTGGAGGTGTATTTCCTGCTCCACCTGGCCCACTACCAGTTGGGTTAGAACCTCCGCCACCACCTGATCCACCATCAGCATTTGGTCCACCACCACCTGCTGATGTTATTGTTGAAAATGTTGAAGCGGCTCCTGGGGTACTTGGTTGTATAGTACCTCCTGCTCCAACTGTTATTGGAAAAGATCCTGCTACACCTGTAAAACAAGTTCCTGGATAATTAAATCTCATTCCACCAGCACCACCAGCACCACTTGAATAATGTGGACTACTTCCATTTGGAGAACCACCACCAGCTCCTCCACCAGCTACTACTAAATATTCTACAGCATTAGGATTACCTGAAGGACCTGGAGCTGTACCGTTGACTTGAAAAGTTCCTGGGCCTGTAAAAATATGTGTTCTAAAATCACCAGTAGTTACTTCTGTTCCACCTGTTGCTGAAAAAAATAAAGTTGGTACAAGACCTGCATCAGTATCAACTGTATTAATCCAACCTTGTGTTGCATCTACATACACAAGTTCTAATGTTTGTCCATTTGTTGCTCCAGTTAAAGCAGCATTTACACCACTAATTTTGTCTGTTCCATTTGGAGCAATTGATATAGCATTTGTTCCAAAAGTTCTTGCATAGTCATTAACTGATACTATTGCTCCAGCAACACCTGCTGGCAAATTAACTACAAAAACACCACCTGATGTATCACAAAAATAACCTTCACCAGCAACTGCTGTAAAAGTTGCAGTTTTTTTAGTTGTAACCCATGATGTTCCACCACTACTAGCATCAGCAAAAGTTGGAGGTGCACCTGCACCTGCTGAAGTTAAAACTTGACCACATGTTCCTGTTGCTACTGCAACTGGATTACCACTTGCATCATAAGAAATTATATTTCCATCTGTACCTGGTGCCATTTTTGCTAATGTCACAGCGTCATCTGCAATTTTAGCTGAAGTCACAGCATCGTCTGCAATCTTAGCAGTAGTTACTGCACTATCAGCAATTTGTGCAGCAGCAACTGTGCCACCTAAAGTGTCTAAAGATATTTCTGTTAAATTTGTACCATCTGTATATGCAGCATAAATTTTTGCAGCGTCTAATGTGAAACCAGTTCCTGATGCAGTTTTAATTGTTAAATTAGTTGGATTAGTTAATCCAGTTGCATCAAAAATATAAAATTTTTCTATACTATCTGGAACAGTACAAATTGTACTAGCAGCAATTGATGCAGTAGTAAATTTAATAACCATATTTCTTGCATTCGAAATAGCTTTATTTGTCATTACTAAAGTTAAAGTTCCACCACTTGAAAGAGTTACAGTTTCTACACCTGCAATTGCTTGTTGAATTAAATTTAAATTATTATTAGTATCAGCACCCCAAGTACCAGAAGCTTCACCAGTTCCTATTAATTCGAGTTTTAAGTCTGTTGAAAAAGTTGACATAATTATTTATACTTTAAAAATTTATTTATGTAAATAGTATATATTTGTATTGATTTGTACACTTAAATATCAGTCCAAATTTCAGTATTATCATCAACTATTGGATCCCAAAATCTTAAATCTACTGGTGTAACTGAAATTTCTTGTCCAGTTTGAATAATTAGATTATTAGTATCAAGAATAACATTACTTAAATTACCAGTTATTTGTTGACCAGTCATTAATAAATATTGTTCTGAACTAATTGTAATAGAATTTATAGTAGCATTAACATTTTGTCCAGTAATAGAAATAAAGTTTCCAAATTGAAAAGTAATTGTACCTAAATTAGATGATAAACTTTGGCCTTCTAAAATTAAGGTATTAGCAGTTCCAGTATTTATATTACCTATGCCAGTATTTATTGTAAATTCAGGAACATTTACTGTTATAGCTCCACCTGCTGCTATCGTGTAAGTTCCTATGGAAGTAGCAGCAGACGATCCAGTAATTGGTATTAAAACTTGACCTTGAAATATAAAATTTCCTGCAGAAACATTAGATTGCATTCCTGAAATTGTAAATAGAGCTTCACCATCAACAAGAGCATTATTAATAGATGCAGTTACTGATTGACCATCTTCAATAAAGACATTTCCATTTCCAGTAATAACATCTCCTAATGCTGTACCCCAAGCTCCACTACCCCATTCTTCTCTTCCCCAACCATTACCTAAATTTAAATCAATTGGAATAGATAATCCAGTTATAGAAACATCATTACCTGCACCTTCAGCAACACCTACAGTACCTGGAGAAGCACTAATTTGTATTCCTGAAATTTGTTGAGCAACAGTGTTTTGAGCACCCCAAGCTCCAGTATCCCAAGATAAAGCACCCCAAGTATCTTGAGTAATATCAAAAATACCACCCATTCCAATACCATGCACATAACATAAATAATAAAAATCTGTTTCAGAAGATGGTGTTACTTCTACATAACGAGTAGTAGCAGCATTAAAGTTTGTTGTGTTTACGTAGCTTAAATAGTTAGAGGCACCATCTAAATAATATGTTACCCCTGATGTAAGGTATTGATCTCTGCTTGTAGTTGTAGAAAAAATTAAAGGATGATTATCATTTGAGGCATTACTTTGTTCAAACCTTAAAGTTCCTCCCTCAACCCAATTGACAGTGCCTGGGCCTGTAGCATTCCTGGCTCCGTCTAAATAAAAGACGTTTCCAGTCCCTCCACCATATAAGTTTCCTGAAGCTACGGTTACTGTGTAAGTATAGGTGGCCATAACTTCAAGACCCTAAATTAAGCTATTCTGATTAAGCCAGCAGATGCGTTAGCAGTTGGAAACTGTAATTCAAAAGTTCCATTTGTAGAAGTTTTAACTCCTCCAAAATCTAAAACTGCAATTGCAGCATTAGCATTAGAATTATTGTACAGTAAAGCAGCTTGAGCAGATATAGTTGCATTTGGAAATGTAACATTATCAGCATCAAAAATTGCAGTAGTTCCATCTACAGAAATAGCTACATTAGTTAATGTGTTTCCACCAGTAGTGTAATTAGTTCCTGAATTTGATACTTCACTACCTGTTGTATAAACAGTTGTTGTTGCATCTAAACTTGCTGCATTAGTATATAGTGCACATTTAAGAGTTTGAGCAGCAAGGTTTCCACCAGGCGACATCAAGTCTTGTTTGAATACTGTGCAAATCGCTTGTGTTATTGCCATATTATTGTCCTCCAGTTAATGTGTTTGTACCAACAGGGCTACCTGGAAACTTATAGTCCGTTCTTCTTCTTCTTCGGGCTTCATTGTTAACAGTAGTAACTCTTGTATTATACAAATTTGTATATATAGTATAATCTTCTAGGTTCTTTGTAAAGAGATTTGCTTGAGCTAAACAACCAAATAATAAAACATCTGAAATATTTTCAGTATACCAATTAGTAGTATTAGTATTAGATAATGGATTAATTTTACCTTGATATCCTAATTTTAAAGTATAAGCTTGATCTGGAGTAGGTGCTAAATATACTCGATTATCATCAAAATTAGCAAAATATTTAGGTTGACCTTGAAGTGATATATCAGGCCAATATTCTTGACAAAAAGCTAAAGTTTTTAATTCTAAATAACTTACATTAGAGCCTACAGTAATAGTTAAATAATTAAATAACATAGGTTCAATAGAAGTTGGAAGATTAACAAATCTATCTCCAGCAACAGCTGTAGTAGTTACATTTTCGTTAAATCCAATAGGGTCTATATCTCTTGATAAAGAATCAAAAGTATTATCTATAAAAGTATCTAATTGGTTAGTAAAATCTGTTCCTGTATTTTCAGCCCATGTTTGTATATCAGTCTTTAGACTGCTGTATGTCATTGCCATTTTTTGTTACCTCATCAACTTTAAATTTAGTCCAAACGTGTCCAGCAAATGGATAAGTTCCATAATGCGTTAAAGGACTTTGAAGATCAGCATGTATTTTACCACCTATTTTTTGCCATAATCTACAAAAAGCATAATCTTCTGATAGATATCTATTACTTTTTTCATCAATAATACAGTCAAAAAATGCATAACAATTGTCACTACCATATCTTTTTCCATTAACTATTTGATCGCTAGTATATTTAAGATTAGAATAAACTTCTTTCATCTTATAAAAAACTTCTTTTTTAATACACATAAAACCTGTTGCAGCATCCATTACTTCAGTAAAACCACCAGTTAATTCAATTTTATTAGGATCTGCAAAATTTAAATTATAACCTAAAGCTCTTTGTTCTAAATTTTTATTATTTACTTTAATTAAATCAGGAATTTTATCCCATTCAATATTTTTTCTAGGATATATTCCGCAAGCTATATCGTAACCTGATTCTAAAACACGTCTTACAGCTTCTCCTCTAAATCCTATGTCTGCATCAATAAACATTAAATGAGTAAGACTATCATCTTCTTTATCAACATCTAAAAACTGACTTACAATAGTATTTCTAGCTCTTGTAATTAAACTTTCATTACCTATAGTATTTAATTGAACTTGAAAATTATTTTGAGAAGCTACTCTTGTTAAATCCATTATTCCATGTAAATAAGCTTCTGAAAGTAAACCACCGTAACAAGGTGTTCCAATCATTACTTTTAATTTTTTATTTTTTATCATGTTACAACAGTAACACTTCCTAATCCTATTTGTAACAAATTTGTATTGTTTGTATACCAAGTAGTTGGAATAGTTGCAACTCCAACATATACAGAATTACCTGATGTATTTTCAAATCCAGGTAAAACAGTTACTTGATTAGGAACACCACCTGTTTGAGAGCCTGGTATTCCTCCACCAGTTCTTGCAGCCTCTGTTGCACTTATAGTAGCTTGAGGTCTAGCATTTTGTAAAGTTTGTGCATCAGTAAAATAAGTTAAATCTAATTGAGGTTGTTTAGGTTCCCATTCTGAATTGTGAACAAACATTCCAGTCCATTCAAATACCATTTCTTGATAAGGAAATGCCAAACCTGATCTATCAGAAATTGCTAAAGAATGTTTACCACTTGCAAATTTTGCTGTAGGTGCTCTATGAGGTCTAGTAGTTGCTGGAACTCTAGCCATTATGAATAAAAACTGTTGCCTGTTGCTGGTATAATTCTAGTAGATGGAGTATCATCACCAGCTATTAATCTTTGATAAGCTTCTTCGTAATCTATTTTTAATATTTGTTGAGTTTGAGCAGTTACACCTGTTCTTTTTTTAGAAAGATAATAAGCAAGTCCTGCGCACATACACTCGAAAGCTCTAAAAGGAACATCAATGTTTTGTTCTACTCCACTGACTGTAGAAGCTGTAATATCTTCTATTTTTCTCATACGATAATAAGTAAGAGTATAGTTTTGATCTGGAGCTGGATAAATTTTAAGTACAGGAGTATTTAATCTTTGTAAATAATATTGTGTAGGTCTAGCTTGAGTAGTTTTATTTGAAATAACAGCGTAATCACCAAGACCTAGTGCTGTCATTGCATATTCACTTCCATCACTTATTTGAATGTTTGCATTAATGATATCTACTGTATCATAATCTAAAGTATATTCTATAGTTCCAGTAGTAATAGCTAAAGTTTTATATTCTACAGTCCATTGATTATAACCACGATTAGCCCAATCACTAAACATAATATTCATACTACGTCTAGCTGATCTTACATCGTAACCTAAAATAGGATCACCTCCTATTCTGTCATAAGCTTCTTGTATTACATCATTTACTGTTAAAGTAAATGTCGAAGTTCCTGATAAAGCCATAGTTCTCCATTATGCAAAAAATGCTGTTACACCACCAACATCAGTTAAAGTTGCTTGTAAAGATGTACCAAATCTTACACCGTCACTTGGTAAATTAATATTTACTGGTCCTGATGCTGCACTTGCAGCTGTAGATACTGTAAATTTATCTACACCACCATCTTTAAAAACTACTGTGCCCGCACTAGCTGTTGGTGTAATTATAAAAGCTTTTAATCTAGTAGGTCCACTAAATAATGTTTGTGTACCTCCAGTAGTAGAAGTAAAAGCTACATTTAGATCCGATCCTGCCATAATTTCTCCTAAATTAGGTTATATTTTTTTAAGTCTTCATATAGTAAAGCAATTCTGTCATTAGGTACAGTAGAAGGTTTTAAATAGTCAGCTTGTGCTGCTTTAGCTTGAACTTGGCCCATATCTAAAGCTCTTTGATTTAAATTAACAGCAGTTGGTAATTGACTTTTGTTTTCAATAGTTGTAGTTCCACCACTTCCACTAAATGTTTCTATTACTTTTTCTATTTTAGCTAATTTTTTTTCTAAATTATCTTCTTCATCTTCTTTCTTTTCTTTTTCTTCTTTATTTAAAACTTCTTTAACTGATTCAGTAACTCCTGTATCATCTATTGATTCTACAGCTTTAGCATCTTCTGTTTTTGCTTCTTTCATTACTTCAGTAGTTTTTAAAAAATCATCATATTTTTCAACGGATGATCTTTCATCTGTATCTACTTCTTTATCTTTTCCAAAAGACGAAAGGGCTTCACCTGTTCTTCTTAAAAAATCTAAATTAAATTCCATAATTTTAAAGGGGCCCGAAGGCCCCCTAGTTTATTATTATAAATCTGCTGCGTCTTGAACACTATTGTTTTGTAAATACAAAACAGTAACTGTGCAAGCACCAGTTGTTGCGTCACCACTAGCACCAGTAAAGTCAGCTAAAATTTGTAAGTCAGTTGTACCTACATTAGTTGCTTCTGTATCTAAAGTACCGTGAGTAGTAGCTAGAGCTTTAACACTAGCTGTAGCTATGAATGCATCTGCATCAGCTTCAGTTCCTACTGAAACAGTAGCTGCACCACTATCATTATTTACAGTTGTTACATTAAGTATAACATCAACTATTTGTGAGTTTGCTGGAATTACTGCACATACTTGATTAAGATGTGAAGCTCCAATGATATCAACTTTTACTGATTGGCCCATAGTAACGAAACCAGTGTTTTTAATACTTTCGCCTAATTTTGTGCCAGTTGTTTGACTAACCGTTCCCGCTTTTATCGGTCCGGAAAATGTTGTTGTTCCCATATGTCTATCTCCTTATAATAGTCTGCTTTCGCAGTCGTTTGGGTTATTAAAAATACTAGGCGTATTGCTACGCCTAGTATTAATTAGTTATTATGCTACGCCTTCAGATCCGTATACACCTCTCCAGTCTGTAAAACCGAAGCTGTATCTTTCTCTGCATTTGTATCTTAAATTACCAGTTTCAAAATCGCCTTCAACAGCTTTTTTGATTGGTGATCTAACGAAGTGCTTCATTCCATCTGGACAATCAGTTAATATGAAGTATTGATCAGGATTAGTAAATCTTTGATTGACTACTACTCCTTCAGGGATCATACCCATATTTCTCATTGCGTTGATATCATTATCAGCAGTACCAGGTCTTAAATTAGACTTGATAATTCTTTCTGCGATAAAGATCAATCCAGGAGGAACTGCAAGTTTTCTTCCAGATAACGCAACAGGTATACTTCTATCATCTACAGCTTCTGAGATTTGAACTAAAAGTGTCTCTAAAGACGTTTCAGATAAATCCGCAGGTGTTGCTAGAATGTTAGATGCAGTACCACCGCCACCAAGTGGGTGAGAGCCGTTCATTAAAGCTACGCCGTCTCCTCCAGTTGAAGTAGTAGTTGCATTATTAAAGATATTTGCACCTTTGATCTCTTTAGTATGTTGCATTGATCTTGCTAGTGCTCTTGCGTATTTAGCGCCTAGAGAACCGTACAAGCCATCTTCTTCAGCTTCTTCTGTAATCGCAAAAGCTAAAGCGACAGTTTCATGCACATATCTTGAGACAAAGCCTTCTCTGCCAGAATCATAATTGATCATGGCACCTTCAGCTTTAGTTGGTGCAGCACCGAATCCGATCATTTGTACATCTTCTTCGAATGCTTTCATTGATTGCTCTGTAGAATATAATGATCTCCATTGTTCAGGATATCTATCATATTCCATACCAAACACGGTGTTTAAACCTAGATTGAGCTGTTTGGTAAAAAGTGCTCTATTTAAAGCCATTTTTTAACTCCTATTGTTAAGGTTATACACCAGCGTTCTGAGTACCATATAGAGATAGATTGATTACTACTTCTACATCAGCGTCAGCGCCTACTGCATTGTTTGGAATATCAATTAATCTTAGGATTCTTAAAACTTTTGCAGTTGTTGCAAGAGTTGAATAATCCAATTCATCAGTTGAATGTCCATATGTTGAATTATACGTTCCAATTGTCACATTAGCTAAAGCTCCTACTGCTGTAGAAGCAAAAGTACCGTTGACTTGGACTGCGTAAGTGATATTTGGATCATCGTACACATAAGCTTTAATAGGCTCATTAGCCTTAGCTGTAGTGCCTGTGTTCCAAACTTTTTTGAATTTAACATCACCAGTGTCATTGTCGATGTATTCAACGCCATAAAAAACACCTAGAGCTGTTCCGCCCGCTGTGCCTCTTATAACTGTTCCATCGGCTGCCAAAGTAACGAGGTCTCCACTTGCAAGATTAGCTGCATAGCTATTTGCAATTGCATACTCATTGGCTCTAATAACACCGCCTGTTAAATGTCTCAATGGTACGAAACCATTTGGTGCATTTACATTTGCCATTTTTATTTACCTTTGTTAGTTGTTAATTGCCGTCCGAACTAACTCTAGATTTAAAAGACCTTTGGATAGGTTGGCCTGGTGTTTCAGCTCTGTTCATGTCCTGTTCAACTGACTGCATTAAATTGTTAGTCATTTGAGCATAGTAATCATTTCTTTGATTAACCATTTCTTCAGGCATTTCACAAAGTACCATTCCTTCTATTCCAATATGCCCAGCGAATTTGCCATGTTCTATCGTTGGAAAATGTTGACCATCTTTAATGCTTTTAGCACTTCGAGGTTGCCAACCTTCTCTCAACCGTTTAGCTACATTCGTAGGCGTTTCCTGTCCTAATACCATAGTTGCTACCCATCTCTGAGCCATACCAGGTCTTGGTTCAGGCGCTTCTAATAAGTTACTCGGTCGCCATTTTGAAGCTAGTGTAGATTTTTCTACTCTAGTTTCGTTTTTTATTTTATTATCTTTATTCATAATGTCAGGCTCCTTTCTATTGTCCTGTGTCGCTAAAGCTTTTTACTTCTTTAGCAAATCGTTTTAGTGCCACTTCATCACTGATGTCTATACCAAAAGTTTTAGCAGTTGATAAATCGTCAGAGGTTAGTTTAACTCTATTACCAGTTGTTCCTTTTTTACGAGAAACTCCAGCAACAGGAGATTGCACTCTATTAGTTTTTTGTACAACATTTTCCTCAGCTTTGGAAGTGTTTTCTTCTGTTTTATTAAAATAAGGAAGACCACTTGATTTTAATCTTTTAGTCATCTCATCATAATATCCAGGATCATGCACATCCCAACCTTCTTCTGTTAATTCAGCATCGATTCCATAAGCCATAGCTGTTTCTTTTCTATAACCAGGTTTATTAAACCATTGTGAATTTTCTTTTACCCAATCGGTGGCTAAAGGTGGAGCTTTTTTTTCAACTTTTTCTTTTTGAGGCACTCTTGCAGCATAATCTTCTGTTTTAGTCATTTGACTACGAATTTCTGCCATACTTTCATACAATTTTACTTGTTGGTCAGTATTACCTTCTTCAATTGCTGATTTAAGTTGATTAGAAACACTAGAAAGTTGATTACCTAATGATTTATTAGCTATATCATAAGTTCTTTTTTCCATTGCTGCTAATTTTTCTTCTAAATCAACATTTTTTTGTTCTGCTTCTGCTCTTTTAGCTACTTCTTTTTGGATTCTTTTACGAACTTTAACAGAATAAGGCATATCTTCTGAATAAGCTGGAGCTTTTTCAAGTTTAATCTGTCTTTCATTCTCAAAAGATTTATCTTCATCTTTAGAAGGTTGTTCAGAAGGTTCTTCTTGAGTTTGTTGAAGTTTTTCTAACGGATTTAAAGGTACATTAACCTCTTTCTCTGTTTCAACTTCTTCAAGATTAACTTCTAATTCTTCATTCTTATTTTCTTTTTCGTCTATCATAGTTTCTCCTATGTTGGCATTAACTTTAGTTAATGTATGTTACAGTTGTTGAGTTACTACTTCTGGATTTTCCAAAGTTGCAATAATCTCATCATCGTTTAATAACACCATTTTTACTTTTTGTACAGAAACTCTTGCTCCTGCATATCTACCAAAAATAACCCAATCTCCTACTTTACACCAAGGACTTTTTCTATCGCTGTAACATTCTGGTCCCATAGCAATAACTTGTCCTACACTATTTAAGTAAGCTTGATTATCTTTTGAAGAATCTGATAAAATTATTCCACCTTTAGTTTTTACTACTGCTCCTCTAGGTCTAAGTAATATTCTATAACCTACAGGTTGTGGTATTTTTTCAGGTGTAGGTATATCATTATCTGTTGCCCATGCTTCATTACTATTCATCTTCTATATCTCCTTTTTTATATTTTTCAATTGTTTCATTTATTATTTGAAATGCTTTATCTAAACCTTGTGCATATCCATAGACACGTTTGAATTCAGATATATTATCTACACCTTTATTTAATAAATTTTGTGATAGTTCTTGTTTATGATCTTTAATCTTTTTTTTGATCGCTTGTAGTAGTCGTTCCACTTGTTCCTTTCCTAAAAAAATCTAATGTTTCATTAAAATTTTTTCTTAAACTATTTGAAGCAATAGCAAATAAATGAGGTTTAACTTGTTTAATAGAAATTTTTTTATTTTCTAAAAACTTTTTAGCTTGTCTTACTTCTTCAGGTTTAACTGCCATTAATATCTTTCGTTGCTATTTTATTTTTGTTAATACCTTTTTTTATTACATAAGATTGAGTTCCATTAGCTCCAGTATTAACTTCTTTTTTTAAATTTTTAGATAATTCTTTTTCTTTATTTTCTTTATTTATATTAGCTATATGATCTAAAACTTTTTTAGTCATTCGTCCTGTTGCCATATATTTAATCTTTTTTCTTATCTTCTTTTGCAACTTTACTTGCAATCTCTACTACTTTAGCTTTTGTCTCGGTGTCTTTTCTAGCATTTTGTTTTTCACTTTGTTTAACACCTTCCATAAATCTAGCTTTTCTTATTTGAAGTTCTTCACTTTTTAATTGAAGTTGAGCTTGATCTTTAGCAGCTTCTCTTGATTCTTTTTGTTGTTCAGGAGAAGGCGGCATACTTCCCATTAATTGTTGAGCAGCTTGTGCTGCAGTTGCTGCTATTCTATTTTCTTCTTCTATACTTATTTCTTTAGACGGTTCGTCATCTAATTCTCTATTAAAATCTCCAGAGGAAATAGGATTACCTGGTGGTACAGAAGCTTGCATTTGTTGTTGATAAGAATAAGCCATATGTTGACCCATATGAGCTAACATTTGTGGATACAGTCTTTCTTTAGCTTCAGGGTTTCCACCAAATCTAGGATCATTCATAAATTGAGCATGAACTTGCATATGAGCTTGATGATCTTGATCTTCAAATACTTGAATAGGTTTACTATTAAGTACAGCCATATTTTCTGATACTGGATCACGTCTAGGTGTATCTTCATCTTCTATCATTAAATCCATATAATCAGGTATATTAAGAGCTTGTAAAAACCTTCTTGTTGCTTCTTTAACATCTACTATATCAGGAGAAGCTTGTGCTAATTGCATACCTGTTTGTGCTAAAGCTATTCTTTGAGCTTGAGAAAAAATATTAGGATCAGATACAGGAACTACACTGATAGCTTTAGTAAAATCTTTTCTTCTAATTTTTTGACTTCCACCTATTACTTCAAAAGAATATTCATCATCTAAATATTCTCCATTTAGTTCATAGATTAATTTAAATTCTCTACCTTGAGCTTGATGTATTCTTTTATGAATAGCAGAAAATACTTTAGATCCTTGTTCTATTAAAGCAACAGTAGTTCCAACTGGACCTGATCCAGCAGAATCACCAATCATTGCATCTGCAATAGAAGCAAAACGTCTCCCTGACTCAGTTAATACTCCAAGTAGTTGAAGTAATGTCGGTGAAGGTTCCTTAAAAGGAAGAGGGATAAAACTTTTTCTAAGATCATCACCATATGCTTCAACTTCAACCCACTCACCAGGAGAGACAGTAATATCTCCTCCTTCAATTCTTGCTCCTTTAGCTCTAAAACCTCCATTGAGGTTAGCAAAGGCAGCTGAATCAAGTAATGCTCTAAGAGCACCAGTACTTGCGTGTTGTAGTCCGCCGATCATTTGAATAAGGCCAAAGCCATAGAAGCCTAAGCCAGGAAGATATTTATAATGTATAAAGTAAGTTCTTTTTCTTCTTAATGTATCTTCTTCTTTCCAATTTCTTCTAATAGATAAAACTTGTTGTGATTCATAATCTATTGTAACAATATAAGGTAAAGCTAATTCATTTTTATCTTCACCTAAATCTAAATTAGTATGAACTTCTAATATAGTATGAATTTTATCTGCCATACTAGGAGACATTCCTTCTAATCTTTGTATAGTTTGTTCAACCATGTCTCCATCGTTATTACTTCCTGATCCGCCAGCTTCTGATTTAGTTAAAGCTATATCTTTATAGACACCTGATATTTGATATTTTCTAATATCATTCCTTGTTAATTTCATTACTTGTGTATATCTTTCAGCAGTTTCTAAATCTGTATTTTCCATAGAAATTACAAAATCTTCTGCTGGTACAAATTTAGAGCAAATTCTATCTAATGTATTATCAAAATAAACTTTTTTAAAAGCACTTCCTGCAAGAGCTAAATAAAATAACATTTGATCTAGTTCATTAAAGTAGTCTGGAATTTCTTGAGTAACTTGAAAATTCATAAAGTCTTGAACTCTTTGAGCTTGTTCTAATTTTTTATCAGTAACTTTTCCAATGATTTGAGTTTTAACAGGGCCACCAGCTGGAAACATTTCTGCAATAGCTCTCGCTTGAAACTGAGTTGCTGCTTCTGCAAGTAATGGGTGATGAACACCAGAAGCTCCTGGGAAAGGATCTTGTCTATCTTCGACAATTACTCCTAACATTCTTAAACCTTTAGAATATTGGTCTTCCCAGTTTTTTCTAGAGCTTTTATCATCTTCATAAGCTCTAGTTAATTCTTTACCTAAAAGACCAACTTCTGTTTCGTTTAGTTCTTCTGCTAAATTAGAATAATGATTACTTTCAAAGACTTCTTCATCTTTTTCAGTTTGATCTTGATCAATATCTACATTAACTTTTTCACCTTTATCGTCAGTGAATTGTAATTTTTTTTTATCTAATTCAACTTCCATTATTTAACTTTTTGCAGTTTTAGCAGAGGCTTTTAAAGCTTTAGCAGAAACGGTACCTTTACCAGGTCTACTTGTGCCTGCTTTTTTTCTTTTGTTCATATTATAATACAAACCTTTTTTAGCAACTCGTCCACTTTTAGTTTTATGATATCCTTTTTTCATAAGTTTACCAAATCCTTCTCTGTTAATCACTTACTATTTTTTAAAACCGTAAGTGCCTTTTGGTTTACGTGTAGCTTTCGCTACTTTTCTTCGACCAGCCATAGACATTTTTTTACCAGATTGTTTTCCTCTAGTCATTCCTAGCTGTTCATCTTTTCTTGCATTATAACCTTGTTTCTTTTTTACTTTTTTTTTCATAGTTTTTAACATAACATATTACCTCCTGGTTCATACCATACTTTCCTAATAGTAGATATAAAACAAAAATTTTGATTATTCTAGTATTAATTTTTTAATTGATCGAGATCCATCAATATTACTTTCAAGCTCTGCCATTGACTTAATACACTGGTATTCAATGTTATTATTCTTGTTTGTTCTCATTGCAACTCTTTTGCCTTTAAGGCATTCAGACATAGATGTTTGAATTCTATGTTCTTTAATCTCTCCATTCACAATCATAAGTAGTGCTATAATTAACTCTGTCATCAATGAGCTCCATTACCATTTGCTCTAACTTTATCTTTCAAATCCTCTACATCAGCTAATGCTTTTTCTAGTTGAGCTTTTAAAAATTCTATATTAACTTTGTTAGTCATGTTTTGTTCTTGAGTTATTTCTAATTTTTCTGTAGTTTTATATAAATCCTCTATTAGCATATATTGTTCTTGATCTGTAGGAAGTTGTTCTGACTTCTTTAATAGATCAGCTTGAAACAATTCTCTAGAAGTTTCTAAACTTGTTAACCTTGATGTAACTTCTGTATATGCAAAAACACCCATAGCAACGCCTGCTACTATTGCTAGCATATTTTTCATAGGCATACTTATTGATGTATTTTCACTAATCTTCATTATTCTCTTTTGGTTTAGGTAAAGGTAATATCATATTTTCTTCTTCAGTTAAATACTTAGGTATAATCAGCTTCTTTTTCCCTGGATTTATGAACTTATCTCCCATTAAATTAACTTCAGGGTTCTCTTTTTTATACTCATCTTTCATATCATCCCATAAACTTTGAGAATCAGATGGTCTAGTATTGTCTCGTGCAGGAGTTACACCTCTACATTTAGATACCAATAAATCAAAATTAGAATTGTTTGCAAGACTTGGATTACTATTAACCCTACCACACATTTTCATTAACTCTAATTGTTGTTTAATTGCTACATTTTCTTTTGCTGTTTTACAGTCTGTGCCTAAATATTTTCTATAAGTAAAACTTAAATATTGTTGTTCATTCGTGCTACTGTCAGAATAATTATAATCAGTTTCTCTTTTATCAGTTCTTACTTCAAACTCTCCACATCTTACACCATAGTCGTTAAGATATTCGTTTTTAGGATATGCAGGATCTACAAATAAAACTAATATTGTAAAAGCTAAAACAAGTAACCCTGTAAAATAATAATTCATCTTGAGAACCTCCATACATTACCTGTTTAAATCTTTAATATCATAGTCATGTTCTCTGACTTGATCTGCTAATTGTCTGTATAAATTTTCTGCCATCTGCCATGTAGATTCAGCAGAAGTTAGTCTTGTGTTTTGATCTACAATTTTATCTTCAGCAACTTTTAAATCTCTTTTTAAATCTACAATTTGTTGTTGATTAGAATTAATAGTGTCTGTAAGATTTACAATATATCTAACACCAGTAAATGTTCCAACTAACACCGAAGCTACTACTGGTACCATTACTATATTTTTTTTTAATAAATCAGCTAAATTCATATTTTCCTATTTTAAGGAAAACAATATATAACAAAAGTTTCTAAAGGTCTAGCATTTCCATCTTCGTCTAGCTTGTCTTATTCTAGAATTAGGATCATTTCTTGTTTTAGCAGAACTTCTTTTTAATTGTCCTGCTGATCTTGCGCAATAACTTTTTCTACGTTTGGCTGCTTTACTTCCACGTTTTACTTTACCAGTTACCGCTGTTTTTAATTTAGAACCAGGATTAGCTCGTCTATAAGCAGCAACACCTTTACGTGTCATTCCTGCTCCTGATTTAGTTGATCTAAAGTTACCAGACTTCACTGAAGTCTTTATAGCTTTTTCTTTTCTTCTTTTAGGTCTTATTCTAGTTCTAGCCATTAAATAAATCCGTAATCAGACGCATATCCACCACCTTCACCTTTACCAGCTCCTGGTGCATTGTGTCCTGAGTTATTATTGTTATTTCCTTGATCATATGCATCATTATGAATATTGAATCCAGTTTGGCCTGCTGTAGGAATACCATAAGTTGCCATGTCAATTGTATTATTATCTGAACCTTGAGTATCTTGATTAGTTATATTTGTAATTCTTTCATTTTCTTTTTGTTGTTTTTTATTAAGAGCACCACCAGCCATAAATGGAATTGCAAAAGGAACTAATGCTCCTATAGCACCATAAGTTCCAACACCTGCAGCAACACCTATTGTTCTAAAACCTTTAGATGTATCTTTAGATATTCCTAGATTATCTTCTATATAACTATCATAAGCATTTATATTATTTTTTATAGTAGTTCCAAAATTTCCTATTTTATTTCCTACTTTATCAAAGTCCCATTGAAAATTAGATTTAACATCTTTAGAATAATCTTTTGTAGTAATATTATTATTATCATTACCTTGATTAACTACTGGACATATACCATTAACAGACATTCTTCCATCAGCACATACATATTCAGCCATATTATCTACCTTGTCCTTTATATCTATTTTGAGATTTTTGTAACTTCTCAGATTTGTTTTGAGATTTCTTATGAATGCCTGGTCTTTTTTTAGGCTGATCTCTAGGAACGAAGTGTGTAAACTTCTGCTTAGCCATTAGTCTTTTTTCTTTTTACCAATATCTATTTTAATAACTTTAGCTTTTTTCTTTTTAAGAATTTCTGTTATTCCTGGATAATCTTTTGCTTTACCTTTATAAAGAAGTCCACCTCTGTAATTACTAGATACATTAGCATCAACTGTTTTACCTTCATCGTCAAAAGTCTTTTCAGCTTTAGTTGCTATAAAATCATCATTTTCTTTTCTTGACATTTTTTTTTACCTTTTTCTTTTTTTTTCTTAACATAGCAAAGTCTATACTTGATAACTTACCATCTTTATTTTTATCTAGTTTTTTTCTGTTGCCTTTTAACATTCTTCCTGACCTTTCGTTTTACTTTTTTAGGTGCTGACATTCTAGAGTTTTGTAATCTACCTTCTCCAGAACCTGCGCCAGCAGTCATCTTCATTATTAAGCTCTTTTAATCTTTTTTATAAAAGCAGCATTGTCACCATGAAAATCAGAATTGCCTTTAGTCTTGTCCTGAATAGTTTTTGCAGCAGCTGCATCCATATGTGGTGGGTGAGCTTGTGGTCCAAAACCTGCAGCAGCTCCACTTGAATTGTACTGAACAGGTGTTCTAGTAGTTTTTTGTGTAGTTGTCATTAATAGATTCCTCCAGTTATATTTATTTTACCAATGAAATTTTCCATTTCATTTTCTTGTCTTGTTTGTTCTTTTACTACTTCGTCACCTGGATCTTGCATAGCTTTTTTAATCATAGCAGCTGGCTCGATAGCTCCAGGAAATTTTTCATAAAATCTTGCATTAGATTTTTTAACATCTTCAACTGAAAAGTTTTTAGTGTTATGATTACTAATCGCTTGCCTCGTAAATGGATTCTTACTCATTTAAGTCCTCCGTTGTACTTAATTTTTTATTTAATATACCTTGAAAACACGACTGTGTAAAGGTCGGAAGTAACATTTCGCTAATAGGATTTTTATTATGGCCACAAGACCACGAAATACAAGGAACTCCCTTCTCGTCCCAGGCTACTAGAGCATATCCTTTAATATCTACTTTATCACTAATCTTGATACATGCATCATGAAAAGCATTAACTACTTCGTCATCTTGACGTTTTTCTACTTCTTTAGTAGTAAGTGGTTTTTCTTTAAAAGGTCTAAACCTATTAAGAGTAATAATGTTTGTCTTTTTTTGTATATTTTCTTTGTTCATAATCTTCATCGTCAGGATCATCAGGATGTGTTACTAAAAAGCCATCACGAATACGTATTAAAGCTTGAACACAAGTATCGTGTATGTCATCATGTTTTCCATAAGGAAAAGATCCTGATTCATCTAATACACTTTTAGTCCAATCTTCGTCCATTGTAAAGACTAATCCACCTTCAAACATAGGAGCAATAGCGTGAGTTCTTGAAATTTTATCTCTATCTGGATTAAAAGTAACTACAGGAACTCCTGATCTTCTCATATCTTGTATTAAACTTTGGCCTGAAGCTCGTTGTTCTATAAGTACTTGATCAGGTTTCCATTCATCATAACTCTCTTGTGCTCTCTTTCTTAAATCAGGATACTCTAATCTTTCTTTCCATGCGTCTAATAATATTGCTGCAGCGTAAGGTACATTATTTTCATCACGAGCATTAAATACTCCCCAAGTAGTGCAAGCAGAAAAGTCAGCAGAACTTTTTGTAGAAAAGGCAGTATCATAAGATTGAAGTACATAAGATAACGAAGGTATTTTTTCTTCTTCATAAATATTCCACCACTCTCTTTTGATAATGGATCCTTCATCATTACTTGGTTGTTGTTGATAAAGAGCTTGCCATACACGTTGACCTACTGTATCTTTAATTTTTTCTAAATCTTTTTTCGAATAAGCCTCAGGCCATAAAGCATTGCCTTTATCATCTATCGCAGGTAAATCTAAAACTTTCCAATCTTCTTTACTCTCTGCTAATATGTGTCCTGCTAAATCATCTTGATGCCATCTTGTTTGAATAATTATAATTTTTCCACCAGGTTGAAGTCTAGTGTAAGCGACTGACTTATACCATTCTACTAGATTACGTCTTTGTGTCTCGGACTCAGCATCTTCTCTACCCTTTATAGGATCATCAATTATAAGTAAATGAGCACCTCTACCTGTAATAGCACCTCCTGCACCTACAGCAGAATAAGTTCCACCTTGCATAGTGTGAAATCGTTTAGCTGAACTTGAATCAGCACGCAAGCCTACTTGAGGGAATACACTATTAAAATCTGGAGAGGCTATCTGATTACGAACCTTACGACCAAAGTCATCAGCAAGTTCTTGAGCATAAGTAGATTGAATTACAAACTCTTTAGGATTATTTCCTAAATACCATGCTGGAAAGAACTCTGAACATAGCATACTTTTTCCATGCCTTGGTGGCATAAACACTGCTAATCTATTTATCTCTCCTTTTTCTAAAGCTTCTAAATTTTTTGCAATTAATTTTATATGTGCGGGATCCTTGTAACCAGGATATATGTGTTTTGAATAATCTAATAAACTATCTCTTGATTTAGAAGTTGATAGTATCTTAGTTAAATGTTCAATAACTTCTGAAACTCTAGGATCTTTAGTCTTTTTGTATATCTGAATAGCTGACTTTAACTTTTCCTTGATCTGAGATTTTTGCATTTTGTTTTCCGGCTCCTATCGCTCCAGCTTTTTGATACTCTAAAAATTTTTCTTCTAATTTAATAAATGGTTTAATCTCTTTTTTAGTAATTTTTTTCCAATGTAAAGAAGATTGTCCAATTTTATCCATAAACCAAGATAGCTTACTTGCATCTGCAAATCTGGCATTTACCATTTTTTGATGATGAAGATCACCTTCTTGATCAGGGTTACCTTCTTTATAAATTCTTTCTTTAAAAACATCATCGTCATTGTTACCAGTAATATCTGCTCTATCATGAAAAACTTTTATATCAACATCTTGCATTATATCTAACATGTAAGCAATCTCAGAGACCCATGCATCATTTTGACCATGTAGACTTAAATGATCTAAACATCTAAACCAGTCATATGGGATTATAGGAAAGATACTATAAGGATGTCCAGTTTGTTCTTTTACTTTTAAAAGTTTAAATTGTCCATCAAATTTATTTATTTCTAAATCCCAATGTTTAGTTTCCATAATTGCATCATCATTAAAGAACATGATCCACGTACCTTGAGCATATGAACATAAAGCATTATTATATAAATGTAAGTTCTCATATCCTTGTCTTTTAAATTTTATTACAGACCTAGCAGGATGTTTATCATCTTTTAAAAAATCTATACTTTCTTGATCGTCATCATCTACTCCATAAAGTAGTTGAATTTTACTTGGATCATGTGCATTATCTAGTAATGATTCTACACATTTTTTTAATAAGGGAACTCTTTTCCTTGTAGGAAGCAAAATAGAAATAGTCATAACTTTATTTATTTTGTTTCTGATACTATAGAAACAAAAAAGTTTGCCCGCCATCACCCCTATTCAAGTAAGTCTCCCTACAAATGAATATCGCCTAAAATTTTTTTTCTAATATCTCATAAAAAAACTTATCTGTATCCTCCGTTACCCAATCTTTGTTTTCTACATTCCACTCGTTGTTTTGTACTTTGTAGTCAGGGATTTCATTTTTCGTAGTGAATGAATTAACGTGCCATAGTATTCTGTTATTTGGCTGAGCAGCAAAATTACCATTGTCAAGTTCCAATACATGAGCGCACTTATGCTCCTGAGGAATTTCAGAATGATCTGTATCAAGAAGATTGGAATCAGGGTGACACCAATCAATAGTAAACAAGTACTCACCGTGATAAAGTTTTTTATCTTTTCCAAAATATTTAGCTCGTTGTCCGCCTAAAAAAGCAAACTCAGTAACACTATGATAATAATCAAAGCTATTCCACAGCTGAAGTAAGTCGTTTGGCATATCGGGCACGTCTTTCCGTTCCATACTCTTAGAGAAGAAGGCAGCAATCGGCAACCGCCAAAAGCACGCACCATTTTCCAACATGATATTAAAGAGGAGACCACGACCCTGTATACTTGTAAGACCAAAGATAACACAGTCCTCGCTTTCTCCATGATGTTTTCGTAGATCATATAAATACTCCTTTCGTATTTTACAATATAAAGGTGGAAGGCTACTATTTAAAAAAGACATTGTAAAGATTTATATTAAAAAAATTTTTTTTTACACAAAAAATTATACACATTTAAGCCATTCATCACTCTTTCTATCTCTTTCTCCCTTAAAGAGTAGATTTTCTTTTTAAACTTAATACGATTAAAACCTGTCAAACTTAATACGATTTATAAATAATTTAAATTATTAAAAAGAAAAAATGAAAGTAAAAAAAGAATAAAAAAAAACTAGCGGAAGATTAATTCCGCTAGTTCTAATATTTAGTTATTAAAGACTATTAACTAATTTAGTAAAGTAATTCTGATTTTCTATAATTTCAGAACTAACTTTATTCTCAGATATATATTTTTTATTACTCTCTAATAAATCTAAATATAAATTCTTTTTAGATTTATTTATATATTGAGGAAAATCAACTAATAGATTTACTTTTTTAAATCTATTATTGAAAGTAGTATCATAATCAAAATCTATTTTTCTATATTGATTATTATAAGCTATTTCAATAGTAGTTGATAATTTAGCTTTTTCATAAACTAAAAAAGATTTTGATTTATCTCTTTTAGTATTAGTGAGTCTGAATAAAATTTTATTCTTTGAAATCTCTCTATGAGATAAAGAAATTTTATTCTCTACTATCTTTTTTTCTGCGTTTTCTTTTTTCATCTTTTTTCTGCTTTCTAACTTTCTTAAACTCTTTTAATTATTAAAAGATTTAATTTAAAAAAGTTAATTTAAATATACTTATTTTAAAAGAAATAAAAAGAAAATAATTCTGTTGTATTAGTTTTATTGTTGTTCTACTTTTGTTCTTATTATATTCCTATAATACTACTTACACTAGAATAGTATAAAAAGTTAATAAAAATAGAAATGTAATCGGTAATTTAAATAATATAATCATAATTTTACTTTCTTAATTAGTTAATAAAATTAATTAATATATTTTTAATATCCTATTTAAACTTTTTTATTACTCATAGGATTTTTTTTTATATATTCTTGATCCTTGCTGCACAACGCTGATCACCTAGGCACAAGCATCACGTGTGTGCGGCGGCGTGTTATTGTATGTTGTGTTCTTTTTCTATTTTGTCTAGGTATGTAGACAAGTCATCATCGTTCATAGCGTCTAGTGTAGAGTGTTGTACTTCTTTCTTCTCAACAAGAAACCCCAACAACTGAGACTTCAACCTTATCGCATTGACTGCTGCGGAATATTGTTTCTTGCCACAAGCATCAGCATACACTTTGTCAAGTTTCTCTACCTCTTTTGACACAGACTCACTTGTCAAGCGCCTAGCATCAACCCTCAACCTATCTATATATTGGATAATCTTATCTTTCTTTAAGTTGCGGGCAGCTTGTACATGAGCAGAAGTTTCAGAATAACCTGCGTCAACAGCCGCTTGTCTCTTACCTTTTCCACTAGCAATACCCTCACAGAACTTCTTTTCCATTGAGGATAAGGTCGCCTCGTTTGTTTGATGTATCTGGTCTATTGTTATCGCCATATTTATCCTAATATAGCGATTATTTTATGATTGTAAATCTAGATTATTTCCACATTATACTTTAATGTTGGCCTTAATCATTCTATCTCTATCTCTTGCGGATATCTTATAATATGTTTTTGCACTAACAGGGAATCTCGCTGTCTCGTCTAAAGTAGGGTCAACAATGTAAGTTCCATTAAATTCGAAACCTAACATACCATTCTTAACTTCTAATACTTTAGGAGAGTGTTGTATCTTATTCATTTTATAATCTTTAGGCATTACTGCTTTAGGATTATGAGATTTAACATCTATAAATTTACTAACTGCCATTATTCCTCGCTTTCTTTATGTTATTGTCTAGTTTAACTTGTGCGTCAACTCGTTGTATATTAGCATCAATCTCTTTTTGATCATTTCTATAAATACGATCAATTTCGCACATACAACTTGCTTCGCCACTAACACCTTCTATTTTTTCAAACATACATACCATTTTATTATCTAATTCTACTCTCCATTTGGTATCGTATTCTACGATGTCGTAACCTCTATATATTTTTTTTATCATACATTTTCTTCTATTTTAGTTATAGTAAAAGTAGCATCAAAAGTAGTTTGTATAGCACTTGTCATTTGAGTAAGTCTATCATAAAAAGTACCATATGCTTCTTTAATATCTACTTGATCAAACAATCTAGTATAGACATTTAATATTTCAGGCATTTTACTATCTTTATGCTTAATAGTAATATGACCAGTACAATTATAAGCCATAGTTATTCTCCTTTCTTAATTTAATTTATATAAAGCAGATTACTAAAGATAATATCAATATAAACAAGAAAAATAGAATCATCCAATTGTTTTACTATTATAATGTAATGTAGATTGATCACAAGTATTAGGGTCTACATCAGTAATAACTCTATTATGTGTTTCCTCTAGCCTTTTACTAATGAGTCCTACTGTATAATGTAATAATGGAAATTGCTCTTTTCTAATTGCCATTATATCAAAATCTTTTAATACTTTTTCTTGTTCTTCATTAACATAGATAGTTAATTTTTTATATTTGTCAGCCATTATTTTTATCTCTCCATTTCTGATCTTGTCTTAATCTATTATTTTGTTCGTCAATAAAATCTTGTGTTCCTTTAGCTAGCCATATTCCTAAAATTAAAAATAAAGGCAACACTATACAAATTACATATTCCATTAGTACCACTCCGATTTAATTTCGTGAGGTATAAAAATAGCTGGTCCTAGTATTTCTGGATAGCCATCTTTGTTAGCTAAAAAAGATGCTGCTTTATTTTTTTTAATACCTCGTTTCATTCTAGCTTCTTCATCTACAAGTAAAGTTCCAGTAGACAATACAAGTCTTTCTACCCAACCTTTTACAAACTTTTGTGCTTGTTCTAAAGTAGGATCATCTTCTGCTTTTTTTATTCTTTTAAACATATTCTACCTTTCTTTTTTTAAATTATAATAAAATAATTATTATCAATTAAAAACAAGATAATATTATAGTTGTAACCATTTACCGTTCTCTTTATGAAACATTTTAGTATGGCCACTATGAGATTTCATTATATCTAATGGATCAAACTCTAAATTACCATAATACATTCCATATTCTTTATCTAAATCATCGTCATCGCAGGTATAAAATTCCACACCTTCATCAGCGATTTTTTTATAGTGGTCTTTAACTCTAGTTTGTCTTGTAAAAACAGAAAAGCCTTCGTTCATATCTTTACTACAAACTCTAATCCAACCAGGCGCGGTGTTACCACCTAAAAGACTTTTAAAGTAATAACACCAATCAAGTTTATCTTTTTCTACCATTACATATCCCTAGATATTTTAATTTCAGGACATAACTTATTAATACATGTAAGAAGATACCACACTGCTAAATCGTATTGAGCACCTCTAGTCTTACAAAAATGGAAAGTTATATCTTGTTCCGGATAACTCCGTTCTGACTCTTTCGTAGCTTTTTGTGTAAAGAAAAAAGTCTCACAACTTCCATCGAACACTATATTATCTTCACTAGAACTATCGTCAATAAGTTTACCAGCAACAGGTTTAATATAATCATTATATTCTTGTTTAATTAATTTCCACTTGTCATCTGGTATATCAGTACTTTGATACCAGTAATTTGTATAACCCATATTATTCTCCTTTCTTAATAGTGAGGGTTTGATCTTACAATAAGATTAACTCGCATAGCAACCCTCAAAGCTCCCTTTCTGTTAGTTGATAGCGAATAGAAAGATGACTAAACTATTCGCTACCTTTAAAGTATAATTTAATTAATATCAGATTATACAATATTATTTTTTAAGAGTGAATGTAGCTTTTTCAGACTTGCCGGCTCTACCAGCCTCGTCTATAATTTCTACTGCAACAAACCCTCTTTCTCTATCCCAATCTAAATCTATGGTTTTACCACCACTATCTAGATAATCTTTAATCTTCATACCATTTTTATAAAGATTAAATCTTTTCCAACCATTGCAACCAACTCGCTTTGGATTTTTAGGAACACATACTTGTATACGACTATCTTTGTCGTATTTGTATGTACCCTTATAGTCTTTTGGATCCATAGCTTTTACTTTAGCTTTAGGTTTTACTACCTCAGACTTTCTAGTCTTTGCAGTAACTTTTGGCTTTACAGCCAGGTTTATATTAGACATATTTCTCCTTTCTAATTGTTTATTTATATTCTAACTTTAAACTACCATTCTACTATATATACAATAAAATAAAACAATAAACAAAGAAAAAAAGTCCTCACGGCAGCCTCGGGATAGGTATTGGCGGTATTGGCTCTAGAAAAGTGCCAATACCAGTATTATCATTGGTATTATTGAATAATAGTCAAAAAGTATTGGTATTGGCTCTTTTAAGATTATTTGAAATATTTTTTTTTATTTTTATATTCCTATATAGTAATAAGCAAGTATAAAAATGTGAGTAATACAAAAACGATTGGTACTTTAAAAAACCATAACATAGATAGATATCCCTTAAATAAGTTAAAAACTCTTTATATAATAGAATAAGTAAATGAGTACAAGTATTACTACTGTTCGTTCCTATTTATTTCAAGAACAGATAATACTCCTGAAACAACATTATTTGCTGCAGCAGTAATTGATAAACTTTCTGATTCCTGGAGGATCAACGGCCCTTTCAACAAGTTTGTTGAAGTGTTACTCAAGATAGTTTCTACAGCAGTATTATAACTTGTTACTAAATTATTTGCTGTAACAGTAACTTGTACATTAGCTCCAATATTAACAGCTTGAATAGTTTTAATAATAGCCCGAGTATCAGAGGGCACTGTATAAAGTAAATTGGCAGTATTATTAGCCAAAGCAAACATTTGATTTTTATATATATTAGCCATTTATCCTCCTAATAACCATACTTGTCTTTCTCTTTCATCACTTTGGTCTTTAGGATAAGTAGAGTTTAAAACTTTTACCATGTCTTGTAAGTCTTCAATTAATTGATTAAAATCATTTGCTTCATATTCTTCAGGTGCAGAATTTAAGCGTGAAATAGGTATCTTAGCCATATGTCTATGGTATTTTAAAACTTATAATTTGTACAGTAGAACTATTTGTGCTCTACTTCTTCTTTTATTTCTCGTTCAACAGTTTTAACCTCTTTAGAGATATTAACCATTTCAACAGTAACTGCACCATTAGAAAGTAATTCACTAGCCCACTTGGCTTCTAACTTCATTTTCTGGTTCAGTTTTTCCATCAGAGCTTCGCTCATATTTGTACTCCTCTATAGTCAGATAGTTGGCTTTCTCGGGCATATCATTTGTTTGATCTTCCCATTTAAAGGTACCAACGTGCTCAGCCCACAGAGCCTTTGATGCTGCATCTAAACTGTCAGCTTCAACAAGGCCTTTGGCGTAATAACCACAACGCCGGAACTGAAAATATACTAACATTATATAAACTTGTTAGCATGTTTATTGAGTTTTGTAAAGTTAATTAAACCAAGGTGGTACTTCGTTTTTCCATGTTGCAAACTCTCTTTTGTGAGCCTTGTAAAATTCTCTATATGCTTGAATTGTATTATTTACAGGGTCGTTAGTACCTACTATTTTACATTCGTCAGGCATACATTGCGGTGGTAATTGAAAGCCAACATTTTTATCTATATTATTAGGTAATTGATTAAGATATTGACACAACTTCTTAAAAGTTTCGTGTACTTTGCCATATCTATTTGTGTATTCTCTATTTAAAGAATTCCACAATTCCATAGTATAAAGATAATGATCTTTTGATGAACGAACCCATATATTAGAAGGGTGATTAATATGAGCACATTTATATAAATGATCTTCTCTATAATCATTAAGTTTATATTGAGTAACCATTTGTTTACCAGAATTAGAAAGCACTTTTACTTTTTCGCCATCTAACATTCTATGTGCTGTTGATAATAATTGCGCATATTCTATAATCATTTTAAGAACGTGCTTATCGCAATGCCATTTAGCGCACTGTTCTGGATCTTCGGATAAATAAAATATATTCATTTAATAGTAAGTTTAAAATTTTTATTTATTTTAAATACAAACTTATTATCTTTATAAATCCAATGACCTAAATCATTACTATGACCATAACCTACAATATAGATTTTTTTTGAATATCCACTTTTTAATAGTGTTTTATCATTTTTTTTTAACATTATATCCATTTAATTTAAACCTTTCTGTGCTTCTCTTATAGTTTGATACCATCTTTTTGAAAATGATATATTGTTTAACTTACGCAAAAGAGTTTTGATTGTAATCTTTCTAATTTTTTTATCTCCATATTTTGTATAATAAACATAAGCAGGAGATACTGGTTTATCTAACACTTTCTTGCTAAAATTTCTTTTTTTTATAATCATTTCTTTTCTTTATAAATAAAATTACCTTTATCGTCAGTAATAGATTGTATGCTATGTACTTCTCGATTAGGACTATCTTCGTAAAAACTATCAGATATTGATTCTATACCATATTCTTCTATATAATCTGATAATAGTAATTGACAATCGTTCTCGTCACTACAAGTAATTAAAAATGATTCTTTATTAGCATTAAATAATTTTTCGTCATGTATGACTATATCTTTCTCGCAAGGTACAATCAAATTAAATTTAACTTTAAGTTTTCTTTTCATTATTCTCCTTTCTCGTATTGACATATATATCCTGCAACATATAAGTCTTTATATTTATTAGTTCTGTTATCTTTAAATTTTATATTTTTTTCGTACCAATCGAAACAAGATAAATCTTCATAAGAAATTATACGGCGCAACTCGTAATCATTTCCATTATTTAGAATGATTATAAGGTATAGTATAACTGTTTTCATGCTTTATAAATTGTTTAATAACAGTGGTATAGGGATTTAAATCATAATCTTTAGCACAACTCACAAGTAGAAAAAATATCAAAATGTATTTCATTTATCTTCGTTTAATATCTCATCTATTTGATTTTTAATAGCTTGTAAATCACCTCTAATATTTCTAAATTTCATTTCATATTTCCATAGTTTAGAATTATTATAACCTGGACTATTGCTATCTTTTATTTTGTAGTCAATGTAAACAGAGTATTTTTCTGCATATTTAAGAGGAATAAAGCTTTGATTGCCATGTATCTTTCTTGATCCACGACCCTTTAGTCTTATACTATATCTACCTTTATGTAGATACTTTTTCATTTGATTAATAAATGCCCAACCTTCTTTAGAGTTAGGCACATCAGTTAAAAAATGCACACATGCATTAGCTTTAGCTTTTTGCTGTTCTTTAGAAAGTTTTAATTTCTTGTAAAACTGACTATAAGTCATTGGACTACCACACAATTTAAGTGCTTTTACCACATCTTTTTTACTCATAAAGCTCCTAACAACATTATTATTATTAACATCTCCATTATTTCCTCCTTTTTTTATAGAACTCTAAAGTCACTAAACCATTTTCTGCGTTCTTACCATGTATTACATCTGATCTTCCTACTATTTTAACTGGACATTTTTTAATCCACTCTTCAAAAAGATCAACAGTTTTAGTTTCGTAATTTCTTGCTTGATTGCTAGTTTGTACTTCTGATATTCTATCTTTAGTTTGATCTACCATTAGTGTTTAGTATGCCTTTCTACTGTCTTTAGTTCGTTATAAACAGAGTTAGGTATATCTAATTGATATAACTCTCCATTAGCATGTTCAAATAAAATACGATGACAGTCAGGTCGCATTTTTATATCAAAATGTATTGGCCATTCTTGTTCTCTATTAAATTGATTTACATCTTCAAACTCGTGCTTTTTAAAATGGCGTGGCCAATTACTTGTTCTAGCTATCGCATTAGAATAAATTAATTGATCTCGCTTTATTATTTTGTGTGCCATTAGTCGTTCCCTTCTATTATGTCTTTAAGTTCTTCTAAATCTGCTCCATCATCGCTAAAGTCAGAAAGTTCTAAATCTACTGATGCTGCAGCTTCTTCGTTTGTTAATCTATCTTCTTTCTTCCAGCCATTTGGTGGCTCGTTTTCTTTGTTAATGTCTTTGATTATCTCGCTTAACTTTTTAATCGTCATATTATTCCTTTCTATTTTTTTCTAATTTACTATTTTTAAAGAAATAAATAATCCATAAAAACAAGAAAAAAAGCCACGATACTTACTATATAAAAGACTACAACCTGCTCTATAAATCGTCCTGTGTCACACTAATTTAGTGGATAATAAACTCTTTATCTAAATTTTCAAAATACCGTGGAATTTCGTTTGGATATTCTATTATCTCATAATCTATAAAATTAAACTGTTTCATGTTTTTAATACAAAATTCATAAAACCTATTTATTCTAGGAAAGTAGGGTTCACTATCAAATTGTGGAAAAGAAAAATGAAGAAAATCATCTGGTTTTTTTTTAGTTGAATAAGTAAATTTAACCCAATAATTTTGAGTTGGTAAACTCATTAATGTATGTATTAAATTTTGTTCTTGATCTTTAAACATCAGATACCTTTTTTGGTGTACAAGTAAATTTTGCATAAACACTATGTTCATTTACAAATTCTCTATCAAAATTAGAAAAAAGTGTATGAGAATATTTGTATCCATATAAAGAACATTCGTAATGATCATCAAATAATATTGTAGGTGTAGGAACAACTTTACATTCGTTTCCAGGAACACTACTGCACAACCACATTAACAAAACAAATTTGACCATTAATCTTTTAAACACCTCATTATTAAATTTTTAAGAATAGGATTACTTTTTAATATAGTATAATATTGTTCTGTTAGTGATGCTACTTTTTCTTCACCATGTGGTCCTACTTCAAAATCATTATTAGCCATAATTATATGAAATAATTCATGAAATAAAGTTTTGCCAAGTATTTGTTTAGTTAAATTTTTTCTAATAACAAGTGTACTTTTATTAAAAGAATACACAGCATAATCTTCAATCTTTTCAAAAGAAACTTTTGTAATAATATTTTTATATTTGATTTCTGTTAATTTCATAGGGCCAATCTCTTGGCCCTATTATAACAATTATCTAGCCAACATTCTAGATTTAGTTCTAGCATTTACTTGTGTATTTATCCCTATTCCGTTACCTTTTTCTGATCCACGGCTATAGGCTACTCTATCTCGGATACTCATAGAAGTTTTTGAGCTCCTTAATTTAATACCTTTCTGCTCTAACCATTTAGTAATAGCCATCTGTTCGTTCTTATAAAGAACTGGTAAGCCATCAGGATTGCCTTGAGGGATATATTCGGGAGCTATCTCGTTATATCTATCATTCAATCTTCTTGATAACTTACTCGCACAGCCTTGTTTAAAAGCATGAGACATTTTATTAATACTAGCACGACTACCAGGAACTTCTCTAAATTCTTCTGCAGCTAGTCTATCTACTGTATTAATAAAGTATTTACACATTTCTGTAGCTACCATTCTATTAGATTTTCTACCTACAAAAGTAATAACTTTAATTCTTTTGTAATGTTTATCTAACTTCATGGTAGTATAAGTCTTACAAAAATATAGTTTGGCTGTAGCATTTCTAATATAGCCTTTCCATAAATCTCTATCGACCTCTACATCTTCGCTATCCATAGGCTCTACTTGATCTTCATCTTTCAAATCGCTTATAGATAGATTGTGTTCTTGAAGTAACTTTTGAGCTTTATCTGCAGCTAACATTGCTTCGTTTTCAGAAGCGCCGTTCTCAATAGACATCTGTAAAAGTTTTTGTATTCTCTTCAATACACTTTCTTTTTCTTCCGTCATAGTTCTCCTTTCTTATTATTTATTGCTATTCTTACTTTATATTAATTTTTTTCTTTTTTAGACAAGATTATTCGTATTGTGTTCCAATCTTTCGCTAACGACATTTTACTCCATTCCTCCCGAGTAACACCTTTAGCCAAAGCTTCACCATCAGAGCTATTAAATAAAAATATTTCTTTATCCTTCTTCACTATAATGTAGACAAGACCACCATGATAGGAGTAAGACTTGTGCCATGCGATTTGTTCTATACTCAGTTTTAGCTTTAATTTGGTCTTTTCTCTTTTGGGGGACCGCAAATACTTTCCTTCTAACCAACCAGCATGACCATCAACACAATAAAATACATCAGGTATACCACGTTCAATCGAAGTTTCCACACGTTGAATAAAAAAATCATTTAGTTTTGACCTGATCGTCTGCCAGATTTGTTTTTCCATTTTCTATAATACTTATTTTATTAATGTTGTTTAATTTTACTTGTAATTCATCTTTTTGTTTTCTCACTGTATCTAATTCTTTTGATAATTTTTGAATAGCAATAGTTTGTAAAATACTATTCTCTCTCCATTGTTTTCTTTCTACTTTAATTAAATCTAAATTACTCATGTGTTTTTTCCTATAGGTATATATTTAACATTGTCGTGTACTTTTAAATATCTAAATGGATCAATGACTATTGAATCAGGCATAAAATAAAACTCTTTCCACACTTCGTGTTTACAACCAATAAAAAATAGTTGAGGAACTTTATCCCATTCATATTCATCTTTTACTTTCATGATATCAGAATTATCAACCCAAGGATCCCACATTCTTACTGTCTCACCTTTTTCTTCTAAAATATTTTTCAACAATATAGCAGGGCTTCCTGTAATAAGATTAGTTTCAGGTTTAAAACATTTACCTAAAATATTTATTTGTTTATCACCTTTGTGTTTAATAATTAAATTAGCTAACCATTCTGTTTGATTTTCTCTTTGCTTCATTATATTATCATACCAATTATATGACAAATCTAATTTCTGAGCTAAGTAACTGAGAGCTATATTATCTCTAGGGTGACAACCTCCTCCATCTCCCATACCTCCATATAAATATTTTTTACTTATAATTCTATCAGTACATAAAGCTAGAGCTTCAGTTACATCATCAACATTAGTATTAGGTAAATGATGGCAAGTTTCCATAACTGTATTCATCATTGCAATCTTAGTTGATATAAAAGTATTATAAACTACTTTAATCAATTCAGCGTTTTCTAATGTTGTCTTATAAAATTTAGTGTTGTTAATAGTCTTATAAAATTCTTCTGCTTTTTTAGAAGCACCTTCATTATCTACTCCAAATAAAATAATTTCACTATTTAAAAAATCATTAATAGTAGTTCCCATTGCTATAAAAAATGGGTTATAACAAAGTTTTAAATGATTGCCAAGAATTGGTTTAATAAATCTTGAAATAGTACCAGGCAAGACAGTAGAAATAATAATAACAGTTTTATCTTTCCCTTGTTTTTCAATTTCTTCATTGAGTTCCTTTATTCCGTTGATTAAAAATTCATAATTAAAGTCAGCACGTTCTTCTGGTATTCTAGTTATACCTTCATATTTTTCTTCGTGAGGAGTTTGTATTGGTACAAATATAATATCTGATTCTTCAACAATTTTATCTAAAGGTTTTAATTGAAGTTTAGATGTTTTTAATAATTCTTCAGCACCTTCTTCTCTGTAATTAAGAGTTTTAAATCTAATATTTCTTAAAGTTGAATCATTAATATCAGTTCCGATAACTTGATGGCCTTTACTTTCTACAGCAAGAGCTACCGGGAGACCTAGTTTACCTAAACCTAAAAAACCTATTTTCATTTACTTTATAGTTCCCCAACTGTCTCCTTTCTCGACATCAACCGTTAAGGGCACTTTCAAATCTACACAAGTTTTCATGATTTGTAAACTGTCTTCAAAACATTTTTGTCTATTCCATGGTATAGAAAAATCTAATTCATCATGCACTGTAAGTTTTAAATCAATTTCATCTAGTAAACCAGCTTCATATATTTTAACCATTGCTGATTTAGTTATATCGGCAGAAGAACCTTGTATTAAAGCATTTAATGCTGTATGAGTATAAGCTCGTTTAAGTTCTTGTTTAGGATATTGAGCATGTGCTTCTGATAAAGAATAAGCTCTTTCACCCCAACTATCTCTAGGTTCCCATTTATCAAACCTTCTTTTTCTACCTAACAAAGTTTTAATATAACCACGTGAACTTGCTATATGTGATACTTGTCTAGATAATTCTTTTACAAAAGGTACTTTATCATGATAACGATTAAACAAATCATAAGCTTGATCATTATCTAAACCTAATTCTGCAGCTAATTTTTTATTACCCATACCATAAAACAAACCTAAATTAATAGTTTTAGCTTGTTTTCTAGGTATACTTGCCATGTTAGCTACCATTTGATGAAAATCTGTATCATCATTTTTATTAAATTCGTTTTGAACTTTTATAGCTGTATCCATTCCTTTAAGACTAGCATAGTGTACTAATACTCTTGGCTCTTGTTGAGAATAGTCAGCACAGACCCATTCACAATCTTCTTCTGGTATAAATAAACTTCTGATCATCGGACCAAGTTCAGGGTCTCTAGCTGGCACTTGTTGTAGATTAGGATATTGAGAACTAAATCTACCTGTTACAGTACCCATAGGATTAAAGCCACAATATATTCTACCATTAGAGGCTTTATCAATAATCATGTTTTTTACAAATGTATTTCTAATCTTGTCTAACTTTCTAACTTTTAAGATACTTTGACTAACATCGTCCATTTGAGTTTCCAACCAACTTGCAGTGAAAGATGGAGTACCCTTTGCGGTGTAGTTATATCCAATACTATTTTTATCATATGCTTCCTTTAGTGAGGCGTTTGCCCATACATTAACTTCGGTGCCTCCTAATCTATTTAGCATTGTTTGAACCTCTGATTGTTTTTTTTCTAATTCAGTATACAAACTATGTGCTTTATCCACATCTACTCTTACTCCTTTTTTTCTCATATGAAATAGAACAGGTATAAGTCTTGATTCAAAGTCAACAATACTTTCTATTTCTTCTCTCTTAATTCTATCTTGTTGTTTTTGATAAATTTGTAAAGTAAGTGAAGCATCTTCTTTTGCATATTCACATACTTCATTTGCATGTAGTCTCCATAAATTTTCTTTAACTTTTGCACGTTTACCAAACTTATAAAGTACAGCTTGTTCAAGTTCAACTTCGTATTTAGATTTTCTTAAATAAAATTTAGCAAGACTATCTAATGAATACTTTAATTTATTCTCATCTATCAAATGTTCTATCGTTTGCACGTCATATATCCTGTGATCTCTCGTAAGGGTAAGACGATTATCCAGTGAATAAAGCCACTCTACGTCATACATTGCGTTAGCAAATATAAGCTTTTTCCCTGATTGATAGATATATAGTAAAAAACTAATAACTTTAGTTTTATTTAAATTACCACCACCTTCGTGTCCAATTGGAAAATATTCAGTATAACCACTATCAGTTGAGATTGATATACCTGCTACATGACCATCTTTTCTAAATCCTCCTGGACCCATAGTTTTTAAATTAGGATCACAGGTCTCTGTATCTATTGCTATGAGTGTAGCTTCATCTATTTTATTTACATTAAACACTAATTAGTTTTTCCTAATACTATTGTTTTCATTTTAGTAGCCCCAAGTTATAAAAGAATATCTTGACCCCTGAGTTATTAATTTTACTTCATGTGGATACATAAAATTAGAGGGCAATATAAGTACATCTCCTTGCTTTAAGACTATTTTTTTGTTACTAACATAAAACTCTCCACCCTTATAATTATCGTTTAACAAACCAACAATACTTAAAATAGGCACTCCTTTTTCTTTACCATCAAAAATATTATGTATGTTATCTATATGTAAAGCCATGTTTGTTTTTGTGTCATATCTATTTACTCTAAACCTAGACAGTTTGTTTACAATTTGTTGATTGTTATATAAATTTAAATAAGGATATAAAGAAAAAATCTCATCATAATATTTTAGTAATGCCTTTGTTATAAATGGAATTAAAATATTTTGTTCATTCTCTTCCATCATATAATTTTTTATTTCTCCTTTTCTATTCTTTTTAAGTTTAATAGATTTACCATTTTCATCTTGCCACGCATGATATGTGTAATTAACTTTTTTAAAATGTTTTATTAAACTTTTACAAGTTTCTACAGGCATAGTATTATATGCTCTTACAAAATCTAAAGCTTTCATTAATTAATCTTTCCAAGTATTGTTGTTTTATCAATATAAGTATAACCTCTACCAGAACTTTCCCATAAATTTCTAGCTAAATCATGAACATATTTTTCTCCAAATATTATTTGTTGAGTAGAAGTATTAAGTAAAAGTTTGACACAATGAATACAAGGTTCTAATGTAGTATAAACTCTATTAATATCATAAACATCTTTACATTGAAGTAATGCATTTTGTTCTGCATGTATTGCTTCGCACTTATCTAAATCTGTACCAGATTTAGATTTAGCACCAGTACATGGTTTATTAATACAATGAGTAAATCCTGCTGGATTACCATTATATCCTGTAGCTATTACATGATTTTTACTATTAACAAATACACAACCAACTTTCCGTCTAGCACAAGTACCTCTAGTAGATACTAATTCGGCCATTCTTAAAAAATAAAAATCAGTAGGTGGTCGATAGTTATCCATGTGTAATGAAATCTATTTTCTGAAGTCTTCCATTTTCTTTTGAAACAGGAGTATAGTTTGCTGCTTCTTTTAAATTACATATAAAATTTTTAGGATTATTTTTATATTTATCAATAAGTTTATTAAATGATAATTCACTTTCATCATGATAATGGCTAGTAAAAACATCGTCTAATTTTAAAAAATCGTTTTCATAAATATGTCTACTACCTGCTTGTATATTTAAACTTCCTAATTTACATTTAATACCGGCCTTATTTAAATGACAAGCTATATAAAAAGATATAGCACTAAAATTAAAAGTATCATAAGGAGTTCCTAACCAAGCATCATTACTTCTCATTGTAGCAACTGTGTGTAACCATAAATCATCACTTGCTTCTCTTAAAAAGAATTGTAGAGATAGAGTACAAGGGATATCTTTACTTGATCTAGGATTTTCTCTCCATATATTTAATACTGCTTGCCTACTGTCTTTATCTTTAGTTAAAGTATCAACTATATATGAAGTTTGAGTTATAATTTTAGGACCATATGCTCCAAAAAAAGTTACTCCGTCATCACTAAATCTTTTAACTCCATCTACATATTTACTTACACTTTCAACATCGTTTCTACCTTCTAACATCCATGCTGCTTCACCAAACATAAAACTATAAGATAATTTTCTTTCAGGTATAGTAATAATAGGATCATCCATATCTATTATCCAACTATTATTTAACTTTTCAGTAATTTTTAAGCCTCTAGGTTTACATATAAAATCTGGTTCTCTATATATTTCCCATAACTTTTTTTTATATTTTAAATTTATATCTTTCATATTTGTAATATCATTGACCTTTCTATTATTTTATTTGAAAATTCATCTAATTTATGACCGTCTTTAAACATGTCATATCTTATAAAATCGTTTCTTTCTTTTAAAGGAGATAGATCACTTAAAAAATTAGACCTTTTAGGTTTACCAAACCAATGGTAATAATAGTAATCAACAACTTTATCAATATCATGATATTCTTCATGTCTATTTTCTCTATTAATTTTATGATTATCTTTAACTCTTTGAGTATCTTCTGGTATACACCATACATATAAAGCGCCTTGATTATATAAATTTTGATATATTTTTTTAGGATTATAAGAAGGACCTGATCTATAAATATAAGAATAACATTGTTCACTTGGCCAATGTCTATCTAATAAAACTAATCTACCTTCTAATCTTTTTTTACTTGCTAATCTTGCTGTAGCTGTATGCCACAATTTCATATTTTTATGAACTCTTAAATGCATATAATAAGAATTATTGTATTCTTTTTTAATATGATTAATTAAAGTAGTTTTACCTACTCCATCCGGTCCGTCAAATATTATTATTCCAATAGACATTTAAAATATTCTTTCGTTCTTTCTTTATTCCATGTATTCTTTATAAAACTTTCTTTCTGGTAAGATACAATTTCTTTTAATTCTTGGTCCGTTTTACTTTCTATATTATCTACATCAATATTATATCCATCACCTAATACTTTAGTTTCAGAAGGGTGACCTAATAAAATAGATTCAGCATCACAAGCCATATTATATCTTACTCTCCACCACCCACTTCCTTCTAATGTATGAGAATGAGGAGGACTTAATATACCCCAGTGTTTTCTATATTCTTGATATAACTCATGTTCTTTTAATCTAATTTGACCTTCTTTAATATTTCCAAAAGTTTTTATAGGCCAATTAAAAGTTTGTTTTTTTAACCAATTCATTTTATTTAAAAGACTAGCCATTATCCATGCTTTTTCTTTTTTAACAACTGGTTCTTGACTAAATAAATCTACACCTTTAGGATCATTTAAATAAGAATTAGTATGTGGTGATGGATCCCAATTAGTTATTTCTTTAGCTTTTAATCTTAGTGCTTCATAATTACCTCCATCATAAGCTGGTATTAATAATTTATGTGGCCATTCATCAAAAGCAAAAGTATCTACTAAATCTTCAATTTGTTTTTTATAAGGTTGAGCTTCGTCCCAATACATTTTACCTACAGGATTACCAGCTTGAGATAATTTTTTCCATATTCTCCAATGTCCTCTACTAAAAGTTCCAAAGCCAGATACTGTTTCTTTAGTTTGATGATCGTCTATTGATATAATTGCATCAGGTCTTTTAATAATAGTATAAGCAGCACCATACCAATAACGAGCTGATAAACTATTAGGACCAAATACATATACAATAACTTTATCATATTGAGATACATCTTCTCCAGGTATAATAGCTTTTTGAGTTACATCATAACCTAATTCTTTTAAAACTTTAGGTAATATTCTAGCTGATGTTGCAATATTTAAAGGACTTTTTGCAGTTCCTATTGTAAGAGCATTAAATCCTGTTATTAATATCTTCATTCTGTTCTTTCTCTTCCTCTACTATTTGATTTATATTAGGTGCTTTCCACCCTTTAGGTTTTATAACATCAAAAACAGTCCCACGTTTTTTTGATTTACTTTTAGCTCTTACTTTTTTCATATTAGCTGTTTGTACTTCTTTCCAAGCTTTTTCAAAAGGTAAATTAAATAACCAAGCTGTGCCTAAAGCAATATAAACTATATCTACAAGAGCATCTAATGCTGCTGCATCATCTTTTTTAGTTATAGCTTGAGTATATTCCGCCAATTCTTCCATTAAAAAAGAAGTTCTAAAATTAACTAATTCATTATTATCAGGTATACCAACTTTTTCATTTTTTTTAAAACCAAATCTATTATGAAATCTATTTATATCTCCTAATAAATCTTCATGCATCATTTTAAAAATATCTTCGTTTGTCAAATTAAACTCTCCTGTTCTGGTTGCTTTCTAAAATCTACAGTCATATGTTCTTCTACTGGTTTATCTTTATTACTTATACTCTCTTTTATTATCCTTGCTACATATTCAGCTACAGGTGGCATTACTCCTCTTGCAATTTGTGATCCAATAGAACCAGCTGGTCCTTCCCATTTATAATCATGAGGAAATCCTGCAAGGTAAGCTAATTCTTTGTGACCAAATAATCTATCTTTTGTAGGGTGAATATAAAATCCTCCAGCAATAACTGGACAAACTTTAGCTGTAGATAATCTCCATTTCATAAATTGAGGTCTACCTTTAACTCCTCCACGCATACCTCCTCTTACCCAAGTTTCAGGTGGATTAAATCTTTCCCATGTAGTTCTTAAACTTTCACCTTGTTTACAATGTTTAAGATAAGGTTTTTCAGATTCAGTCATTTTAAATATATGACCTGCATCATCTCCATGTTCTTCTTTAAATGATTTTAAAACTTCTCCTGTAGTAGGAGAAGGTGCAAAATTTAATTTAAAAGGATTTAAATTATATTTAGTTGCTATAAAAAAAAATCTTTTACGACTATGATTAAGACCAGTAAATTGACCATCTATTAAAAGATGAGTAGTTTGATATCCTAACTTATGTGCTTCTTTAGTTAATTCCATAATCATAGGATATCCACCATTTTTGGAATAAACCCTAGGAACGGATTCGATAGCTATTGCTGAAGGTCTTAACTCTTTTAATAAGTTAAAACTATTTTTCCAACATTCGATCCTAGGGTCGTCTTTCCATGCAGACGCACCTTTCTGTGTCGCACCTAAGTTTGACCAGGGAGCACAAGGTGGGTTGCAATATACAAAATCAATTTTATCTTTATATTTTTCTCTAGGCCAATCATCTTCGCCTTCATAAATTGGTAAATCAGGAAAATTAGCTTTAGCAGTTTTTTTATATAAACCTGGTTTCATTTCAAAGTGTGCTTGAACATCAAAATGTTTTTTAACTCCTAAAGTAAATCCACCTGCAAATATATATGTTCCTAAAGCTTTCATAATTTTTTCCTTTTTAATTATCTTAATTCATAACTATACTTCGTTTCAGGTTGAAGCAAGAACAAATTTTTTTTAGCTCTTGTAATTGCAACATAAAACACTCTATGTTCATCGTCTGGTTCAATATTAAATTTTTTCCAAGTTCTATATGATATATCACAAATAACAACAACGTTGTCACTTTCACCACCTTTTATACCGTGTATAGTTGATAATCTAATTCTAGCTTTATTTTTAAATATATCTTCTGACTTAACTAATGATTCAAAAAGTAAGATATCTTCAGGATCAAGACCTGTAATTACTTCTTGCCATTTACCATTAGCTAATAAACCAACATTGTCTTGTAAATATTTTAAAGAAAATTCCATATTATTGTCTACACCTTCTAACTTTTTAAAACCTCTTTTAATTCCAGTTCTTCCTTTAATACATTGATATAATTTTTTAAGTTCATCGAATGATATAGTATCACCTCTATTTAATTTAATCCATGATCTAATTGCAATTACAAACTTATTTGTTTTAAATTCATGATATCCTTTTTCATAAAACCAACCCATTCTTTTACAATAAGATTCAGCTTTAAATAATTGATAACCTGATCTAGCTAAAATTAACCACTCTCCATTTGACATATCTACTTCTTCGATAGAACTTATGTCAGTAATTGATCCATGATCCTCTCTCGATGTCCAGTTTTTAACTTGTCTTAGAGATATTTTATGAGATATATCACACGCAAGTTTATGAATACTTTTAGGAAGTCTATAACTAATAGGAAGTACTTCTATTTCACCTTTAATATCTAAAAACTTTTTAACATCAGCACCAGCCCAACGATAGATAGCTTGATCATCATCACCTGCTATATATCTTAATTTACAATTGCTTGTTAACTTATCTATAACTTTCCACTGTTTAGTAGTTAAATCTTGAGCTTCATCTACAAAAATTATATCTAATTGAGGCACTACTGTTTCTTGATTAAATACATCTAACATATCAGTGAAGTCTAAAAGGTTTTTACTCTTTTTAAAATTTCTTAAAGCTTTAGAAAAATACTCTTGTTCTTCCCATGTATGTTCACATTCTAATTCTTTCCACACTGACTTTAAATCTCTTTCACTAGAACGTGCTACTTCATCACAAAATAATAATAAATCTCCTTTTTTATTTCCTACAGATAATCCAGAAGTATCTTCCTCTGATACTCCTGTCATCTCTACTCTAGCTATTTCACTAAACTCTCTAACACGTTCTCCTTTAAAGACTTGACCACTATTAATATTTAAAGTTCTATAACACATACTATGTATAGTTCTAAAATATTCTAGATCATCTTCTGATAAGTTAAATTTTTTAATTACCCTACTTCGTGCTTCTTTAATTGCTCTACGTGTAAAAGAAAAAAAACCTATTTTATCAGGTCTATATCCTTCTGCAATTTTTTCTTCTAATATATTTAAAAGTGTAGTTGTTTTTCCTGTACCAGGACTACCAAATATTTTAATCGTTTTGGTCATTTTTTTTATATAACTTTCTTAATATTTCTAATTGTTTTTTTGAAAGTAAAAAATGATTATCAAATTTAGTTAATCGTTCTCTCATTGAATTTCCAAAATCTAACTCCCATTGAGTTAGTTTTTTAGGATTAAGTCCATTTAAGAAAATTACAAATCTATCATAACTTTCACCTTCTAATCTTACTAATAATTCTTTAGGAATATCTTGAGGACCTTTAGTTTCTACACCTTTTCTTTTTAAATGAAAATATATCTCTTTACATAATTGAACATCTAATAAAGCATCATGATATTGTTGAGGTGCTGAATGAAAAAAAGCATTAAAAGTTTCTTGTAATTTAGGAAATTTATAATCTTTAAATTGTCCTTTTAATTTTAATTCATCTTTAGCCATCATCATAGTACAATGAATATTCTCTGGAAATTTAAAACGAATACCGTGTTTATAAAATTCTCTTTCAAGTATTTGTAAATCAAAAGCAGCATTATGTGCTACAAGAGTATGACATTGTTCAAATAACTCTGTTAAAGCACAAAGAATACTATGAGTAGAAATACCTGTATTAGTAGCCTCTTCTGTAGTTATACCATTTACATCTGAAGCTTCTTTAGGAATAGTCCAATTATCAGGCTTGGATCGTAAAGATACTTGACTGACAGAACTTTCATCATCTTTACAAATTATTGCAGCTAAACTAACTAATCTAGGTTGATTTAAATCTGTAACGTGTAAATCTCTACGCCATAATCCGTTTGTTTCTGTATCAAAAAATAAAATCATTATGCTCCTTTATGAGAATTAACTTGTAAACCAGTTATTTCTATTTTAGCATCAACTTTATTTTTATTTTTATCGTGTTCTAAAAATAAGATTGCTGCTGTTAAATTATCAGCTACTTCTTCTGTATGACCTGCATTTTTTCTTATTTTAATTTTTTCACAACTATCTATTGCGTGTTCTAATAGTATATTAATTGCTTTTTCTTTATTCATAAGCCTCCTTATTTATTGTTGGTTGTTTAAATTCTTCTGTTTGCATTTGAAAATTTGGTATACTCCATGTATTCGTAAATTTACCTTTTATCTTTTTTCCGCTGTGAGTAGCACCTAAATTTTTAAGGTAAGCAGTAATTTCATGTAGTTTAAATTCTTTAAATCTATGCCTATCTAAAAATTCCATAAAATCATTAATTCTAAATTCAGTTACTTCTTCTTGAATTATTGCTTTACCTCTTAATAAATCTTCTATTTCTGTAGAAGAAGTTGAACCAGTACAAAATCTTTCTAATAATTCAAATAAGCGTCCTTCATTACTACTATCTTTAGGTGCTTCAACAGATACTACTCTAGACATTAAATCATTAACTGTTTCAGTCCACAACTTATCATTTATTTTAGGTAAAAGCATATCTAAATTTTCAAATACAACTTGTTTAAAATCTATAAAACTGTAAATTTGTTTACTAGATAAAGGACCAATTTTTTTTTCGCTTAATGTTAAAAAGTATTGTGGAGGATTAGTTAAAATTTTAGTTATACTATTTAAAACAGGCATAGTTCCCTCATCATTTATACCATATTCACAAGTTAAACATTTAGTTTTATTACAAACTGAATTAATAGGACTATCTTTACACTTATAATTATAACTTTTTTTATCTAAACTATTTAATACTGTTGTAAATTCTCTAGGTTTTAATGGAGGATCAAGATATTCATCATTATATTCTTCTAATTTTTCTTGCCACTCTTCAGGAAATCTTTTTCGAAGGTAAACTCCTATGTTAAATAAACCATTATTTCTACCGCCTTCTCCTAAAGCACCTTGAGATAATAACTGTTGTAAACAAGGTGGACCACCTGGTAAAATTTCATTAGATTTATTTAGTTTTTGTATAAAATTTAAATCAATTTCATCTAAATTATTTACTGCAAATTTATTTACCCATTTAATAAAAAGATCAGAAGTTAATACTTCACCATTATATAAAGCATATCTATCTGTTTGATCTCCACCAAAGTATGGCATATTAAGCCAACTTCCTACATCTTCTTTATTTAATAATTGAGTTTGTTGAGGTCTTAAATCATATTTTACAAATCCAAATTTTTTTACAATATCTTTTAATTTATTAATCATTGAAGAAGCACTTACAGGTTTTTTAGTAAATATAAATATATGTGCTCCACCTGATTTTGATCTACAAACTATTAAATTTTTTTTAACAAACTGTTTACTAATTTTTTCTATATCAACTGAATAGTCATCTACATCTAGACAACCCCATTTACATTGATTATTTTCATCTATTGGAATAACACCTAGACCAGTTTTTCCATCTAGGTGTTCTTTCCACAATTGAGCAGTATAGCTTTCTCTAATAGTTTTTCCATAGCCATCAAGCTTAGGACCCTTTCTTTCTGTAATAAAGAATTGGCCATAAGCCCGATTTAAGCCTGGAAAGACTTTAAAAAAATCTTCAAACTGCATTACTAAAACGGCTGTGTAGTGTTATTAACAGGGTCGTTATCAGTATTAGTTTCAGTATCAATAGGATCAGAGCCTTTTACTTTACCTTGACCTATTGAATCTGCAAGAGCTTCAGCTTGACTAAAAGTATCTTTACTATCAATTTGACCTAGTTCTTCTATTTTATATTTAAACCAACTACCTAAATCATTTTCAGCATTGATTGTAGATAATTTAAATTTATATAAAAATGAAGGTGGATCTATCATTTGACCTTTTATATTAATCTTTTTCATTTTAAGAAGTGTATTCCACTTTCTTGAAACTCCAAGATTACTAGATGTCATAGTTAGAATTGCAGGTTCCCATGCATCATCACCTTTAATTAAGATAAAATGCTCAGCTGTATCAACTATTTGATTTTCGCCAAGAAATGATTTCTTAGTTTTAGGATCCACGGTCGTACCTTCAGGTTTCATATCGTGAATAGCAACTAATCCGCCACCACTTTCTCTAGGTACCCACTCTACATATGATTTTCTATACCCACAAGGTATAACTGTAATACCTTCAACATCGTATAACTTATTACTTACAGTGTTAAAGATATGACCTTCTTCAGCTCCTTCGATGTACTTCTCATCTTTTTTTTTCCTTTGTGGAGAGCCTGCTTGAACTACAGCTAATCTAGGAATAGTAATATCATCATTAGATACATTTTCTAATCCTTTACCAACTGCTTTTATAAGTAAATCACTTGAGATATCTCCTGTTGAGACTTCAGTGCTAGACTTAGTTTGTACTTGTTTATTCGCCATTTTTATTTCTCCTTTCCGAGTTTAACTTTTGCTATACTGGCTTCGTATACAGAAAAATATTCTTCAGGTAATGTTTCACCTAAACTATATCTTTCTTTAGCAAAAGCTTTTAATGTGCCAGCATGAACTGAAGATTTTTCATCATAAGGTATGTTTTTAAAATTTTTATTTAAAACCTTTATAAGTTTATCAGCTTCATCATACTCGCCTTTAGCAAAACTAACTTTAACATCATGTTTAATTAGTTCGCTGTGACCATTTTCCTCTAACCATTTAAGAGCACCTGCTCTTTTATCTTCTGGTATAGAACAAAATAAATCGTCTTTAACTGAAATTTGACTTCCGTCTCCTAAATCAAATCTAGTCATGTTATTACATGACGCCATAGCATCAGGTAATTCTTTTTCTTCAATCTCACGAATTTCAGCTTTCAAAACTTTAAGTCTTTCTTCTTCTTTCGCAAGGTTCTTTTTCTTTTCCACAAGTTTATTTCCAATCGCTGTAACTACTTCTAGTCCACCTTCTGGTAACTTTTCTTTTTTCTTGTGTTTCTCTACTGAATCAAATATCCAGTTTTCTTTACTCATTACTTTCTCCTTTCTGATATAGATCAATCTTTACATTGTAATAACATTGATTTTCTCTATCCCATTTTAGCATATTTACTTTTCCATTATTAATATCTGCTGCAGCCATAGACGCAATTCCAATTGCAACTGGATCTCCCATTGCAAGTAAAAAATCGTCATCACTAAAATCTTTTAATTTATTTTTTAGCAATCTAACTACAGGAGCAGGTGAAAGAGTAAT
>WLWG01000230.1_pt1 | contig 61274 bp, 54 predicted proteins | sample 6712871 | NCBI WGS metagenome assembly WLWG01 (sample SAMN12718693, study PRJNA515312) | sponge metagenome | isolation source: marine sponge | host: Mycale hentscheli | place: New Zealand: South Island, Marlborough, Capsize Point | collected 2003-05-01 | reverse complement strand
ATAAGTTGGTTATTTTAAACACATCTAAAAACACGAAAAAAGGCAAGCAGGAGAAAGAGTCTCAGGAACTGTTTGATCTTGTAGTCGATCCTACTGAGTCAAAAAGTATTGCTCAGGAAAAACCACTGGTCTTCCAGAAGTTAATGCGTGAGTATGCACAGTTCTCTCAGTCAATTGACGAAAGCATGCGTGGAAGAGACTACCCATCTGGAAGGCTTGAAAAGCCTGATCCAGAGCCGAAACGATGGTCTGCGGATGAAACAATCTATACACCTTTTCGTAAAGTGTTCGAAGAAGAACAAAAGGTTTTAAATAAACTTACAAAACCAGCCAAAGGTAATTGATTTAGCTGACCACATGAGTTTTTTCATTACATTTCTGAATAGACTTTTGGCACAAGAACATACTTATGAATCTTGCTGACCGTTCCTTTGTACTTTGCCACTTTACTAAGTGCTTTCCAGGCGGGATGTTCTCGGAATGATTTCCAGGCCTGAAGTCGCGATTCTTCGCTCGGATACATTGTCAGATAGGTAAGGTTTGGGGTGTACGGACCAATCACGGCTTGCCCGATAAATATCGGAGTAATTCCGCAGTCAAGAAAAATCGGTACCTCACCGTTATTGAACATATCTACCTTAAGTTGTCCCAGTTTTTCGTGAGCACTTTCATAAACTCGGAGTTCATACACACGATTCTTGTTGAGAGTGACTCCTGCTGGAACTTTTACCTTAGGCCAACACTCCATCGCAACCAAAAGTTCACTCGATATCCGTTGGTAACATTTGTCCCGATTGCCTCTCGCAAAAAAGGCTGCCGCGTCACCTTGGTACCTCTGGTCAGATTGAATAACGTCACGATCATGCGCCATTGCCGAGGGGTCTTCATGAGGAATGATCACAAATACGGTTTTGCTCTCGGCCTCATCACTTGGAGCGTTTGTGAAAGCACCAACCGGTCCAATGCCATGTCGCTTGAGAGCCGGGATGAGGGCATGTGATAGGTACTCGTCGACTGCATCCTCGTCGCTGTCGACATCAAGAATATAGCTGCGGACTTCGTAAAGTTCTGCTTTGATGTTCGAGGATGGGCTCAAAAGGCAAATGAAAAATACAGCCCACGGTATAACATTTCGAAAAAAGAAGGTATCCATGATTAAATTCCCTAGTTTGATTGAATGAAAAAGTAAATTCAGTATGACGTCAGCATAATTATTTCAAAAGGTATCTGAGTTGTTGGGGCTGTTGAAGTCAGAGATGTAACTAAAAGGATTTTTGCCTAAATATGAGAAATCCTTATCTTGAATGCTTTTTATCAGTGGCCCGGAACTGTCGAACGCTTTGACTCAATGAGATTTTTATATTCTGACAAGAGCGACTGCGCTATGGGTTGATAGCTTGGTTGTTCAAGAAGGTTGGTGTCTTCGTGCGGGTCATCGCGTAGGTTAAAGAGTTTTGTAGGTGTGAAGTGGGAGCGTTTCTGATCACTTTGCATGATCAGTTTGTATGGCATTTTTCGCACCATGACTTCGCACTGCGAACCGGCTTGTTGAAGGAAGACGTCTCTTTTTTGGAACCTTCCGTCTCCCGTAAACAGGGGGAGCAGATTGTTTGAGTCCATCGCCTGATTGTCTGGAATATGTGTGCCAACCAGGGCCGCAAGCGTTGCTAGAATGTCCTGATTGCTGGCGAGTTCTTCTGTAAAGCCAGGAGTAATCTGGCCCGGCCATACTGCAAAGAATGGAACACGATGGCCTCCTTCCAGTGGAGAATTCTTGTTGCCTTTCCATCCACCGTTTGATCGGTGCCCTTTTTTTTCTGCTGGCCGATCAGCGAGACCACCGTTATCAGAGGTGACAATTAACAGAGTGTTGTCGTACTGTTTGGTGGCTTTAAGAGCAGTGACAATTCGTTTCACTTGCATGTCAAGGTCGAGAAGCATGTCGAGGTGGTTAGTTGGTGTTTGCCCTTTTATTTTTTTTCCATCAAAAACATCAGGAGGACAATGTGGTAGATGAACCATTGGTGAACAGTAATACAGGAAAAATGGTTTGTTGTCTGTTGCGGCACGCGTTATGAAATCAACCGCTTTTTCTGAAAGACGCTGGCCTATTTCACGAGAGTCCCATTGTGAATCACCTAATCCAGGCCCCTTGTCGCTCATGTCTTTGGGGTGAACGGCAGTATCCTCGCTGAGGAAAATGATTTGTGAGTTGTCGGCTAGAGGGCTCCATACCTGATTTTCATAAAGCAAATAAATTGGACCCTGGATTCCGCATGGTGCAGTGAAGTCATACTCGAATCCGCAATCTCTCGGGCCGCCGGAGATGAACCGCGTCATATCAACTTTGTCGGTAAGATCACCATTTTTCGGTCCACGATAAAAAGATTTAGTTCCCGGAATATAAAAGTTACCACCTAGGTGCCATTTTCCAATAAATCCCGTTTGGTAGCCAGCGTCACGAACAACAGTTCCGAGTGTTGCATGGTCAGGCCGGAACGCCGTCTCGCCAAAAGTGCTCCACACACCCCACGGAGCATAGGAACGGTAGTTGTTGTTGCCACTCATGACGGCGTAGCGAGTAGGAGCGCAGAGGGATGTAGCTGAATGGCCGTCAGTAAACCAAAGTGATTGAGATGCAAGATCGTCGAGCGTAGGAGTTTCAACGACGGGTGCTTCGTGTTGGATTGATCGAACATGAAAACTTATGTCACCAAGCCCAAGGTCATCTGCCATGATGACAACAATATTGGGGCGACTACCGAGTGCAACAAGTGAATGAGACAAAAATATACTGACTGCTGCAATCAAGAGTAAACTTTTTAAACAATAAGGCATCTTCATTACGGCATCACCTATTCTTCTCTAATTTAAGGATCTCTTTGTTGCTAGGGAAATGTCCAATTGCTCAGATTCAAACGTTCGTCCAAACATTCTGCTTCATCATCGAGCAAAAACTGGATGAATCATATTTTGTCCGGTACAATAGAGGCAAATACGTTCTCTGTCCAACAACAGCCTGTAGATTGGACTCAAAAACTATAAAATAGGAGACTCACGATGATTCGCCGTTTGCAATTCATCACGCTTGGTTTGTGCGTCGCGGCAGTAGCAGTTCCTGCAGTTGCTCAGTCGTGGAAAAATGCTGGTTCAAAAGCTGCCGGGTACTACTCGGAATACCATGGCCACAGTTCACACAGCCATCTTTATAGTGCTCAGAACCACGCCTCGCATTACAGCAAGTACCTTTCGACTGCCGAGATAGTGGATCCATCTGTTGCTCGTATGGCCCATGATTCGATTGGTAACCATTTGGCGAAGACTCAACAGCATCTTGGCCAAATGAAGAACCAGGCCGCAGTGCACAAAAATACTGAAGCCGTGAAAGCTATTTCGGAGGTAGAGGATCACGTTCAGAATGCACGGCTTCATCAAGCAGATTTGAATAAAATTACGATCCAGAAACCAATTGAGCCAAAGGCAGCAAAGTCAACGGTTGAAAAGATGCAGTCCTCGATAGAGAAAGCAATTCAAGGTCATAGCAAATTGCTCGAAACTCTTGAGATTGAAAAACCAACTACGAATAGTACTGGGTCTACGTAGTGGCCAGCTTAAGATGTTTTTAATGGACAGGATTGATGTTGCCTCAAAGTGAAGTCTTCATTTCGAGGCGACGTTGCTCCTCAAGAATGGCATACCAAACAGAAATGTTGGCTCATGAGATTACGAATATTATTGTTCGGATGTATTGCAATTGTTGCGGGACAATCAGTTGGTTTCGCTAAAGAAACAATGGCATCAAAGTCAGTGACTGTGACTTCGAGTGACCCTGAAATTATTGTTCAATGCCTTGGAGTAAAAGCAAAATCAAACCCATCAAATTCGGTTCGCGTGTATGTTCACTACAGGGTCATAAATAATTCACTGAAGAAAAAGTTTGGTATTTTAGATTTCAAGGCTCACTGTCCATTTCAAAATGAACTAACTGATCTCGAAGGAGGGTTTGTGGTGACCAATTTAGGTCCAGAGGAAAATGCGGAATCTGAAAACTTGTGGTATTTTCCTCGAGGATGTTGGGATAAAGTCAAAAAAGTAGAACTGTGTTGGAAAAAGCTTCCTTTAGATCATCCTCTTAATCCCAAAACCGACTAGTCCATTCTGTGAATGATGATTCACATCTGCAGTGAGAGGAACGGGGCGTTAGCCCGTCAGGAAATCACGGGCCCCCAAAGCCATGGCTCTCTTTTGTCGAGCTGCGAGGGTGCTGCCCTCGAAACACACGTGTCAGTTCATACTCGTTGCGAACACGCGTTTCCAATCCAAGTATTCTTCAAGAGTGGGACGTAGCAGGCCAGATGGAACCAAGACTTATGCGCTGCGTTTAAGCGGCAATTTACGGCGACGATGTGGGCGTCCAAGACGAGTGTGCCCCTCATCATATCGAAGCAGACGGGCAGGGCCGGCCACATTCTGGTTTGTTGAATGTTTTCCTCCAGTTGTTTGCCCTCGCATGAGTGCGGATAGCTCACGAAACCGAGGAACGTACATTCCAAACTGTAGAAGCGCTACCAACCTACCAGCTAAAACGGGAAGAGTTCCAAGTGGTGCTCGTACGACTGCGTGACGAAGAATCTCAACAACATGCAATACGAGACTTTGTGGTAGTGGTTCTGCGGCAACAGATCGCCAAAAGAGCCGTTCTCCATAGAGTCCTGCTTTGAAAGCTGGCTGTGGACGATGGCGCTCTGGTGCCGCAATAATTTTGGAGGTGGGCTCAAAGACTACACGGCCGCCAGTTGCCTGTAATGAGACAGCCATATCAGCGTCGGCGTATTCATCACCACATGCAGGACAGAATCCAAAAGTTAAACGATCAATCATCTGGCGGCTCCAAAAGCCGGCCTCAAGTGTTGGGCCAGACGGTGAGGGAAAATCACCCGTATGAAAACCCTGCACTCGTGAAGCATCACCCCATGGTCGCAACATGATACGTCTGCCACCACGGCCTACTTCAATGCCGGTCGCTACAATCCGATCGCTGTCATCAGAGGCGATCTCGAGTGGGACAACCGCAGCAACTTGCTCATTATTAAAATGCTCTACTGCTACGTCTGTCCAAAATGGGGTTGCCCGCCATCCTGCTGCCAAAACATGCACGATACGCCCGGTACTTGCGGCAAGCCCAAGATTGATGCATGCAACACGATTGGATCCAATAGGCGCCTGAATAAACCGAACCTCTGCACCAACGCTCCACGGATCGTGATAACCAAAACCGAGAACGACAACAATTTCTGAGTCCTCTGGCCGATTCTCAAGTACGCTCACGAGTGTTTCCTCGAGAGTTTCCTCGTCCCCAGGTGCTGGAATGACGATCGATAGCCGCGGAGGTGTTGCCGTGGTCGTCGGCATACTGGCCGTATCCCGTAAGGATTAGAAGAACCGCACTATGCGGCAACTCGCTGCGGTTGCAGGTCGTTAAAAAGATTAACCGTATGAAGCATCTCGCCATCAGCGTTGTAGAATTGTACAACGCCACAGTCGATGAGCCACATTGCGAACATTTCAGTTACTCGATAGCAACGAGCAACACAGCGACCTCGATCAATTCGAATATTTTCTTGTAGATCGTCCGCGTCATCAGTTTCAGCGCCTAGGTCAACAAATAAGCGGGAAACCATGTCGCGCACGTCCGCGGCATTCAAATGTAAATGCATTGCTGCAACCTCCTGTTGCGAAATATTCCGGACGACCTCATGTCATTCTTGGAAAGGCTGAACCGTAGCGTTCTTCCCTGCCGCGGCGGAAGGCTAGTTTTTGGCCATCCTTCCGATTTCTCCGCCAAGAAGAAAATCGGCAAAGCGACTCAAGCTAAATCATGCCTAAAGAAAAAGCCTGAATATTCGACCTGATCCCCCATCTCAACCCATTCTTCCAGCAGTAATGAGGAGCTAGAAAATGAGGGTAATTTAACCATTTACGGAAAACATCTGTGGTTTGAGCGCAAATTCATTCATCGGTCCTACAGCCGTTCTGTCCAAGAATTCTTTTCATATCGCGACTTTACAAGTTGTTGTGTCCGGCTTTGGGGCCATGTTGTTCTATTGCCGTTGGCAGAGAAAGCATTTCGCACCGCTTTGTCAATCTTTTCACGGCCTAATGACAGGTTCGTTAAAAATTCACTATGAATCCGTTGGTGACGGTATTCTGGCTCCCGTGGGGGATGTCGAAGCAACTGTCCAACAAGTTCAAGTGGAAATTCATCGAGAAGAGTCCCATGATAGAGCACGCTTTGACGACGCACGCGAAGGGCATTTCCAGAAATCTTCTTTGCCCTACCGGCTCCTCTGACGACTAAATCAGAAGTGCCTTCTCGTATCACTTTTCGTCCAGCTGCGGAAAGCGCTGCAGCAAGAGGATCAAGCATGGAGGCGTGTATAGCCTCGAGTGGAGGCACATCTTGAAAAGGAGTTATGATTGACCACATGACACAACCTGGCCCAAGGATAACCGTTGCGCCACCACTTGGGCGTCGTAAAACGGGGATGTTGAGTCGAGCACAAGCATCATAATTCACTTCTTTGAGAAACTCACTTGATGAACCAAGGATAACCACAGGTGCAGCCGCTTGCCATGTGCGAACGACTGGGTTTTTGAGCAGGCCTGACTCTGCTTCATCTAAAATGGCCTCATCAACGGCGAGTTGTTCCGCAGCTGTAATCAGTGGCGGAAAAGCTGATTCATCGAGCCACTGAGCGTCACATCCAGTTATTTTTGTCACAATACATCACCTTCTAAATGGAAAGTCTATCATGTTAGAAATGTGTCTTGGTTCGTGACTCTGCTGGCTGATGTCATCTGATGAACGATCTCAGTGTTTCCTTAACTTTTTCTCAAATCATAATTCATGGCTACCCCCTCAAATCAACCGATTAATCCGGATGACAGTCTCCCGCCAGTTGAACCACCCAGTGCGGCATTTCTTGTCCAGTTGTTTCTTGTCCCAGGAATCATCGTCACAATTATTGTTTGTGTTTGGTTGGCCTTCCATTGGCTGGCACATCTCGGGAATGATCCACAGGCGTACGTTCGTACGCTTCGTCGTGCCAATGAAGGTCGTTGGCAAGCAGCTTTAAACCTTGCGAATGATCTGCGCGGCCCAAATGGTTCTGGGCTGAAAGCCGATATAAAACTGGCCTCCGAATTGGGCAGCATCCTTGATGATGAAGTTGACAGTGGCCGAACTGGCGAGCAATCAGAGACGTTGCGCCTCTATTTATGTCGAGCTCTTGGAGAGTTTACTGTTCCGGAGGCAGCGCCGGCACTTGTTCGTCGTGTCAATGAAAATGACGATGATCCTACAACCCAGGCAGCAATCGAGGCACTGGCGGTTCTAGCAACGAATCTTCAGAACGTGAGCAGATCGTTTGAGAATAAAGACGATGTTGTGGCCGCGGTGTTAGCTACATCGACTTCAACAAATTCGCGGGTGAGGGATGCGTGCGGATTCACGCTTGGGGTACTTGGGGGTGAAAAGAGTATCGAGGGTCTTTTTCGGTTAATGGGAGATCCATCAACCGATGTCAGGTCAAATGCTGCACTTGGTTTAGCGAGACTTGGACAGACGGACGCCTACGAAACACTGTCGGAGATGCTTTCTCTAGAGGATATTCACTTGGACGAGAAAGTGCTCGATGACAAGATACAGTCGGAGCGGTACAAGCGAGCCCTCGTGGTGGTGAATGCATTGCGTGGCGTCACTATGCTAGTCGATAAGACAAAACAGGCCCCACCAACAGGTGTAATCGAGGTAATTAAAGGGTTGCAGCAAGACCCGGTTGCCGAAATTCGAAGTAGCGCCAGTGCCGTTATCAAAAAGATTGACAGAATATCAGGATAAGGCACCGGCACGACTGTGAGAGTGGTCTTAATTTAGTAATCAAGAAATTCATCAAGAGCTTCTCGAAGTGCATCCGTGTCAGTTTCAATACCAGTCAGGTTTCGGAAATTGATTGCCATAATACATGCAGTTGCCTCCAGGCCATCAATTAGGCAGGAGTTTGCATTCGTTGCTGCCTTGAGTGTCACCGATTTTTTTGGATCAAGTGATGTGTCGACAACAACAAGATCTTCTCGAAATTCAGGGAGCAGGAAATCGTCAGGGACAGGTCGATTGTCTTCAGCAGCAATGACAATGCCGATGTCTTGATTTGCTCGACCCACTTCATTTTCAACAGCCGATGCATTTCCTCCTTCAACCGCATTTATAGCTTTCGCCAAAGCGGATGCCTGATTATCCCAAGGGTCCACAATGGTGATCCCGGGAGCGCCGGCAAGTGTTAATTCAAGCGCAAGAGAACGAGCAAGAAGGTTTGTCCCGAGAATAAGTGAACGTGTTGTTGACGGATCTGCATGGAGTCGAATCGAATCAAGGACACCCCGGCCAAGTGTGAGATGACCAACGAGATGCCCATCCTTGCTTCGTTCCAATAAGTTACAGCCCCCGGCGAACTGCGCAGCTGGGCTCACAGATGTGGTGAAGCCAACAGCAGCTTGTTGTAAAGGTCCGGCGAGCATGCACCCACCAAATCCTAAGGCGGAAACACCGGCGAGCGCGTCAGCGAGACGAGCCGGCGCCACCTCTAGTGTCAGAAATCTCCAATCAAGTGAGTCGTGAGCGACAACTCTCTCGAAAAGGAATTGCGCAGGATTGCCGGCAGCCGGGTGACCGAGAACAGCGATGACTTCCTGCAGGGCCGGGTTTATCATGGCATTCAGTACCGTACTTTCTTTCACGGAATGATTAACGAAACGTGTGCGATTAAAACCACCGATCACTCGATCAAGGTGGCATTCACGTTATACAGGCTGCCCAATCACTGCTACAAATCGCGGATCGTTACGGATCGGATCGAAGTCACTTTCGCAACTTGTCAGCGACCGGAAACGGTCGTCTGAGGTAATCGCCTTGGTTAGATATTCAATAGCAGTAGGGACATTTCCGGCGAGGGAGTGATAGCACGAGAGGTTATACGCAAGAATTGGGTCATCACCACAAATATCGATGCCCTGGGTCAGTACGGTAATTGCCTCTTGGAGTTTTCCCAAACGCTTTAAGCACCATCCGAAACCGAGCCAACTCGTCACAGACCGTGGGGTGTTGGCAACGGCGCGCTGGAAATAGGGAAGGGCATCTGAAAACTGACCGAGCGCTCGAAGTGCCTCGGCTCGCAACACGATAGCATTGCCATTTGATCTTTCTGTTTCAGAAAGTTTATCAAGCAACTTAATAGCATTGAGCAGAAGCTTTTGTGCCGGTTTTGAAATTTCCTGGTCAGGTGTCATGTTGAACTCCGCGAGTTCAATGTAGCCAGACGCCTGTCTCAGCAAGGCAGAATGCCGGACGTTTTCAAGCGAAATCATGTTTTCGTGAGATATGGACATCTCAGAACCTCGAGTCGAGCGAGTCACTAACCCGTTCATTTTAGAAACCAAGGGAGTTTTACGGAGAGGAAGCTTCCTACCTTTACGGTATTGAGCATGAGAAAGTTCGGTTTGCACCCAAAAGTAGCCCCGAATTCCAGCTCTGCGAGCGTTAGACCGAGTTTTTGGTACGGATCTGGTTGGAACGTGACACTCATAAGAGTAGCGGGAGTGCATAAGCGGATGTGAATTTTTTTACGGTGTTACGTTGAACTGTGCTGAATCGCTTGCATGCTTCGTGGATTCGAGGAATTTCAAATGCGACTGACTGTCAGAACTCTGCTGGCGTGGCGAGACCGCGTGCTCTCTGAAGAAGACCAACGCGACCTGGATGAAAAAGTTTTATCTCACGAGGCTGCTCAAGAAATTGAGCAGCGGATTGAGCGAGTGCTTGGAAATCTTGACCTGCCATCACCGCGAGTAGATGCTGCAGGCTTATCTGCTAGTGCGAATAGTATGGCTGAATTTCTCGATAATGCATTGCCCGAAGAATACCTTGGTTCCTTTGAGTCAAATTGCATCGAGTCTGACGTTCAGTTATGCGAAGCAGCTGAGTGCCATCAGTTCCTTTCTGAAATGCTTGGGCAGCATGAGTTGATGGCAGAACTTACTGATGAAGAAAGTCACAAACTGGTTGAGTTAACATCAAGAAAAGTTTTGTTGTTAACTGGCGAAGTAGGCCATGCAGCAGACATGGAAAATGCGCGTGCTATTCGAGCGGAGCTTGATACTCTAGCCTTTGATTCTCGTGGCGACGACTCAGCAGATGTCGTGTATGCGTCGAGAAGGAAGCAGCTTTTTGCCCCTCTTGCCATTATTGTGGCAATAGTGATGCTCCTTCTTCTTGTGAGTGCTTTTGCAGTCCAACTACTTCGCACGTTTGGAGGCACGCAAGTTCAGCAGCAAGCAGGTCAGTCACCAGTACCCACTGAGATTGCTTTTGAAAATAATAATGCGAACCCCAAAACGGATCAGAGTCAGCAGACTCATAGGACAGAATCTTTTGAAAAAGAATTGCCAGAAAAAGAACCGGACAAATCATTACGAGGTGTTGATGATGGGGTAAAGTCTCAAGTATCTCAGGTTGTGTCATCTCAGCCACGCACCCCGCCAGTTCCGATTGAGGAGGAGCCTCGTTCCTCTGAGGCTGATACGCCAAGCCCATCGATGTCAAACAATGTAACCGTGCCTCAGGGCACCGCCATGGCTATTGGTGCATCTTTGCCCTCAGCGTCTACCAGTCCACAACCGCCGTCAACAACTACTGCGAACGCAAATACGCTGCAAAAGAATGTGCCCGTGCCAGTTTTAGACGAACCGATCCTTGGTTTTTTGGAGAGTGACGCGAATATCGGGTGGGGAGTTGTTCTTCATCGAAATCGCGAAGCTGATCGAAGTGAGTTGGATGGATGGCTAGCCTTGCCGACGGAATCAGTACTTGGGCCTTATGAGGAAATTCAGGTGCCGCCCGGGCTCAGTCCTGTCCTCGATGTGGGGGGCGTTACAGTTCGTATGAAACCTCGAGCACACGCCATTTTTAAACTCGATAGTCTCCAGAAACCACGGATCGAACTTTTATCTGGAAGTATTGTGATTCGGTCTGCAGATGACACAGCTCAAATAGGTATCGCTGCCGGTGGCCTCAATGGGATTATATTGTCAGGTCTCATGGGAAGTGTAGCGATTGACGTTTCTAAAGATCCTTCTGATGTATTGGCAGCGAGGCAAACCCGGCAGAGTCAGATTGCCAGAGTATGTGCTTTGGAGAAGCCGGTTGAGTGGAAGCAAACGCAGCCAGGAGGGCTTCCTGTAGCAAGGCCACTTCGTGGAATTTCAGAGGCAGTCCAATTGTCGCCTCGAGAGATTCTTGAATGGTCTGAAACGAGGCCACTCGAGGCAAGTGTTCGCACCGTGGACTCTCTCCCAACGTGGGCGGTATCGTCGAGATCACTTTCGAGACTGAAGAAGTCAGCAAGTGAGTCACTTGCTGAAGCAATCACACGTCCCGAACCGCTACTGAAGTCACTTATCGAGTTGTCAGATGATTCTCGAATTGAGAACCGTATGATTGCCGTTGAAACGCTTGCGCTTCTTGGTTGGTACGACCAACTTGTGGAGTTGTTGGCTTCAGCACCACGACCGGGTCTAGGGCCATCCGCTGAAATGTGGAGGCAACTCGAGGGACAATCCGTTCCTCCTGCCCTTGCAGATGCCACGCAGGCGTTCGCATTGAAAAAGTCATTACGGGATCATGTCCGTCCAGAGCAGGGAGAAATTCTTGTTGGTCTTGCTACGCGTTCACTCCTTTCAGATGCAAAGGAGGCAAGGACACCAAAACTCATTAGCTTGCTGGAGGACGAAAATATTATCTTTCGCAGGTATGCAATTCAGTGGTTGCGAGAGCTCTACGAAGAGTCACCACCAGATATGGCAAAATATCGCGCGGACTGGAGTGAAAAGCAATTAGTGGAGGGTGCTGCCTTTTGGCGAAAGAGGTACGACCAAGGGCTTCTCAGCCCGCGGACTCCTTGATGTCTCAAGGGCTGACGTTGGCTGGATTCCTCTTTTCAACCGGGGAAACAGCATGCGTTTGTTCCCCTTCCTCAGCTTGTTTATGATTTTATAGGTATTACGGAAAGAATTTCGGCGAAATCAGAATGTGTCGAACTCGACATCTTTTATTTTTATCGGATGATAAGCGAGAAATCTCGGCTTATCGAAGTGCTTGCTCGCCTGCATAGGCATTGGCCATCGTAGAGATTAGTTTGGTTAACATTTTCTGGTGGGCCTTCGAGCTTTGTTCGTAATGGTTTGGATACTGGTCGGAAAGGATTGATACATGCAGATAAACGTTTCCGCCCGACACGGGCATCTGAGCGCTGCTTCGCAGTCCAAAATTTCTGCAAAAGTATCACGTCTAAAAAGATATTTTGATCGTATTACCGCGTTGGATGTGACTGTGGATCTCGCTAATACATCCCTTCCAGCTGTTGAAATTATTGCGTCAGCAGAGCATTTTCATGATCTTGTTAGTCATGAAACCTCACCCAATCTCTGGCGGAGTATCGATGGCGCAGTTCAAAAACTTGAGCAGCAATTACGGAAGCATAAAGAAAAAGTACGAGATCATAAAAATGTCGAGACAGTCCGAAGAAGTTAATCTCGTCGGAGTAGATACAAAACAACTATGAAATTTTCAGATTTTGTTTCAGTCGATGCCATTCGTCCAAGTGTGGTTGCAAACTCGAAAGAGGGCGTTATTCGTGAGATGACGCAGTCGCTTGTTGATGCTGAAAAGATTGCTGTAAGTGAAATGGACAGTATCGTGAAAGCTATTATGAAGCGAGAAGATCTTGGAAGTACAGGCATAGGGCGTGGAGTTGCGGTGCCGCATACGAAACATCCAAGTGTAAGTCGCCTTGTTGGGACGGTTGCAATTAGTGAGCAGGGAGTTGATTTTGAAAGCCTGGACGGAGAGCCAGTGCAGCTGTTTTTTCTCCTTGTCTCACCGCCGGATCGACCTGGGGATCACTTGCGAGCCTTGGAAAATATTTCAAGACAGTTACGAGATGATGCTTTCTGTAAAACGTTGAAAGAGGCTGGTGGTCCTCAAGAAGTCTGGCGACTTCTTGAGGACGCTGATGCTCAAAGCATCGCTTCGTAGTTTTTGGAGAGTGAGGGGATTAAGTCACTAAGTGGCTAAAAAGCGGATGACAACAGATCAAACTGAGAATTCGATGCACGAGACCCATTCACGCGAAGTTGTCGTGGCAAATGAGCAGGGGCTGCATGCCCGGCCAGCTGATTTGGTGGCGAGAGAAGCGCAGCGATGGGAGTCACGTATTGAGTTTGTGGGGAAAGCTCAACGGGTCGATGGGAAAAGTATTCTTGACCTGTTGACTCTTGCTGCTGAAGAAGGCACTCGCCTGGTTGTGGAAGCAACCGGGCCAGATGCCTCTGAAGCACTTGATGCCATAGGAAGCCTCTTCGAGCAGAAATTTGCTCTGAAAGAAGAAAATACAAGAAGACACACGAATAAAACGAAACAGGAAAAACAGATTTCAAGCGATTCGGCTGGAATAAATACGGCAGCCTGTGAGGATGTCGCCGAAAGGAATACAAGCAGTTGACAAGATGTCCGCATTCGCAGGCTCCTTGTCTTACATGGTGTTTAACTACCTGCCGGTAGATAAACACGGACAAAAATAAACAACAAAAGGAGACGCGCGACGCGAGGCGCCCGGAAAGTAGGATGTTGATCATTGGCTGAAGCGAAAGTTGTCGCTAGCCGATCTCCCTGCAAAACGGATGTCGCCTTGATCGCCGGCGCCCATGCTAAAATTACAAGGTATTGCGGTTTCGTCGGGGGTGACAATCGGCGAGGCACTTGTTCTCGACAGCGAAGGCTTTCGGATTCCGAGGCGTTTCGTAGCACGAAGTGCTGTTGATACAGAACTTCAACGGCTGTCGAATGCGATTGCTGAATCAACGGCCGAAATCAAGAAGAACCGTGATGCCGTTCGTGGGGAACTTGGTGAGCAGTATGCCGCAATTTTTGATGCCCATCTGGCAATGCTCCATGATCAACGGCTGCAGGAAGAGTTGACAAGTGCAGTCCGAGAGCGCAATTGGTGGCCTGAATATGCGGTGAGCCGAACGCTCCGACGCTACGCTAAAGTTTTTCAGAAACTTGATAATCATATCGCGCAGCGGGCTCACGATATCTATGACATTGAAAAGAGTCTTCTGCGAAACCTTCTAGGTCAACGCAGGGAGACGCTTGCGTCGATTTCAGAGCCAGTCGTAATACTAGCTCATAATCTGACGCCAAGTGAAACAGCAAATCTGGATCGACGTTTTGTAAAAGGTTTTGCAACAGAGCTTGGTGGACCAGGGAGCCATACGGCGATCGTTGCAGAAGGGCTTGAGATACCTGCTGTTGTTGGAATTGGCCCTTTCTTGGCAGATGTTTCTGGTGGTGAGCCAGTCATTCTTGATGGCAATCAGGGCGTAGTCATTCTTCAGCCCGATGAAGAAACCATAGCCCGATACAGGCTTGAAGCAGAGGTTGCTGAAACGGTTGCTGCGTCTCTTGGGCAATTGCGAGACTTACCGGCAGAGACAATCGATGGTGTGAGAGTACAAATTCGAGGAAACATTGAGTTTCCTGAAGAAGTTGAACAGTGCATGCGACGGGGTAGTGATGGCATAGGGCTTTATCGCACCGAATTTCTGTATCTCACAAGTCGGCACGAGCCAAGCGAAGAAGATCATTATCGTGCGTACCGCAAGGTCATCGATGCAATTGACGGGAAGCCGATGGTGGTCCGGACGTTGGATTTAGGCTCAGACAAGATGCTTACTGAGAAAAGCCCGGAGGAGGAGCGAAATCCATGTTTGGGCCTACGAAGTATTCGCCTTTCCTTGCGGCAGTTACCGATGTTTCGGACGCAGTTGCGTGCCATTTTGCGAGCGAGTGCACACGGTGATGTCCGAGTGATGTTTCCATTGGTCTCGACAATCCTTGAGTTGCGTCAAGCACGATTAGTCTTGGCTGACGTGATGGAAGATCTTGCTGAGCATGATATTAATTTCAATCCAAAGTTGAAAATCGGAATAATGGTTGAGACACCAGCCGCTGCAATGATGCTCGATGCATTCATTGAGGAAGTGGACTTCGTCTCTGTTGGAACAAACGACCTCATTCAGTACACGCTGGCTGTTGATCGTGGAAATAAGGATGTTGCAGATCTCTATAGCGCGTGTGATCCAGCAGTTATCAGATTGCTAAAGAGATCTCTTGATATTTCACATGATGCCGGAGTATCGGCAAGTGTCTGTGGTCAGATGAGTGGAAGCGTCATGTACACCCAGTTATTGCTTGGCCTTGGGCTTCGTGAACTGAGTGTGCCTGCTGCAGCCATACCGGAAATAAAACAGGCGGTTCGAAGCGTATCGATCGCCGATTGTCAGGCTGTTGCGAAACGGGTGCTTGAAATGAACAGCGCTCGCGACGTGAAAGCCTTTTTGCGTGATCAAAAACGACGTCTTCTAGCGGAGACTGTCGCGTGATACATGTGCTGCCTCACGGGTGGCAGATCAATAGAAAGAAAGAACGATAATGAAGCAGGAGATGCTGATTAATGTGACGCAGGCTGAAGAATGCCGCATCGCAATTATTGAGGAGGGTGTACTGGAGGAACTTTATGTTGAACGAACAAGCCAGGAAAACCTTGTTGGAAACATCTATAAGGGACGGGTCGTCAACATAGAGCCATCCATTCAGGCCGCTTTTGTTGATTTCGGTGTTGGGCGGAATGGATTTCTCCATATCAGTGATATCGAGCCCCAGTACTATCGTCAGGGTGGTCTTGACCCCGACAAGGCTTTTGAATTGACCGATCCGGCAAAAGCTTCTTCTGAAGGATCAAATAACGGAGGAAGGCCATCAGATCGACATCGAAAGCCACGGATTGGTGATCGTCCTCGTATCAAGCCACCGATACAAGACGTTTTGAAACGGGGTGACGAATTACTGGTGCAGGTCATCAAGGAAGGCTTTGGCACGAAAGGGCCTACTCTATCAACCTACATCTCTATTCCTGGCCGGTACCTGGTCCTTATGCCGCCGCTTGGTCGAGTTGGAGTCTCGAAAAAGATTGATAATGAAAAAGAACGGCGAGTGCTTCGAGGGATTATGAATGCGCTCAAGCCGCCTAAGGGGGTCGGCTTCGTCGTACGAACAGCTGGTACTGAGCGAACCAAGTCAGAGATGGCTCGTGACATGGCGTATTTACTGCGGCTTTGGAAGAGCATCGTCAAACGGATGAGGAAATATTCCGCTCCAATCGATATCTATCAGGAAAGTGACATGATTATTCGGACAATCCGAGACATGTTCACCGAAGACGTGGGCAGAATTCTTATTGATGATCGTGCTGCATACGAACGAGCAAAAGAGTTCTTGGAGTTGGTCATGCCTAAGTACGCCAGTCGGTTGCAGTTTTATGATGGTAAAGAACCATTATTTTATCGCTATCGACTTGAAGAAGAGATTAGCCGAATTCATCAGCACAAAGTCCCACTTAAAGGAGGAGGGTCGATCGTAATCGATACGACTGAGGCGCTTGTTGCCATCGATGTTAACTCAGGAAGTTTTCGTACAGAAAAGTCAGCGGAGGAAAACGCCTATCAAATGAATCTGATAGCGGCAAAAGAGATTGCTCGTCAGTTACGATTACGGGACCTCGGTGGCGTTATTGTGAATGATTTCATTGACATGCGGCGAGAGAAATATCGTCGTGGAGTTGAGAGGGCCTTGCACGATGCAATGAAGCGAGACAGAGCTCGTACAAAAGTCTTACGGACGAGTCCCTTCGGGCTGATAGAGATGACTCGGCAGCGAATCCGTCCGTCACTGCGAAAGAGTGTTTTTCGAGACTGCCCAACATGCCTGGGTACTGGAATGGCAAAAACTGCAGAAAGCATGGCGATCGAGGTTATGCGAATGTTGCAACTGTCGGTAACGCGTGAGGATATTTCGCGTTTGACAATCACAGTGCATGATGAAGTGGCAACGTGGATAAATAATCGCAAGAGACGAGAGATTGCCCAATTCGAAGACGTTTCTCGTGTAGAACTTCATATTGTGGGTCAGGACACTGCGTCCCCAGAACACCTAGCAATTGAAGCATGGGAAGCGAGTGGGCGAACGGTGCGGTTTCCATAAACCTCAGCAAAAAGTAGTGAAGAAAGTGACAAACTCCCGTGCTTTGCGCGTGAGGCTGGATTTTCTCGCTCACGCATTACAATGAGAAGTTCCCGATCTGGGGTGCTGGTTTATATGAATTGAGGTTTTCTGATGGCTGCCAAAACAACATCTTCTGACACACCAACAACCGACACCATGGTTAGTGGTGGGCATCACTACTGCATCGTGTCAGATGGTGGGCGTCAGTATCGTGTCTCTGAGGGTCAAGAAATCGAGGTTGATTTCCGGCCAATTGACGCAGGGAGTGAACTCGTCTTCGATAAAGTTCTCGCAGTCGGTAAAGAAGGAAAGCTCCAGATAGGGGCTCCAATCATTGACGGTGCCGTTGTCAAGGCAGAAGTTCTTGGACTGTCTCAGGGTGAAAAAATCTACGTCCAGAAATTCCGTCGCAGAAAGAATTATCGTCGAAGAACAGGGCATCGATCAGTATCGACGAAAGTTCGAATCAGCGAGATACCCGCTGTTAAGTAATTGATTCTGATCCGAAGATGTCCAAGGTCTATTCACGCCTCGAGTTCACGCTCAGAAATTTCTGTGAATCTATTCAATGATTCCTGCAAGAGGACCACCTCTTCGGCAGAGACTGTCAATTTTTTTTACAATATCAGGGTCTTCTTCGACGGGTGGAGCATGGTGGGGCTTGAGCCGGGCGTCAATGACAAGTGGTCCTACGCAGCCCCAATGTTTTTGATGAATCGTTTCCCGGACGCCATGCACATCAATTGCCGGATTGGATCTGGTAAATGTGATCCAGAGAAAATTTTCCAAAGTTGCCGCAGTGAATGCACTGTCGTCTGCAATTATGATCAAAGGCCATTTCAGCAGGTCGTCTTGTTGATCGATCGAACAAGTAAATCGTTGTATGTCCTGAGTCCAATGAGCCTGCTTTGTTGATCGCCAAATTGCATCATCATTTGCCGCATCAAGAGAAGGTTGTGGTTCAATAGGCGGACCGGTGACAGCAAGTATGCCGGGTATGCATGCAAACGGTTTCGAAAAGCCCTCCGGAAGGTGAATGTTTCCCGAGATTTCTTTCGGTAGCTCTCGAATTGACTGACCACGGGCAGCTACGACCAACTTTGAACCATAGTTCAAGCCTTTCCCAGAGTAATCGAGCGTATCAATTGTTGTTTCAGTATGAAAATGACAGTCTCGTCTCCAATCCACTCGTTGTAGAAGATGGCTGAAGAACCTTTGTACGTCGTGAGCATTCAGGTTGGGTGCATCCGCCTGATTGGCAATAAACAGATATTTCGCCAGAGAAAGCTGGCCCTGTCCAAGGATTGCTGAAGCCTGGGTAAGTAACTCAGCTGGTCGAGATGAATTTTTCCAAGGTAAATAACGTTCACTGCCAACAGCCAGAAGAAGGGGATGAACACCGGCCGCGTCTACGGCATGAATACTTGATATTCCTGGTAGTACATTTGGAATAATAGGCCCGGTGATTTCATGAACAAGCCACCCAAACATGGTGTCTTCCTGAGGTGGTCGTCCCACCACCGTAACAGGCCAGATTGCATCCTCGCGTTGCCAGACATGGTCAACTCGCATGACGGGAAAATCATGCTGTCGAGAATAGTAACCGAGGTGGTCACCAAATGGACCTTCTGGCTTTGTTAAATCAGGCGTAATTGTTCCCTCGATAACAAAATCAGCATCTGCGTAAATAGAAGGGCGCCCTTTGCGACGAATCATTGGTATGCGATGGCCTGCTAAAGCACCCGCAAATGTAAGTTCAGAAAGGCCTTCGGGTAACGGCATCATTGCAGAAACTGCCATCGAAGGAGTTCCTCCGATGAAGATCGCTACTTTGAGAGGCTCTGTTCGTGCGATAGCTGCGGCATGATGTACACCAATTCCTCTGTGTATTTGATAATGCATGCCAACTTCATTGTTCTCCTCGTAGCAATTGCCACGTAACTGAACCCGATACATACCCAGATTCGAGGTCTTCATTGAGGGTGCATCTGGATGCTCCGAATAGACAGCTGGCAGTGTAATAAATGGGCCGCCATCACCGGGCCAGCCGGTTACGCCCGGAAGGCTTGTAAGGGGAACATCGCGATTGAGAACACTACCTCCACGGACGCGTCGTGGAATCATGCTGAGGGCGTCAAGAGGGCTTCGCCAATATCGCAAAGGGTTTTGGACGGCAGCGGTTGGGTCAATCTTCAGTTCAACCAGCCGTCGTACTCGATCAAGAGTATCTGAAAATAATCGTTCAACACGCTTCTGGGTGCCGTATAGATTAGTAAGAATTGGATGCTGGGTACCCAGAGCAGATGTAAAGAGAAGAGCCGGACCTCCAGCCCTGAAAAGTCGTCGTTGAATTTCAGCTATTTCAAGGTGTGGATCGATTGGGTAATCAATCTCAATGACCTCTCCTTCTCCCCGAAGAGTTTCGACGCATTGACGAAGTGTTCTAAATCCCATGCAATCCTCCTTAGGTATGGTAGCGTCGAGTGCAGTCTCGGTTGTTAAAATCTGTTGAGATAATGGTTGCCGCCATGATCCACACAGCTACATGGTAAGGATAAGGTCTTGAACATGCCCGATTTATTTAGTGCTAAACGAAAGCAAAACGTTGAGCGGGTGGCTCCTCTGGCGGCTCGAATGAGGCCCAGGAGGTTAGCCGATTATGTTGGGCAGTTGCAGATCATTGGCCCGGGGAAGCTTTTAAGGCGATTGATCGAGGCCGACCGGCTCGGCTCTATCATTCTTTACGGTCCCCCCGGGGTCGGCAAAACAACCCTTGGTGAAATTATTGCCACCGAGACAAAGCGTCGATTTATAGAGCTTTCTGCAACCGCCTCAGGAGTGAAAGATCTCCGTGATGTCATTGAGAGCGCACGACGTCGATTAGAGGATGATGCCTGCCGGACCTGCTTGTTTATCGATGAGATTCATCGTTTTAATAAATCGCAGCAAGATGTTCTGCTGCCCGATGTTGAAAATGGCGTTATCGCATTGATTGGAGCGACAACACAAAACCCGTTTTTTGCATTGACTCCTGCTTTGGTAAGTCGAAGTCGTATTTTTGAACTTCAAGCACTTCAGCCAGAAGACATAAAAAGAATTATTCAACATGCACTTGCTGATAAGGAACATGGGTTTGGGCTGCAGGAAATCAATCTCGATCCCAATGCACTTGATTTTCTTGTAGAAACCGCTGACGGTGATGCCCGTAGAGCCCTTGGTGGGCTCGAGGTTGGAGTACTTTCATCAACTGATCGCCCATTGGTCTTTACCGAAGAACTCGCCCGTGAGAGCGTGCAGCGGAAAGCCGTTGTGTACAACTCGGGAGACACACACTACGACTGTGCAAGTGCACTTATTAAGAGCATACGTGGCAGCGATGTAGATGCCGCTATGTACTGGCTTGCCCGCATGCTCGAAGGTGGCGAAGATGTGCGTTTTTTAGCCCGACGGCTGGTTATTTTGGCCAGCGAAGATATTGGGAATGCTGACCCTCGTTCACTTCTTATCGCAATAGCTGCTATGCAGGCGACTGAGTTTGTAGGTTTGCCCGAATGCCAGCTTGCGCTGTCTCAAGCTGTTTCGTATCTTTCACTCGCGCCGAAAAGTAACGCATGCACACGAGCTATTGTAGATGCTCGCCATGATGTTTGTGAAAAATCTGTTTTACCTGTCCCGAGGCATTTGCAGGATAAGCACTATGCGGGAGCAAAAAGACTCGGTCACGGTGAAGGGTATACCTATGCCCACGATGCTCCTGATGCGGTTGCAAAGCAGGACTATCTTGGTGTGGAGCGACACTACTATCAGCCAACCAGTCGAGGCTTGGAACGAGACCTTGGTGAACGGTTGGTTGAAATTAGGCGGCGTTTGAAGGAGTCGCATCAGTCGCCTGCGAATTCGTCTGTGAGCGAAGTTCGTGGACAAGATCCTGCGTAAGGAACTTCTCGAGGGTAGCCAAGCTTCTTGCGACTACGGCACCATCGATAACACGATGGTCAGCAATCAGTGTCACAAGGCACCTGCCATCAGACTCAATCGGACGGTACGAAATACTTGTTGTGCAAAGTGTTGGGTGGAAGTGATTGCTCGCGCCAAAGCCTGCGAGCGTTGAAAGACTAAAGGTGCCAATGCGTGAGGATCGTTTACAAGAGGCTGATCGAAGGTTCCAGCGAAGGACTGCCCTCCTGAGAAATCCGGGAAGTATTTCGAGCTCACGTTGCCGCTTAAAAAGTTCTTGGATTGGCTTGCTACAACACTCATTGATGAAGCGTTGTATCTCAACAAGTGACAGCGTTTCTGGTTGATGGAGACGAGCCCAGCAAAGCTGCTCAGTATCATTTTCCATTCGGTTGATTGCTAAGGTCGCCACAATTTGATTGGTTGTTGCAATACGAGGCCAGAGCCCTGGAAGAAACCAACTTCTCAGTTCGGGTGTTTCTTGGACGACTTTGCCATAGGCTTTCAGGAAAATTGCTGCCCAGCCTATTCGATCGTGGCAGGCTGCCCTCGCTTCTGCGAGGGCAGTGAGATTGCACCATCGATCAACGGGGAACAATGGTATGTCTTTTGCCAGCATTGCGATATCTGCAACGCAGCCACGGTGTCCGTCACAGCGGACTGTAGAAACGGAAGAGTATTGCATGATATGAAGGCAGTTTGGGCTAGGGGCAAGAAAGAGCTGCAAGAAGTATTTTATAGGGCTCATTGAAACGATTCGGTGCTTCCAAGGGAATGCCAGAATTTTCCCTGTTAGAAAAGTGTTTTATGCCCCGATGTTTTCATCGAAAAGTTTGGTAGAATTTTCCTGACATGGTGGTTGTAGCTCAGTTGGTTAGAGCGTCGGTTTGTGGTACCGAAGGTCGCGGGTTCGAATCCCGTCATCCACCCTTTTCCTTTCATGGGGTTACCAATGGCGAAGCCTATCTACCGGCCGTGGTTCGATGCGGCGACTGATTCTCCTTTATTGACTGAATATGCTCGTAAACTGGATTCGTTTAACGGGGTACTGGCTGACCGAAAGGTAGAGCTAGCCGAACTCGAGGATCAGGAGAAGCGAGTCGTAGATTTAATGAAAGAGGTGGAGCCTCTGCTTGAACCAGATGTTTACGAAAAGGTTACAGAGTTACTCTGTGAGATTACTTCGTATGACATGATGTCGGCTTTTCACCTTGCTTCAAAAGCTCGTGCTGGACGTACTCTCAACTCAAAAGCTGAGAGTTGATCAGCAGTGTTTCTAGCTTTGATTTTCATTCGTTGGCAGGGTAGTCTGCCAATGTGCTAGTAGGTGTCGATAAGATGTTCGAGTTAATGTAATCAGTCCACCGTTTTTCCCTCAAGGCAATTCGCTGAGTAGTCACCATGGCAAAGAAAGTAATAAAACGTAGTAGTTCACGTAGTGCTGGTGCAACTTCCACTCTGCCTCCTGTTGATCAGAAAACTCGTAAGCTGATTGTTGGCTTAGCGAATGAAGTCGAGAAGGCTGCGGAAAGGCGCCGTGATCCACATCTGGATATCCCAACCCGGAGTCTTTCAAATGTTCGATTCAATAAGTCACGAAAAATAATTGAGATGGGTGGCCAGAAGAATAGGCGCCACCTTTTTAATCTCAGCCAAGCGAAGAGCTATATGCAAACGCTTCTTGTAGCTACAGGCTGTAAGTCACTTATCGACCAGCAGAAGACAACGAGTATTCGAGGGCTGTACTACCTGCTCAAGCACACTATCGAGGGGACACGTGAAGAAACCTTTGGCACACAGGATGAATGCGATCCAATCATCGAAGATCTCGAAGTGACATTGGAGAGCCTCCGAGAGCAACTCCATGTGTATGCAAGTAATCGTGGTGGTATGGTCGGCCCTATTACATTGATTGATTCTGGAGATGAGATCGACTGTTCTCGTATGGGATCGGGCGGGTACAGCATCCCCTCAATTGTTGAGGAAGAGGTTATTCGCTTTAAGAAATGTACTGCCAAATTTATTCTTCATGTCGAGAAAGATACCGTGTGGCGGAGGTTTAATGAAGATAAGTTCTGGAGAAAACATAATTGTCTGCTGACGCATGGTGGTGGTCAGCCACCACGTGGTGTGCGTCGAATGCTCTATCGCCTCCATCATGAACTCAAGCTTCCGGTCTACTGTTTGCTTGATAATGATCCTTGGGGCTATTACATCTACTCTGTTCTGAAACAGGGTTCTATTAATCTTGCGTACGAATCAAAGCGAATGGCTATTCCGTCAGCCAGATTTCTTGGTTTGCGATCGATCGATTACGATAAATGCCAACTCGCCCCGAGTGTTCAAATAGCACTGAGTGACTCAGACGTAAAAAGAGCGAAGCAGATCGCCGCATATCCTTGGTTTGCTGCCAAGAAAGCATGGCAGAAAGAAATTCAGAAGATGCTCTCAAACGGCTTCAAGCTGGAGGTCGAGTCTTTGATTTCAAAAGACATCAGCTACGTTACGGAGGTTTATACACCAGAACGGCTCGCTGATCGTGACTGGTTAGACTGATTGTCAACGTCTGATAGCAAGGCCTCTGTTTACCGGTCTCTTCCTAGCACCGTACGTCGTCAGCACGACCAATGAGTCCAGTCCGACGAACCTGCCGTGGTTGGCTCACTGCATCAGAGCCTTTTTCCATGCATGCAATTTGATCTGGGACTGGTGGCCTGCCAAAAAATTCCGCTATTCGCCCAACAACAGTCGCCTGTTCGGTTGGTTCAAGCTCGGCAAAAATTGGAAGAGCGAGTGTTTCTTTTGCAGCCTGTTCGGTAATAGGAAGGTCACCCGATTCCCAGCCAAAGTTTGCGAAACATTTCTGCAAATGAAGAGGAACGGGATAATAGATTTCTGTTCCAACGCCGGTTGCCATCAAATGCTCCCGCAGGGCATCTCGCTTTCCATCTGCCACACGGATGACATATTGATTCCATACATGTCTTCCACGGGTGTCAATTTTTGGTGTTGTAATGACATCTTCTAATTCACAGTGGTTAACCATTTCTGTGTATCGAATGGCATTGTGAGCTCGTTTCGTTGTCCATTGATCGAGGTGCGGGAGTTTGATGCGGAGGACAGCGGCCTGAAGTGAATCGAGCCGACTATTGATACCAACAACATCATGGTAATAGCGAGGTTCCATGCCGTGGACGCGAAGTTTTCGAAGTGCATCTGCTAGGTCATCACGTGTCGTCGTGAGAAAACCTCCGTCACCAAATCCACCAAGATTTTTTGTGGGATAAAAACTGAAGCAACCCATGTCACCAAGTCCACCACTGCATCGTCCATGCCACGTAGATAGAATTGACTGAGCGGCGTCTTCGATAATTGGAATACCGGCCCCGTTTGCAATCGGTAGGAGTTCATCCATGTCAACGGTTTGTCCGAAGAGATGAACCGGGATAATGGCACGTGTTCGAGACGTGATTCGGCGAGCAACGTCATCAGAATCGATGAGAAATGTGCTCGGGTCGATATCTGCAAATATGGGTATACCACCTAATCGCGTGACGGCACTTGCTGTTGCAAAAAAAGTGTAGCTAGGAAGGATCACCTCATCACCCGGCTCGATGTGAAGGGCCATCAATGCGAGGAGAAGAGAATCGCTTCCGGATGCACAGCCAATGACATGAGGTACATCGAGAATAGTTGATAATTCATTTTCTAACGCCGTCACATCAGGCCCCAGAACAAAGCGACCGGAATCACAGACGTCGTCCATGACCTGCCGGAATTGCTCTCGAAGTGGACCATTCTGTCGGTCAATAGCGAGGAGGGGGACTTTTGGAAGAAAGTCAGTAGAGTCGGATAATTTGTCGGTCGAATCTGAACTAGAACCGGGTGTCATCGCTTCGTTGTCTCCGCTAGGCAGGAGGGCTCGTTTCGGCAGAAGATATGAGTCTCTTACCTGTGTAAATCGTCATGTTTGATCCGGGCTCGCCACTTCGAAATTTTATTTTTTGCCCCCGCAGGCCCCGGCTGTACCGGCGGGTACTCAAAGTGGTGAATATTTTGCAAGTGGGCTGAGTGTCAAGATCAAGCTTGGTCAGAGTGAGAAAGGGAGGCTTGGGAAGACTCGGTGGTTTGACAACGATACCCATTGCACTCTACATTCATCGTCAGAGACGTGCGGGTTGTTCCGCACCAACGCCTCGTTTCTTTCCGAGTGGAGTCGTCCTCAGCTGAGTGGCGTCCTATTCTATAAGAGCGAGAAAGTGAGTCCCTGTTGATTGTTATTCAGGTTGTAGTGAATTCTTTGAGAAGCACCATCGAATGTCAATTTGCTGTAGGGCTCCATTTCCTTCACTGTACGAAAACCGGCGGAGCGGATGGGTTCCACGACCGTCATTGACTTAAGAGAAATCGCGAAGCAGCTTGGATTGCCCGAGGAGGGCGTTCTTGCAGCGGTGCAACTAATTGATGAGGGAAATACGGTTCCCTTTATAACGCGATATCGCCGAGATCAGACGAACGGTCTCGATGAACTGCAGATCCGAAGTATCACACATGCAGTTGGTAAAGCGCGGCAACTGGCTGACCGAAAGCAGACCATCCTTCGAACCATTGAAGGGCAGGGGAAATTAATACCTGAGTTGCGTGAGGAGATCGATGCAGCTGAGAACACCAAAGTCCTTGAAGATCTCTATCTCCCTTTTAAACCAAAACGGCTTTCACTGGCAGAGCAAGCGAAACAAAAAAGATTAGAGCCGCTTGCCCAGGAAATAATCACGGCAGATTCTCAGGCAGCAGATCTGGAGAAGCGAGCGGCAGATTTTGTCGATGATGATTCGGGTGTTGCCTCTGCGGCTGACGCGCTCCTTGGTGTGGGTCATATTATTGCTGATCTTTTTAGCTCACGAGCCGACGTCCGCCAACGCTTACGCAAACTTCTATTTCAGAAGGGTCGGCTTCGTAGTCTGCGAATCGAAACTCCGGGTAAGGCACTGACGAAAACGGCGAAGCATTTTAGAGACTATTTTGATTTCGATGAGCACCTGCAGAAAGTGCCACCTCACCGTGTCTTGGCAATGAATAGGGGTGAACGAGCAAAGATTCTTCGAGTCCGTGTCGAGGGGCCGAACGAAGAAATACAAACGATAATAGAAGAACTTGTTATTCCGACGGAACACCCGCATAGAGACTTTCTTAAAGGCTGTTGCCGCGATGCACTAGCGCGACTAATTTTGCCCAGTCTCGAACGTGAAGTGCGTCGCGAGATGACAGATGCCTCTGAAGAGCATGCGATTGCAGTTTTCGCTCGAAATTTAAGAAATCTACTGTTGCAGCCTCCGGTAGCTGGCCGAGTTGTTCTTGCGATTGATCCTGGATTTAAAAGTGGTTGCAAAGCAGTCGTACTTGATTCCTGCGGGAATCCCTTGGCTCGTGACATCCTGCACATAGTGGGTAAAGCTGAACAGAAAACCGCAGCAGCAAATCGAATAGTTGAGCTTGTTCGCGAGCATAGCTGTAATGTGATTGCCGTTGGGAATGGGACGGCAGGACGAGAAGTAGAATCGTTACTTTCAGAACTCATCGTTGGTGACTTGCAAGAACACAATGTCGCTTATGTAATTGTCAATGAGGCAGGAGCGAGTGTCTATTCGACAAGCCAGTATGCGCGTGAAGAGTTGCCTGATTTCGAAGCAGCTTATCGTGGTGCAGTATCAATTGGCCGTCGATTACTCGATCCGCTTTCAGAGCTGGTGAAAATTGAGCCCGCAAATATTGGTGTTGGACTCTATCAGCATGACGTCAAAGCCCGCCATCTTCATGCATCACTCGATGCGGTTGTTGAAGGGTGTGTCAATTATGTTGGAGTCGATGTCAATACGGCGAGTCCTGCACTCTTGCGTTATGTTGCTGGCTTGAATCAGGCTGTTGCAAAAGGAATTATTGATTGGCGAGCCGCAAAGGGGCCGTTTACTTCACGAGAGCAGTTCCGTGAGGTGCCGGGTTTTGGTGACGCGGCTTATGTACAAGCAGTTGGGTTTTTGAAAATATCTGAAGGTACAAATCCACTTGATGCGACCAGAATCCATCCAGAGAGCTATCAGGTTGCCGAGAAAGTGCTTGAAAAAATAGATGCATCTTCAGCCGAGCTCATCGATCGTGAGAAACATCAGAAAATTTCAGACGCAGTCGGTGACACAGACCTGACATCTATGGCTGATGAATTAGGTGTTGGCCGACTTTTACTTGCGGATATCGTTGAACAGTTTTTGCGGCCCGGTCGAGACCCCCGTGAAGATTTGCCAGAGCCCTTGTTCAAGCAAGGTGTACTCAAGTTTGAAGATCTCGAAGTTGGTATGGAACTGCGAGGGTCGGTACTCAATGTTGTTGATTTTGGGGCTTTTATTGATATCGGCTTGCATGATAGTGGACTTGTGCATGTAAGCCAGCTTTCGAGTGGATTTATACGCGATCCATACGCAGCTGTTGTTGTTGGTCAAGCTGTTAAGGTCTGGGTTCTTGAACTCGACAAGAATCGCCGTCGTGTTGCTTTGACAATGATTAGGCCCGGTTCAAAACCCATTCATGGAGCAAACAGAGGACGCCCACAGAATCATAAAAAGAAATTTTCGGAGAATAGCGATCAGAAGAAGTCCGCGGAGAGAAAGGGACCACCAGGTGGTCGTGGTCATCGAAAACCTGGGAGTGGTCCAAGAAAGGGTAAGAAACAAGATCGCGGTCCACGCACGTATACTTCTCGCCCCGATCGAAAAACAAAAAAACCGCTGACTAATGAAATGAAGGCTGGGCAGGCACCATTACGGACATTTGGAGATTTGAAACAGTTTTTTGATATTCAAACCGGGGCCGATGACTCAGTAGACAAAAAGAATTCAAAAAAGAAGAAGCCAAAGAAGGAACTGCAAGAAACAGATTCCGTAGAACCCGCAAATTATTCTGTAGCACAAAATTCGTTGGATGAGCCGCGATCGGAAGACACAACACCAAAAGGCACGACACCAGAAGATAGTGAAGACACTTCCGCAGGTGCAGAATCTACAGCGAAGTCGAGTTCATTACAGAATTCGAATATATCCGAGGAATCAGAGGAGACCCCCTCTCCTCAACTCCGCGATACAACAGACCCAACACTTGGGCAACAGCCTGGTAAGAATGCTTCAAAAGATACGCCACAGCAGTAACGGCACACCTATCTTTCACGAAACGTTATGCGGCCTTTGGTGAGGTCGTAGGGAGAAAGTTCAACTTTGACTTTATCTCCTGGGACGATCCGAATAAAATTCTTTCGCATTTTGCCGGCTACGTGGGCATTGACGATATGCCCACCTTCGATCTGCACCCTGAATCGGGTGTTTGCCAATGCTTGTGTCACAACGCCTTCAACTTCGAGTGCTTGTTCTTTTTCCGCCATGGGAATCCTATGGAAAACGAGTAATGGTTTTCTCGACTCTATCCTGCCCGAAGGAAAACGTCCAGTCAGGTTGCAGTCTTAGTCGTCAACGGCGACTGGAGCCGCATCTGACGCTTTCCATCGCAGGTAGGCATCGAGAAAGCCATCTAGATTGCCATCCAGCACGCTCTGGAAATTTCCTACGTAATGGCCTGTTCGCTGATCCTTCACTCGTTGATCAGGGTGAAGGAAATAATTTCGAATTTGAGAACCAAAACCAGTCTTTGGCTGGAGCTTGTATTTAGCGAGTTGCTCAGCTTCACGTTTTTCTTCCTCGAGTCGTGCAAGTCGAGAACGTAACATTTTGATGGCAGTCGCTCTGTTTTTATGTTGACTACGTTCACTTTGGCACTGAACCACAATCCCACTCGGAAAGTGGGTCAAGCGAATAGCGCTTGAGGTTTTATTGACGTGCTGTCCCCCAGCGCCACTTGCCCGAAAAACATCCTCTCGAATGTCTTCATCTTTTATCTCTATGTCCGTATCGTCATCACTTATTTCGGGCGACACGTCAACGGCTGCAAAACTGGTCTGCCGTTTCCCTTCCGCATTAAATGGGCTGATCCGTACCAGTCGGTGAATGCCCATTTCGCCGCGGAGGTATCCATATGCCCACGGTCCTCGTATGGCAATGGTGGCATTCTGAATACCAGCGACGTCATCGTCCTGCCTGTCGAGTAGTTCTATACTCAGTTCTCTCTTGTTAGCCCACGCCGAATACATCCGAAGCATCATCTCAGCCCAGTCGTTTGCATCCGTGCCGCCATCTCGAGCATGGATTGATACAAGTGCATCACAAGAATCATGTGGGCCACTTAGCAGAGAAGTTAGTTCCAGTTGATCAACAAGGCCTTCGACTCGAGTAACTTCAGTCGAGAGTTCACTTTCCAAAGAATCGTCTTCCTTGACCAATTCGACGAGTGCTTCGAGGTCATTGGAGGCAGAGATTGATTCATCGAGTGGCTTCAGAATCGAATTCAATTGTTTTAGTTTAGCGACAGTTGTCTGCGCAGTTTCACTGTCATTCCAGAAATCAGCCTGAGACATCCGAGCCTCAAGTTTAACTGCTGATTCAGTTCGGCCAGCGTAGTCAAAGAGAGTCTCGTAGCTGAAGGAGGCGGCCGCAGACTTCTTCTACACGATGAAAGAGTGATGTATCCATACTGCAGATTGTAGAGTGAGCTACGACCTGAGAGAAAGAGCCCGGTTATTTTGCAAGCACCGTGCGAGATCTTTTTCTCTTACGGGGGTTAAAGACGCTCGATAATGTTTCCCGGTGAACGGATAGCTATCCTGCGAATTTCAAGGGCGGCACACGCTGCGAGTACGCGAGAAGGCTCAATGTTCATGTATTCAACAACCGCATCGATAGTAGTTTTTTCAGTCTGATCTGAAGTGGCGTCAATTGCAGCAAGCACATTCTGTTCAAATTTATCAAGTTGTAGTTCTGCTGGTTTGTGAATCTCATGCCCTTCTGAAGTCCGAACTTTTTTATGTAATGGTCCCAGTTCATCAAGAATTTCATCGATACATGTCACAAGTGTGACGCCATCACGAATAAGGCTGTGACATCCTGCTGACATTCTGCATTCAATGGGTCCCGGAAGGGCAAACACATCACGTCCCTGTTCTCCTGCAAGCCGGGCTGTTATGAGTGCACCCGAACGTTGCGAGGCTTGGATTACAATCGTGCCGAGGGAAAGTCCTGATACGATCCTGTTCCGTCTTGGAAAAGCTGCTGCATGTGGTGGCGTTGAGGGCGGAAGTTCACTGATTGCGGCTCCTTGACTAATGACATCTTCGACTAATTGATGATGTTCGCGGGGGTAGATATTGCGTAAGCCACTCCCTAGTACCGCAATAGTTCTTCCACCTGCATTGATCGCTCCACGGTGTGCAGCGGCATCGATACCGCGGGCCAAGCCACTAACGATCGTCAAGCCAGCGTGAGCAAGGCCCTCCGCGAAAGCGTGTGCAATGCGCTGCCCGGCGTTGGTGGCGTGACGAGCACCAACAACTGCGATTGCAAGACTATCGCAGGGATCGAGCGTCCCACGAACAAAAAGCATGTCAGGTGGATCAGGAATCTGAGAAAGAAGGTCAGGAAATACGGGCTCTGTATCCAAGACGATATCGATACCATGCTGCTGACAGTCTTCGAGAATACGAGATGCTTCGTCGTGAGTACTGCTCATTGAAATGGCAGATGCGAGATGGTGTCCAACGCCGTGAATGCTTTCGAGTGACGCCACACTCTCCTTTAAAACATTGGCTGCCGAGCCAAATTGATTGATCAGACGCCGCCTGAGGATTGGACCGAGGCCAGGTATTGCTGCGAGCCTGAGTCGATCAAACACTTGCTCATGATGAATAAGCGGTGAATTTTCCTGAAGTTGCGAATGCGACATGATTCAACCCGGCGACTGTGATGTGTATATATGTACACCATACAGTTTTTTCGAGAAGACGCAAAGTTTGAATCATACAAAATCTGAGGCACCCTTGATGCACACCTATTTCCCGGCTTTGAGCTCAGCCAGATGTTGCGCGGTGTCTACGAGTCGATCCCAATTTTCCTCGACGTATTCCGGTGGACCGCCCATTTGCGAAACAGCAACAGCCACCTCTTCGGTCGCAATCATTTCAATCGCGTCCCATGGACAGACCTTCAAGTCATAAGGATTTGTCTTTTTTCCGGGAATATGGACGCACACCTCACAGCCAACACATCGTTCGATGTCAATTTCACACCAACTCTGAAGATTGTGAAATTGATCGTACTGCTGCACTTTAAAAATGCAGTCAACAGGACAGACTTCGAGACAGCTCTCGCAGCCAGTGCAGTTATCAGCATTGATTACTGCCAGTTCCTTCGGAAGTTTTTTTCTTGGGCCCTGTTTTGCCATATGAATTGCTATCGGAATGTGACTTGGGAATTCTGAACTTCAGTATTGTAGCCGTGAGAATTCCTCCGACCAAATCGAATTACTCGGGGACCAGATTCATCCGGTCTGAAACGCGGAAAATACTGGTTTTTGTCTGATTTCGCCGTAAGTGAGATGTTTGAGAGTGATCAGATTTCCACATGTCTTCACTTCCGGCCTTGGAAAAATGGCCGCGATTAAAAGTCAGTTATCATCCGTATCGAATCTTGCGTCACCCCTGAGGAACCGACTCACCGGAGAATAGCTCTTCAGCAGTCTGCCGCGCCCGAACAAGCCGCGATGTGCCGTCGTCGATGAGGACTTCGGCAGGAAACGGTTTTGAGTTGTAATTGCTGGCCATGACGAATCCATAGGCACCGGCAACCTCAATAACAAGAAGGTCACCGACACGGGCAGGGGGGAGGTCACGAGTCGATACGAAACCGCCCTCTTCCTGCGTGAAGATATCGCCGGATTCACAGAGCGGTCCACCGATTGCGACGGCTTCTAGCTCGTGTGGAGGTGTCGTCGATGTTGGGCAGAGGCTCATCGGGTGATACGAGCCGTACAGAACAGGTCGGGCAAGAGTATGGAAACCTGCGTCAACCAAGAGATACTTTTTTGAACCTTGTCGCTTCACCGCTCTTACTTCGGTGACCAGAATGCCGGCCTCAGCAGTCAGGTACCGACCGGGCTCAATTTCGAGTCGAATTCGATGACCAAAAGAATCCTCAAGACGCTTTCTGGTGGCATCCCACAGCTTGAAGTATTCCGACAGGTCAGCTCGGTGTTCGCCCTTCTGATAAGGGACCGGAAGTCCTCCACCCGCACTTATCGTTGTAAGGGAACGGCCAATGTCGCGTGCTGTCTTCTCAAGAGATTCTGCAACCGCGGCGAGATGGTTCAAATCAGCACCGCTGCCAATATGCATATGAAGACCAGTGACGGCGAGTCCCGCCCATTCCGCGCGTTGAAGAACATCTGGGATCGCTTCATGCCAGATGCCATGCTTGGAGCCTTCTCCTCCAGTATTGGTTTTCTGGCTATGACCATGCCCGAATCCAGGATTTACTCGAAGTGTTACGTTTGCACCCGGCACGCGTTGTGCCAATTGCTCAAGCATGTCTGCGGATCCACAATTGACATGGATGCCATGTTGAACGACAGCATCGAGGCTTTCATGGTCAAAAATGTCTGCCGTGTAAACAATTGGATCTGCCGCAGGTAAATTGTCTTGGCCTTCCGATGAGCCTTTCGTTGAATAGCCTGCAGCGAGGGCTCTTGCGATTTCACCATGGCTTACAGCATCCACAAGCACACCTTCGCGCCGCACAAGGTCAAGGATCGCAAGGTTTGAACACGCTTTTTGTGCAAAACGAACTGTGTCCCAATCACATAAGTCAGCACATCGCTGCCGGATTACGGACGCATCGTACGCGTAAAGTGGGGTTCCGTGTCTTTTTGCTAGCTCCTGAAGGTCGATGCCGGCAAATTGCCGTCGGATACCAGCAGATTCGGTTGTATTGGGGGCAGTATCACTCATGTCACAGATGGTTTTTACTTTGTGGGAAGATGGCTCACACCCTGTTGTCGGTAAAACTATCACCTAGTTTTTCAGGGAAATAAAAGTGTAGCAGTCAAATTTCTTTCTCAAGGGCTATTCTGTGTGTTCCATGAGAGAAGACCCTGTCAAAACACTTGATTTTTCCACTTCGTCCGAGACTTCCCGGCTGCCGGTGATTTTGCCAACAAACGAGAATCACCAGGCGGGGGGGCTCAATCGTGCTCAGCCACAACCGGTACGCATTCGATTACAGATGTACCTTTTTCTGGGAACCTGCCTCACAACGTTTGCGGCTGGGACAGTCGGTTGGCAGCCAGTACTTCTTGGTCTTTATGGTGGCTTCACAAATGATCTGACAGAGCATTGGCTCCGAGGTCTGATTTACATGGCCTCGGTGATGGCAATTTTGACGGCACATGAAGCAGGTCACTTTGTTGCAGCATGGCGCCATCGAATTCCCGCAACACTTCCATTTTTCTTACCGCTACCGGTGATGCTGACTGGGACACTCGGCGCCGTAATTGGCATGGAAGGATCTCGGGCAGACAGAAGACAATTGTTTGATATTGCCTTAGCTGGACCGCTCGCTGGTCTTCTTGTTGCGGTTCCTCTTTTTGTGATAGGGCTGGTGCTTGCTCAACCGACAGATACCAGCCTGTTTTCGATGCCCTTACTTGCAACATGGCTTTTGCAACTTGTTCGACCAGATTTACCATTTGGTCAGGTGCTTGCCCCGAATGCATTCTTGATGGCTGGCTGGGTGGGTTTTCTAGTAACTGGACTGAATATGATTCCCCTCAGTCAACTCGATGGTGGGCACATTTGCCATGCTCTTTTTGGTAGGCGTTCGTGCTGGGTGGCCCGAAGTGTCCTCCTCGGAGCAATAACCGCTATTATTTTGACTGGAGCAGATCATTGGGTTTTGATGGTTGTTTTAATCACATTTATGGGTGTCGATCACCCTCCTATTCGAAATGAGCCAAAGCCTTTGGGTACAGCGAGAACAATTCTCGGCCTCGGTTCATTTGTCATTCCGGTGATTACATTCATGCCAGAGCCGCTTCTGCTGCCCGGATTCATTTTCATTCGTTGACGCCCCGCCACTCCGCTCGCACAATAGGCTAAGATTGTTCTAGATGAAGTCTGACGCACTGTTTCTGAAGCTGCTACATAACCGAGAGGTGATCTGTGAACTTTGTTGAATTAGAAGACCCGGCAATTTGGTCATCAATCGCTGCGGAGCAAACTCGGCAAGCGGAAGGCCTCGAAATGATTGCAAGTGAAAACTTTACGAGCCCAGCAGTTATGCAGGCAGTCGGGAGCGTCTTAACTAATAAGTATGCTGAAGGGTACCCGGGTCGAAGGTATTATGGTGGCTGTGAATTTGTTGACACGGTCGAAGACCTTGCGCGTGACAGGGCAAAGCAACTTTTTGGCGCTGAGCACGTAAATGTTCAGCCGCACTCCGGAAGCCAAGCAAATTCAGCGGTCTATCTCGCAGCCATTAAGCCAGGCGATACAGTGCTTGCGTTCGACTTAGCGCATGGTGGTCACCTTACTCACGGAATGCGACTGAATAGCTCAGGCATCTTGTATCGTTTTGTTCACTACGGTGTTCGGCAGGATGACCATCTTCTTGACTTTGATCAGATCGTTCGACTTGCTCGAGAACATAAGCCAAAATTGATTGTCGCTGGAGCAAGTGCATATCCGAGGGAAATCCCGCACGAACGTTTTGCAGAGATAGCCAATGAAGTTGGAGCAAGATTATTGGTTGATATGGCGCACTACGCCGGACTTGTTGCTGCCGGTGTTCACAACAGCCCGGTGCCTTATGCAGACTTTGTGACAAGCACAACACACAAGACATTGCGAGGACCGCGTGGTGGAATTGCCATGTGCCGAGCAGAGCATGCAAAAGACCTTGACCGAGCTGTGTTCCCAGGAACTCAAGGGGGCCCATTGATGCATGTTGTTGCAGGAAAGGCAATTGCCTTTGCAGAGGCGCTCAAGCCGGACTTCAAAGAATACGCGGAGCAGGTTATTGCTAATGCTCGGGCACTCGCTCAGTCGCTTGCGGCCGGTGGCGTGAAGCTGGTGAGTGGTGGTACCGATAACCACCTCATGCTGGTTGATGTCACGCCGCTCGGTCTTGGTGGGAAATTAGCTGAAGAGGCACTGGATCGCTGTGGGATCACCTGCAATAAAAATATGATTCCATATGATGAGCGGAAGCCTGTTGATCCGTCAGGAATTCGACTAGGCACGCCCGCCCTTACAACACGAGGAATGGGGGCTGACGAGATGGAGCAGGTGGCTGCTTGGATTCTTCAAGTCCTCAAATCACCAGAAGACTCGCAGGTGATTGAATCAACTCGCCGAGAAGTGGCCGAGTTAGCAGAACAGTACCCAGTCCCAGCGGCCAAGCTGGATCAGGTTGTTACTGGATAAGATCCCAAGACGCTACGTTGCGTGAAAATGAATTCATAAGAACCGTTTCAATCTCTGTCTGTGTTTTGAAGCGTGCTGTTCGACTTGTGTTCTCATCACATGTGGGGCTGGTTTGACTGGAATCTCAAAAGTTCCCTGGCTGTTCAAGGTTTCGTGGATCGATGACGGAGTTTCAATGGAATGAAGGTTGAAGAAATATCTTCGCCGACGACCGGCTTTCGGTTTCCTGCTGAATGGGAACCACATGCTGCAACATGGCTTGCCTGGCCTCATAGACGAGCAACTTTTCTTGGTGACTTTGACGAAGTGCCACGGGCTTTTGCCGAGCTTGTCAGGCTCCTTGCTTGTTATGAACCGGTGCGTGTCATTGGCAGTGAGAATGTGCTTCGTTACGCCTCATCATTGCTTGAGGGTATTGACCAAGTCGCTCTTATTGAAATCCCAACAGACGACTCATGGCTACGAGATACAGGACCAGTTTTTTTGAAGTCGAAGGGTGTTCACGCAGAGTTGGGTATCGTGAACTTTGGATTCAACGCCTGGGGTCGAAAATACCCTTCTTGGGATGCTGATGCTGCTGTCGCCGAGAAAATCGCAGGTCATCTTGGTCTAAATACGGTAGAGGCCGAAATAGTTCTTGAGGGCGGTGCGATTGAAACAGATGGCGAAGGGACACTCTTGGTAAATCATCGTTGCATCGACGATCCACGAAGAAATCCGGAGTATGGTCGCGAGGAACTGACTGCAATTCTCCGGTCTTCCTTGGGTGTCGATACGGTTCTTTGGGTAGATGGCGATCTCGTCGGTGATGATACGGATGGTCATATTGATCAGTTAGCTCGTTTTGTTGCACCGGGGTGTGTTGTTGCGGCTCGCCAGCCTGACAGGAGTGATCTCAATCACGAATCACTCGAAGCAAATTTTGCATTATTGAAAAGTCTCAGGGATGCGCGTGGACGATTGCTCGACGTTGTACCCATCGATTTGCCACCACGTGTTTTTTTCGAAGATGTGCAGCTTCCGGCAAGCTATCTCAACTTTTGTATTGTGAATGGTGGTGTCATCGTTCCAACCTTTGGCCACGATCTGGATGCAGTCGCGATAGCGACAATCCAACACTTCTTTCCAGATCGAGAAGTCGTTCCATTTTCAGCCCTCGAATTAATTCGTGGACGGGGAGCAGTTCACTGCGTGACGTGTCAGCAACCGGCATTGGACTGATTAACGACTAATTGTTGATCGGAATGATAAAGAAGGTCATTCAGCTACCTTGTTTCTCAGGATTGCCAATCTTAACAGGCTATCCGGTCTTGCGGTGGACGGATGCGGACGCGAGTATCTTCTAAAAGTTCTCTAGTTTGGATATGGACTGCGAGATAAAGGCAGAAACGGTTACATCATGGAACAGGTTGCCAATTTTGTTCAGGGATGCGTATCTCTGTCGGCTCGCTTTATGCTCGTAGCCATTTTTTTATTCAGCGCTTTTGACAGCAAAATTCGTCACTTTTCACAGACAGCTGAGTATATGGCTAGCGAGGGAATTCCGAATCCTCGGTTAGCGCTGTTTGGCGCAATTGGTCTTATTCTTATTGGTGGTCTCTCGCTTTTGGCTGGTGCATGGACGCGAATAGGAGCTGCTTTTCTCTTCGTCTTTCTCGCTGCAGCAACCTTTTATTTCCATGATTTTTGGATGATCGCTGATCCAGCGCAGAGGCAATTACAAATAATTCAATTCATGAAAAATATGGCAATTGGCGGTGGACTCCTTGCATTGATTTATGCCGGAGGTGGTCCTTGGAGTGTCGATGGCTGGATTGAACAGAAGCTGGAAGAATCCGAAATTTCACCGACTCAGAAGACAAAGGGGTCGCAACGCTCGAAAGCTGCGTAAAAGAGTCCCCTTTTTCAATTGCAGTGCGTACATTGGGAAACTGATGAGTTGTCAGAGTGACAACAATACCGTCGGTTTCTCTTCTATCGTATGACTATGGTTTTCCCGCTGAGTGATGACAATTCTGATCGGCAAAGAGTTCCTTGGGTGACATGGTCGCTCATCGCAGCAAACGTTGTTGTCTTTGTGCTTTTTCAACAGGGCGGTACAAACGACGATGTCACGTTGGCCTTCTGTCAGGTCCCGGCCGAAATTGTGACTGGCCAAGATATCATTACCGAACCAACCATACGGGAGGTTGAATATGAAGGCCAGCAATATCAAGTGTCTGTGCCCGGTCTTCGTCCCACACCGATTCCTGTTTACCTCACATTACTGACAGGTATTTTTCTACACGGCGGATGGATGCACCTCCTCGGTAACATGTGGTTTCTTTTTATCTTTGGTGATAATGTCGAAGACGACATGGGGCACACCCGATATCTCATTTACTATCTTGCAGCCGGAGTCTTGGCGTCGCTTGCATTTGTGTTTTTGAACGCTCGTGGCGATGAGGCATTCACTCCTTGTCTTGGTGCATCTGGTGCCATCTCTGGTGTGTTAGGTGGGTATTTAGTGCTTCATCCCAATCGTCGAGTAAGTGTGATCTTATTTCGATTTATTATGGATGTCCCGGGTTATGTCGCTGTTGGAATCTATTTCCTCATGCAGGTTGTACTCGGCCTTCTAGACACGGGTGGTGGTGTGGCTTATTCAGCGCACGTTGCCGGCTTTATTGCAGGTTTAATTCTGGCCAAGCCGCTCAGCGACAAAGACATTCGTCGACAGGCGGATCAGTTAGTTACTTTTAGGAGGCGTCATAAGGGCCTGTAAGATTTTGTAAGCTCACATGACGATTGCTATGACAGCTATGCTTATTTGGCAGTTTTTGCTGTTAGCTGGAGCTGTTGCGGCTGCTGGCTCCGTACTTGCCCGTTCGGCAGATCAAATTGCCGAGGCAACAGGGCTCGGTCGACTTCTCGTCGGTAGCTTGCTGTTAGCTGCGGTTACTTCACTGCCTGAATTGTCTGTTGATATTGCAGCGATTCGTTCCGGGTACGTCGATCTAGCTGCTGGTGATCTTTTTGGCAGCAGTCTTATGAATCTACTTATATTAGCAATAGTTGATTTAAGCATCCGTTCAGGGAGAAAAATGCTTTCGCGTGAAGGGGCCGCTCATGCACTTTCGGCAACACTTGGTATTGCCGTGACATCGCTGGCCGGACTGGCGATCGTAACGGCTGATAAGATACCAGCAGCGATAATTCTTGGAATGAGTGGCTGGTCCTGGGCAATTTTGTTGTCATATCTTTTCGGTGCCAGAATGATTTTCATTAATCAACGTATCTCAGCGAGGCTGGCTGCTGAATCCCGTTCCGACGACAGTGGTCTGTCTCAGGGGAGTTCGGCTCGCAAGCCATCATTTCTCTTGTCAGCGATCATTTTTGGGGCTGCTGCGGTTGTCTTATGTTTTACTGGACCAAAGCTCGCACATGTAGCCGGTGCATTGGCCGAAGAAACAGGTCTTGGCGGAACCTTTGTTGGGACAACACTCGTTGCGGTGACGACATCATTGCCCGAACTTGTTGCATCATTAACAGCAATCCGAATTGGGGCAATTGATCTCGCTATTGGTAATGCATTCGGAAGTAATGCTTTCAATATCGTTTTGTTTGTTCCACTTGATTTTTTGCACGAGGGATCGATTTTTTTGAGCATGTCCAGTGCTCATGCTGTAACAGCGTTTACTGTCGTGCTTGCGACTGCGATAGCAGTACTCGGCCAGTTGTATCATGGCGAACGGCGACTCCCATTTATAGAGCCAGATGCATTTCTTATGCTCTTCGTCGTGCTTGGCGGATTATTCCTCATCTATTCACTCGGGTAACACGTCCCTGCGATTGCCAGGAAGCATGGGGTGGCATCGCCTTTTCAGTCTGGGTGTGTGGCGTTTATTACGGAGTGAGTGCATTGTTTGGAGGGCCACTTGTTGCACGGGCACGGTATGCCATGTTCTTGAATAGCCTCCATTTCCCCTGCGTTATCGACGAAGGTGGTCGTTGAGATTCAAGTGTGAAAGAATTTTCATTCCGTGGCTTTCGAGCCGTTTGTTTGTTCCTGTCAATTCGTGACAGCCATATCGGAAACAGTGCCATAATGAAACGTATTCTCGTCGGACTTGGAACAAGCGGTCACGCTGAGTCTGTAGTGAGCCACGCCATCGAGATTGCTCAAGCACAGGGCGCTGAATTACTTGGGATAGCGGTCGTTGATCCCTCGCGTCTCGAGTGGACAGGTCCGCGGCCTATCGGTGTGGGTGTAGAAACACTAACAGCTGAACTTCGTCAGGACAGAATGACAAAAGTTGCTGCTGAGATTGAAAAGGCAAATAAACTTTTCGCAGAGAAATGTTTGGCAGCAAATGTTCCGCACCAAACCTGTGAGCGAACAGGTGATCCGTTCGAAATTGTTGCTGATTTAGTTCGGTATCAAGATCTTTGTGTGTTTGGCCTGCACGGTCTCTTTGAGCACGATGTTGTCCCAGAGCCAACAGATAGTCTTGAACGGCTCGTCGCTGCAGGAGTTCGTCCAATGCTTGCTGTCTCAGAAACATTCCGCCCCATTCGTCGTGTGCTGGTGGCCTACTCAGGCTCACTGGAAAGTGCAAAAACATTTAAGCATTATGTTCAGTCAGGACTCTATCCCAAGGCGTTAGTACGAGTTGTGCATTTTGGTAGCGATGTCGAGGCTGGCGAGCGTCGGCTCAAGTCTGTTGAAAGCTACTTCGCCTCACATGGCAGAGAGATTGAGCTGGATTTCATTCAAGGAGATCCTGTGCAAGAGCTTGTGCCGTATGCAGAAAAGTGGGAGGCGAATCTCATCGTTGCCGGTAACTCAGCAAAAAACCTTCTTCTGCGTAAGTTATTTGGTGAGACGGCGTTGCAATTACTTCGTGCAAGTCCACTTCCCTTGTATCTCGCCCAGTAACGTTCAACTTTCGCTCAATCCAGAATGTCTGTAAATTCAGGTTTAGTCGACCTCGCTGGGATGCTTAAGAAATAAAAAGGTCGCGTTTATTGGGGTAGGCAGCGTAATTCTGGTGATTGTGATTTGACGCTCGCGTCTCTGAAGCTATGAAGGAAATAGAAAATACTACTTTTAGATGTATCAATGTTGATTGTTAGGAGATAGACATGGTTGAACGATCACCCGAGGCAGTGACGCTTCCGGAACAAACGGAAGTTATTGTTGTCGGTGGTGGGCCAGCCGGCACAACGGCAGCAACTATTGCAGCTCAGCAGGGACGCTGCGTCATGCTGTTTGAGCGAGAAAGGTTCCCGCGATTTCATGTGGGTGAGTCTTTGATTCCAGAAACATTCTGGACACTCAAGCGGCTTGGAATGGTTGAACGTCTACGTGGAAGTCGCTTTGTTGAAAAACATTCAGTCCAGTTTGTAAATGAGAAGGGACTGCTTTCAGCGCCATTTTATTTTGTTGATCACCGAGATGATGAAAGTTCTCAAACATGGCAGGTTCGTCGTGCTGAATTTGATGAGATGATGCTTCGTAATGCGGAGTCACATGGCGTAAAAGTGCACGAAGGAATGCGGGTGCTCGAAGTCCTGTTTGATGGAACTCGTGCGACGGGTGTTCGTGTGGCGGATGAGGCCGGGAATATTTCATCTATCGCTTCGAAGGTTGTCGTGGATGCGAGTGGCCAAGCTGCGATGGTCACGAGCAGGCTCGGCTTGCGGGAGTGGGATCCAGTTCTGAAAAAAGCAGCTGTATGGAGTTACTGGAAAGGTGCGGCTCGTGGAACTGGTCGTGATGAGGGTGCCACCCTCGTCATGCAACTCGATGACAAACAGGGCTGGCTTTGGTACATACCACTGAATGATGATGTGGTGAGTGTTGGTGTGGTCGCTGGATATGACTATCTTCTACAGGACCGAGAAAACAAGAGTCCGGAAACTGTTTATGCAGCTGAATTGGAGCGTTGCCCCGGGTTGCACGGACGCCTCGACAATGCAACAAAAATAGAATCTGTTCGTGTGGCGAAGGAGTACTCTTATCGAGCTCGCGACGTGGCTGGTGACGGCTGGGTTCTCGTCGGCGATGCTTTTGGTTTTCTTGATCCGCTTTATTCCTCAGGCATATTGTTGGCATTAAAGAGTGGGGAACTTGCTGGTGACGCTGTTGTGGCTGCACTTCAAGAGAACGATCTGTCTGCGAGTCGATTGGGTTGCTGGGGAGAGGATTATGTGCGGGGCATGGACCGAATGCGTCGCCTCGTTTACGAATTTTATGATGGGTTTAATTTTGGCAGGTTTGTAAAGCGATTCCCACATCTTCGTGGCCATGTCACAGATCTCCTGATAGGCGATCTTTTCAATGAACGGCTCGATGAAATTATTGAGCCTCTTGAAATTCTTCGAGCAGAACAAGAAGCTGCTGCACGCTAATTGGACATCATATCTTCAGGCCATTCATTTTTAGGCTCACGAGAAGCCTCAAGTAGCTTTATCCAGGCTCCAATAAACAAGCCGCTGTCGAGGTAGGTCCGGCCACTTATTAGATTTTTATCCACGACACATGGAGCGTCGATAAAAATGCCGCCCGCGGATTCCAGTTCGTGACGACATTTTTGAACGGTAGCCATGCGTCGTCCTTGGACGCAGCCGGCATACGCTGGTATTTCCACACCATGGCAAACACTTGCCACAGGCTTGTTCTGCTTAAAAAAGTGCCGTGTGATTCGAATAAGGTCAGTGTCGTAGCGAATGTATTCCGGAGCTCGGCCTCCACTGAAAAAAATGCCATAATAATCTTCTGGTCGGACGTCGGCAAAAGCAGCATCTGCCATGATTTGATACCCCTCCCATTCTTTGGTGATGGTCCACCCAGGTCGCACTTCGTGTAAGACCATCTGGTGCAATCGTTTTTCTGCTGCGATAACATGCGGTCGGAAACCAGATTCTTGAAGGCGAAAGTATGGGTAGAGGGTATCGACTGTTTCTGAGGCATCACCAATAACAATGAGAACGTCACCAGGCGAATTCTTGGCGTGATTTTTAGGAAGCATGGCTTGTAGGCTCGGTAGGATTAAATAGTGGCGTTCGATTGAAAGGGCTCGGTGTTGTTTACTGTCAGTGGCATGCTATACGGTTGATGCGAGTAGCAGTTGATAAGGGACTGTAAGGGTTTCCGAGGCCAATATACTGTACCGACCTTATAATAAGTTCCATGTCAGTTTCTGAAGTATCATTTTTCACTTGAAATATTTGGGGACTGCCCGCGTCGTTGTAAGAGGTTCTTGTATATGTGATAGTGATTGCTGGCACTTTTGTGTCCGGTCATTTGGAGCAAAGGCTTTGTTTCACTGTGCGAAGCTATGAGAGACGCTGTCTATAAATTGATAGGAAGTCACAACGTGAGTCTTGTGCTGTTTTTTCGAACTGTTTCGTGTTGTATGGTTGTTCTGGGGGCAGCTGCTTCATTAGCGGAGACGTTGGAGGCAAATTTAAAGACGCTCCAATCAGTAGGGAAGGAGGGGAGGGGTAATCCATCAGCTGCAGTTGCTTGGCAAGAAGTTGCCGACTGTGAGTCAGATTCAATTCCGACAATTCTTTCTGCAATTGATGGAGCAAGTCCACTCTCAGCAAATTGGATCCGTGCTGCAGTTGATGCAATCGCTGGTCGTAGTGAAAAGATACCATTGGAAGATTTGGAAGTTTTTTTATCAGACGTGCGTCATGATCCTAGGGCACGGCGTCTTGCCTGGGAACTTATTCAGGAAAAAAAACCTAATCGTGCGGAGGAAATTATTTCGATTATGCTCGACGATCCGGGCGTAGAACTTCGATATACCGCTGTTGATCGGTTGATTCAGAAGGCAAGTCGAGAGAAGGAAGAACCTGCAGTGAATGAAATACTGCGGAAGGCACTCGACGCTGCCAGAAATGTTGATCAAGTAAAAGAAATTACAACTGCTTTGCGAAAGAGTGGTCAGGTAATTGACTTGCAGCACCATTTTGGATTTCTTGCAGACTGGTATGTGGCTGGCCCATTTGATAACACCGACGGGCAGGGTTTTGCGGCAGTGTATCCGCCTGAAAAAAGTGTTGATCTTCAAGCGTTATACGCAGGTAAAGGAATTCAAGTGTCCTGGCATGAATTTCTTACTGCAGATTCCTATGGCATGGTTGATATCAACAAGGCGATTCCGGGCCCGGGAGACGGCTTCAAGGAAGTTGTTGCCTATGCATTTACAACCTTCACAATACCTGTGGGTCAAGAGGCTGAAGTACGACTTGGTTGTAAGAATGCATGGAAGATATGGGGCAATGGAAATCTTCTGTTTGAACGAGACGAATATCATCGAGGAATGCGCATCGACCAGTATCGGATTCCGTTTGAAATGAGGGAGGGGGAAAATACATTGCTGGTAAAATTGTGCCAAGATGGTCAGACGAAGGACTGGACGAAAGAATGGCAGTTTCAATTGAGACTTTGTGATGCTACGGGAACACCTATTCTTGGATCGGATCGTCGTCCAACTCCACTTCATTCAGAAGCAGAAGCAACGCATGGAGAATTACAGATACCATGATGTGCAATATGTATGAAATAAACAGGTGTCTCCATGTGGCATGTTTTATTGGGTTATTCGGGAGTGCTGCTCTGGCGCAAGGCGATCAGTCCTGGCCGTCTTTTCAGGGGCCGTGTGGGAGCGGCGCGACAACTGAACGGCTGCCACAAGAAATAGGTAAAAAAAATATCTCTTGGGAGCGAATGCTTCCTGGTTATGGTCTTTCTACCCCGGTCGTCCATAGCAATAAAATATTTATCACATGTAGCAGCGGCCCAGAACAGAATCGACTTAGGGTGTTGTGCATTGATGGAACAAAGGGTCAGTCGCTTTGGGAGCGACAATTCTGGGCAACGGGTAGAACAATGTGTCATGAGAAGACAAGTGTTGCTGCTCCGACACCATGTACCGATGGTGAAAGAATATATGCCCTTTTCTCATCCAATGATCTGGTCTGCCTTGACTTCGATGGCAATCTAATCTGGTTGCGAGGGATTACCGCCGATTATCCAAATGTGAGTAATAGCCTTGGGATGGCAAGTTCACTTGTTGTTACCGATGGTGTTGTTGTTGCACAGGTGGAAAATGATAGTGAGTCATATGCAATTGGTATCGATGCTGCAACGGGAAAGAATATTTGGAAACGTGAACGGGAGAAATCAGCAAATTGGACAAGTCCGCTGGTCTTGTCACCAGGTCTTGTTGGTCTTCAATCAAAGTCTGGTGTTGATGCGGTAGATACTGCTGATGGTCATTTTCTTTGGCAGTATGACGGTGGCGCGAGCACGATTCCTTCGAGTTGCCGGAAGGGAAATGTTCTCTTTGTGCCATCAAAGGGGCTGACTGCACTTGCCTATAACCTTTCGTCGCAAAAAAGGCCGAAACAGCTTTGGAGTAGTAGTCGACTTTCTCCAGGAACACCTAGTCCGGTGGTCGTTAACAGCACGGTATTTACGATGAGTCGTGGAGATGTCTTAACAGCTGGTGACATTGAAACAGGAGAGCGACGGTGGCAGCTTCGGCTTAAAGGCCCTTTCAGCGCAACGCCAGTTGTCAGTGATGACACGTTACTTGCGGTGAATGAAGCCGGACTTATTCAACTGGTACATTTTGATAATGAGCAAGGTGAGTTGGTAGACACATTTGATCTTAAAGACCAGGTTCTTGCTTCTCCGGCAATCGCAGCGGGCGGTATTTTTTTACGCAGTAATAGTCGCCTCTGGAAGCTTGTGGATGCGAAGCAATAATATTTGGTTCAGGCATAGAGTTACTATTGATGCGACACCCTTTTAGGTGTGTCGGGCTTGTTGTGAGCGGGCTAGAGACCGAGGAATTTTATGAACAGCGAGTGTAGAGAAATAATGTCCAATGTGTTTTTTAGACGGGTGTGCCATGCTTTTCTTGTGGTGGTAGGGTTGTTGGCTACTGTTAGTAGGACCTACGCCGCCACTGAAAATACTCATTCGGCCCCAAACATCTTGATGATTTTGACTGATGATCAAGGGTGGGGCGATGTTGCTGCATACGGTGCAAGGGACTTACAGACGCCAGCAATAGACTCGCTCATTGCCACCGGAATGCGGTTCGATAACTTTTATGCAAATTGCCCGGTGTGTTCGCCAACTCGTGCTGCCCTTCTGTCTGGTATGGTGCCAGACAAAGTCGGTGTTCCGGGTGTCATTCGCACGCACCCTGAAAATAACTGGGGTTTTCTCCGTCCAGATGCAACTCTTCTTCCAAAGCCTTTAAAAGCAGTTGGATACCACACCGCGATCATTGGTAAATGGCATCTTGGACTCGAGTCGCCATCTCGTCCGACAGACCATGGATTCGATCATTTTCATGGATTTCTTGGAGACATGATGGATGACTACTGGTCTCACACTCGTCATGAGCAGCACTATATGCGATTGAATACTGTTGATGTTCGGCCAGAGGGGCATGCAACAGATATTTTTAGTGAGTGGGCCACTGAGTACATATCGTCCCGGGCTGATACAGCGCAGCCATGGTTTTGCTATCTTGCCTTCAATGCGCCACATACTCCTGTGCAACCTCCTCAAGCGTATCTTGAAAAGGTTTTATCTCGTGAGCCTGGCATAGATCCAGTGCGGGCAGAACTCGTCGCATTCATTGAACATCTTGATGCAGGAATCGGTCGCGTTGTTGAGTGCTTGAGAAAAACAGGTCAGGCTGAAAATACGCTCATTGTTTTTACGTCTGATAACGGCGGGCACAAAGGAAGTCTGGCAAACTGTGGCCCTCATCGTGGCTTCAAGCAAGAAATGTATGAGGGAGGTATTGCAGTGCCGTTTTGTGCAGTATGGCCCGGGCACATTGCGGCAGGGTCACGTAGTGATCTTGTGGCATTAACAAGCGATCTTTTTCCTACATTCTGTGAGGCGGCTGGAGCAACTATCGAACATGAGATTGACGGTGTGTCGATACTGCCAACATTTCTTGGGAAGAAACAGTCGTTCAATCGAACTCTTTTCTGGGTTCGAAGAGAAGGGGGGCAACTTTACCAAGGGCAGGATTACTACGCTGTGCGGCGTGGCCCCTGGAAATTGCTTCAAAATACTCCCTTTGAAAAATTTCAGTTATTTAACCTAATTGATGACCCGCTTGAATCTGTCGACGTAAGTAACAAGCATCGACCGGTCGTACGAGAGCTCACGGAGGCACTTCGTCGTCACGTACAGGCAGCTGCCCAGGTGCCTTGGCAGCAGTCAACAAGTGAAGAAGATTCGCGTGGATGAGATGATAGAGTGGTCGTTGGAAAGGTCTCCGAGGGAGAGAATCTTTCAGGTCGATGCAGATTGTGCTTGAAAAGGTTATGCTTGCGTGACACGGTAATAAAAGTCATGTCGAATCTTGATATGGGGGTGTTATGAAAAAGTTTCTTGTTCTTACCTGTCTGTTTGTTTGCTTTCACGGCGTATCCGTAGCGGCCGAGCAGACTCCTAATATCGTGATGATTTTCTGTGATGATCTCACCAATCAGGCACTGAGTTGTTATGGGAATTCCCTCAAGTTACTTGAGACTCCAAATATTGATCGGCTAGCGAAAGAAGGAATGCTGTTCCGTCGCTGTATGGTCCCAAATTCCATTTGTGGTCCAAGTCGGGCTGCGATCTTGACTGGCAAGTACGCGCACGTAAATGGTTTTCGCTGTAATGGTGATCAGTTCGATGGTGCGCAGCCCACATTTGCCAAAATGCTGCAATCGGCTGGCTATCAAACAGCCATGATTGGAAAGTGGCATCTCAAGAGTGATCCGACCGGTTTCGATCATTGGCACATCCTGCCAGGTCAGGGGTCGTACTATAACCCAAGGATGATTAACAACGGTGAGCTGGTTCAGCATGAAGGATACGTCACCGATATCGTTTCTGACTTATCAATCGATTGGCTAAAAGACGTAGATCGATCCAAGCCATTTCTTCTTATGTCCCAGCACAAGGCGCCCCACCGCGAATGGTCACCAGCCTTGCGGCATCTTGGTTGGAATGGTGATCGTGTTTTCCCAGAGCCAGAAACACTGTTTGATGACTATTCCGGTCGTGGCCGAGCCGAGCACGAACAAGACATGACGCTCGAAAAAACATTTCGTCCACTCGATGCAAAACTCGAGCCACCCCGCACAATTTCAGATGTGCAAAAAAAAGAGTGGGATGTTTACTACGGACCTCGCAATGAGGAGTTTCACAAGCAGGGCTTAACTGGAAAAGATCTCGTGAAATGGCGGTACCAAAGGTACATGCACGACTACCTTGGTTGTGTAAAAGCTGTTGATGAGGCAGTTGGCAAACTTCTTGATTACCTCGACTCGGCGGGACTGAGTGAAAATACCATGGTCTTGTTTTCATCTGATCAGGGGTTTTATCTTGGTGAACATGGCTGGTTTGATAAGCGATGGATTTATGAAGAGTCGCTCACAACGCCGTGCATTGTTCGGTGGCCAGGCGTGACGAAGCCAGGCACGACATCAAATGCAATTGTTTCGATACTCGATTTCCCGGAAACGTTCCTTGAAGCTGCTGGTCAATCTATTCCCTCTGACATGCATGGCAGCAGCCTTGGTCCGTTATTGGCAGGTCGATTGCCTGATGATTGGCGAAAAAGCTTTTATTATCATTACTATGAGTTTCCGGGAGCTCATAGTGTTCGGAAACATTACGGCGTGGTGACAGACCGCTATAAGCTCTTTCATTTCTATGAGCCCGACATGAATTACTGGACGCTTATTGACAGAACGCAGGACGCTCATGAAATGAAGAATGTTTATGATCAACCAAAGTATGCAGAAGCGCAAAAAGAGTTGCATGGAGAACTTGATAGATTACGAAACGAGTTGAAGGTGCCACTTGTTGATCCACCGCGACGTGGCCAAAAAAAGAAGCAGAAGGGTAAACAAAAGTCATAGCGAGTTCTGCTGTCTTAAGAGGCTCTTGTTTTCAAAAAAGGGTAGGGAAATGCTTTCAATCAGAACGTGGCTGATGTGCGTTGTTTGTTTCATGATGTTGCTTGGGATGTCGACTGATCTGACGGCAGATCCACTTGTGTTTGATCTTTGGCCAGATGGTGTTCCGCTTTCCGGACAGACGGCTGAATATTCCGGGGAAGTGCGAACAAACAAGAATGGGATTTTACGGATAACCAATGTGAGTTCACCACAAATGACGGTGTACCGTCCGGATGATCCAAACGGTGCGGCAGTACTCGTTTGCCCCGGCGGTGGCTACAAAATTCTGGCCTATGAGCATGAGGGTACAGATGTTTGTGAGTTTCTGACGAAACACGGAGTGACGGCTATTCTTCTAAAGTACCGTGTTCCATCGCTACGGGAAGTTGCCCTCCAAGATGCGCAACGAGCGCTTGGAATGATTCATCATCACGCAGAAGAATGGAGTATTGATCCAGATCGTATAGGAATGCTTGGCTTTTCTGCAGGGGGAAATCTCACTGTTCTGACATGCTTGCATGGAAGCAAACGCACGTACCCAATTGATGAAAATCTTGATGTTGAAAATCCGACACCAAGCTTTGCTATTCCCGTGTATCCGGCCTATCTCGTTGAGCGTGGTACCGAGGGGCCGCTGCTCTCTGACATCATAGTAAACGACACGTCACCACCACTGTGTCTCGTGCATGCAGCAGATGATCCTTGGACAGCGAGCAGTAGTTTTCTTCTTGCCGTTGAGTACAAGAAGCACGGTATTCCTTGTGAGGTGCACGTGTACGCAAAGGGCGGGCATGGTTTTGGAATGAAAAAGAAGGGCCTCCCTGTTGATGCGTGGCCCCAACGGGTCGTTGAGTGGATGGACTCGATGGGTTATCTGACAGGAACTGACTCAAACTAGTCTCCTGTGGTAAACCGATGCACCATCGTGTGCTTATATGTTTCACCAGGATTCAGACGACCAGATGGCCATTCACCATGCCATTCTGTTTGGTTTATGGCATCCGGAAAACATTCAGTCTCAAGGCAGATCGCCGCATGTTGTCGATAGGTAGTCCCATCTTTCCCTGTGAGTGATGAGTCAAGATAATTGCCTGTGTATACCTGAATACCGGGTTGGTCTGTGAGAATTTCAAGGCTCCGTCCACTAGCGGGATCAGTGAGCGTGACTGCCGGTCGAAGTGCTCCATCAGGTTTCCAGTTATTGATGACAAGGCAATGATCAACGCCTCCTTTTTCGGCTCCTTCCGGTGATGGAGTAAGCGACCGGATCGCTTCACCAAGATTAGAGCGAGCCTCCGAGGGAAACCGAAAGTCAAAGGGAGTACCATCAACGTCACGGAGGATGCCTGTTGGAATGCCGCCTTTGTCGAGAGGAAGATACCGATCAGCGTGTGCCTGAAGCGTGTGGTTCTCGATACCATTCGTTGCCTGGCCAGCAATATTCCAGTACGTATGATGCACAAGATTCACAAGGGTCGGGGTATCTGTTGTTGACTCCATTTCAATCCATAATTCACCATCTGGAGTCAGCGTATAGGTTACTTTTGAGTGGAGTGTTCCCGGATACCCTTCATCTCCATGTGGCGATAAGAGTTCAAGATCAAGAGCCGGCCCTTTCTCTGAAACTCGTGGCGTTGCTTTCCAGAGTTGCTTGTCAAATCCGACGACACCGCCATGGAGGTGGTTGTGGCCATTGTTTTGGGCAACTTTGTACGGCGTATCATCTATCGAAAAAAGACCATCTGCAATTCTATTACCGACTCGACCACATATTGCACCAAAATAAGGATGGCCATTGAGATATCCATCGAGTGATTCAAATCCAAGGACAACATCAACTGGTTCACCCTGTTGTTGAGGAACACAAAGGCTTGTCACTATGGCCCCATAGTTTGTGATAGTGGTTTGCCATCCCCCAGGGACCTTGAGCGTAAAGAGGCTGGCTTCTCGTCCGTCAGGGAGTTTACCAAATGGACGAACAGTGGGTGGTGTCATTGTCTGGTCCATGCGTTCAACTCCGTAAGCAGTGCGCGTAAAAAGAAAAAAGAATAAGAAGGATTTGGTAAGGCACCATTGCCATTCGGTGCAGACTCATCGTGTCATAACAGAATTCCAATCCATAACACGCAGAAACGGTTGCCTTGCAATCAGGACGTGTTGTATTCGGTGGAGTTTTATACCCCATCCTTCTTGCCCTGAGAAAATTTTACCAAGTCTCTTCAATAACGGGATTGGTGAGACACCCGATGCCCTCTATTTCGACAGTGATCTCGTCACCCGGCTGTAGATACACAGGTGGGGTGCGGGCAAACCCAACGCCATGCGGTGTTCCAGTAAGGATAACCGTCCCAGGATTCAGGATCGTGCTTGCTGACAAGAATTCAATCAGCGTAGGAACGTCAAAAATCATATCGTTTGTGTTCCATTCCTGCATGACGTTTCCGTTCAGAAGAGTTCGAAGAGAAAGATTGTTGGGGTCATCAATTTCGTCAGGGGTTGTAATCACCGGCCCGAGTGGACAGAAGGTTGCAAATGTCTTGCCTCGACACCATTGGCCACCACCACCATCTTTTTGCCAGTCACGAGCTGACACATCGTTCGCGCATGTGTAGCCGAGAATGTGTTGGGCTGCTTCGTCCCGACTGACGTTGTGGCAACGTTTTCCAAGGACGACTGCGAGCTCACATTCGTAGTCAACTTTCTCACTCCGTAACTTTCTTGGAAGTATGATTGGGTCATCCGGATTCTGAATCGCGCCAGTGTTTTTGAAAAAAAGAACAGGGTGTTGAGGTGGTTTCGCCCCAGTCTCAGCTGCATGTTTCTTGTAGTTGAGCCCGACGCAAAGAATGTCACTGGGTGTTACTGGTGCCAAAAGCTTTTCAACCGATGCAAGCGTTTCCGTGTCAGAAAAACCAGATGCGATATTCCCATCAAGAAGTGTGACACGGTTGTCATCGTGCAATCTTCCAAAGGCTTCTTTATTCTGGTTTAAAAAACGAATAATTTTCATAAGGCTGGTCACTCTGAGGTATCATGTGAAAAGCTGTTCTAAACCCTGTCCCGGTAGTATAAGCCGATGTCACCAGATCCTTTCGCAGTCACTTTTATTGGAACCGGAATAATGGGTTCTCGTATGGCGGAGAACCTCATTGCCAACGGTCATCCACTTCATGTTCACAATCGAACACGTGAGAAAGCCGAGGTGTTACTGAAGAAGGGGGCGGTATGGCACGACACACCCGAGTCTGCGGCGGCCGCTGGTGATACGGTGATAACAATGCTCGGACTACCGTCAGATGTTGAGCAGGTTTACTTTGGACTTAAGGGTGCTGGAGGTGTTCTTGCTGCATCAAAGCCAGGGAGTTTGCTCATCGATATGACAACTTCGAGCCCCAGATTGGCAGAGCGTATTTCACGTGCAGCAGAAGAGCGGGGAATAGAAACTCTGGACGCACCGGTTTCGGGTGGCGACGTAGGTGCTCGGGATGCCAGCCTTGTTATCATGGTTGGCGGAAGACAACAGGCATTCGATAGGGCAGTGCCATTGTTTGAGCAATTGGGGAAGTCGATTACTCTCCTTGGACCTGCTGGAGATGGCCAGCGCTGTAAGTTAGTAAACCAGATCGCGGTGGCGGTCGGTATGGTGTCCTGGTGTGAAGCTCTTGCTGTAGCAAAAGCAGCAGGCCTTGATCCATCAATGGTTCAAGGAGTGATAGGTGGTGGAGCGGCTGGGAGTTGGGGGCTCACAAACCTGGCTCCGCGTGCCCTAAGTGAAAATTTTAAGCCTGGTTTTCTTGTGCGCCATCTTGTGAAAGACATTCGTCTCGCTCAAGCAGAAGCAGACTGTCACGGAGTCCATCTTGCTGGTCTTGAAGTAGCTCGGAGACTTTATGATTTATTAGAAGAAGCAGGCTATGGTGAGGCAGGAACACAGGTGCTCTTTCAGCATTACGACACAAATAGAGGAGTCAACTAGCAATGAGCATGTTGTCGTATAAACAACACCATTGGTTCGTGAGTACTCACGTTTTTTGTGCTTTGCTCAGTACAGTTGTGGTTGTTCCCGGTCGTGCTGCAGACATTTTGTTTGATGGGGTGACATTCGATGGGTGGGAAGGAGACATTAAGAGCGTGTGGCGTGTCGAAAACCATGAAATTGTTGGAGGCTCATTAGTAAAGAAACAGGAGAAAAATAATTTCCTCTGTACAATTAAACGCTACGCAAATTTTGATTTAAGACTGAAGATAAAACTCACGGGTACTAACGGCTTCATCAACTCGGGTATTCAGTTCCGAAGCGAGAGGGTGCCGGGAAGCCATGAGGTTGCTGGATATCAGGCCGACTTTGGTGCTGGGCATGATGGTGCGTTATATGATGAGTCCAGACGGAAAAAGTTTCTTGCTCGTCCCGATGACTCGCTACTCAATAGAAATTCTCAAGTAGGGGAATGGCACGACTACCGGATTCGAGCAAGAGGTAATCATATTGAACTGTGGGTCGACGGCATTCAGACCGTCGACTACACGGAGACGGAACAAGGCCTTCTTGGCAACGGAGTCATTGGTCTGCAAGTGCATGGCAACGGAGTGGCTGAGGTTCGATTCAAAGACCTCGTTATTGAAGAGTTGCCGTAGCGTACTCATGACGCTCTTGAGTTTACTTGTGTAATCGTGAAAACTATATTGAGTTTAAGGTAATAGGGGAGCATTTCGTTTCATGACAAAAAAATATAATGTCGGTGTCGTTGGGTATGGCTGGGCGGCGACTGCTCATATCGAGGCAATCAATGCAACCACACAGGGGCAGGTAGTTGCTGTGTGTTCGACAAGAAAATTGGATGCTGCTGAGTTGGCAGCCCGACATGGTGGAACTATCCGTGTTTTTAACGATCTCGCTTCCATGCTTGCTGATCCGGCGATTGATGTTATTGATATTACGGGGCTTCCAAGTAAGCATGCCGAGCAAGCAGTTGCTGCAGCCGATGCCAAGAAGCATATCATTCTCGAAAAGCCAATGGCGAATTCACCGGAAGAGGTCGCCAGGATTTTGCAGGCTTCGAAGGCAAATGGTGTCCGTGGCTGTGTCTGTTTCGAACTTCGGTATTCCGAGCAATTGCAGGTGACAAAAGAGTTGCTTGAAAAAGGTTTACTTGGGCAGTTGCATTACGGTGAGATCGACTACTACCACGGCATCGGCCCCTGGTATGGTCAGTTTCGTTGGAATACTGGGAAAAGAGAAGGTGGAAGTGCCCTTTTAACTGCTGGTTGTCATGCGCTTGATGCGCTGTTGATGGTGATGGGAGACCGTCAGGTTGATAGTGTTACGAGCATGAGTACAAAAACAAGTAGTCCTACATTTGATCCATACGAGTATGACACGTCTAGTGTCACGCTTGTAAAGTTTGCAGACGGTGCTTTAGGGAAGACTGCGGCCATTGTCGATTGCTTCCAGCCGTATTACTTCCATACGCATCTTGTTGGGAGTGATGGGAGTCTTCTAGACGACCGCTTTACCTCCATGAAGCTTTCCAAGGAGCGAAATGCCTGGCATCGCCTGTCTATGAAGATGTGTGATTCGGGTGATGTCAGTGATCACCCCTACCAGAGTCAGTTTCAGGAATTCTTTAATGCCCTCGATCGTGATGAAGAAATGCCACTGACAAGTTTTACTGATGCAGCTCGAACATTTGAAGTTATTTTTGCTGCTGACAAGAGTGCTGCTAGTGGCGGGCAGCCCGTTGTCCCAAGATCTTTTGTGTAAGTGTGATTGTGGCTCTGCCCCAGAGGTGTCTCGGTGATCTATCGTCTGTCCATTCGTGCTTTGTTCTTATGTATTATTGCGCTGTCGTGTGTGCATGTTTTTGCAGAAGACTCAAGGACCAAAGAAGTTCTCGATGCTGATGATGCACGTATCGCAGCTATGGTGTCCGCAGATTCAAGGTCACTCGCACCGCTACTTTCAGAAGACCTTCGGTATTCGCATTCAACAGGAGCAATTGACACAAAAAAAACATTACTGAACCTAATCAGTGAAAAAGTAATGCGATATGTGATGTATCAACCTTTACAACGAACAGTTGCATTTGCAGGTCCGAAAATAGCTTTTGTAAATGGTCGGGCAGAAATTGGTGTTCAGCATGACGGCCAGTCACTAGAAAAAACATTTGTTTTTCTTTCAGTGTGGCGGCTTGAGGAAGATGCATGGCGGTTCCTTCGATGGCAATCGTCACAACTTGCATCAGCCGCGCCAGCAGTTGGTGATGTTCGTATTATCGATGAGTCGGGAGAGGACGGCGGTTGGCAGCTTCTTGTTGAAGGCGATTTTGAGAACGTGAATGGTGAAGCCGATACATGGAGTTGGAAGGATGGTGTTCTAGCCTGTACGGGACGCCCTGTTGGTGTGACGAGGTTTCATAAGCCACTTGTGAATTTTGAACTCTCTCTCCGGTGGCGGCATCTGTCATCTGGTGGCAATTCCGGTGTCTTTCTTTGGGCACCCCCGGAGTCTCTCCTCGATCTTGCTCCTGGCAAACTGCCGCGTGGGGGAATCGAAGTACAGATTCTTGATCATGGATATGCACAACGGTACGAAGAGAAAACTGGACGAAAGGCTGCCTGGTTCACCACGGATGGTGACGTTTTTGCGGTCGGAACCTCAAAGATGAATCCGTTTCCCCCACTCTCACCAAATGGAACGCGCAGCTTTCCCAATGCTCGATATAGCCTAGGAAGTCCTCAGTGGAATCATTATTATGTGAGAGCCGTCAACAAAGAGGTTCGGCTCTGGGTGAATGGCCACGAAGTTTCTGGTGGTGATCACTGCTCGCCATCAACAGGTTATTTGTGCCTCGAGTCTGAGGGTGCTCCTGTGGAGTTTAAAGAAATATATGTACGAGAACTGCCCTGACTCTGAATCCGTGCGGACGGCTCAACGATGAAGTACGAATCCTTCAATCGCTTCATATTCAGGTAGCCCAAGTTTGTCATAGAGCCGAGCAGTCTCTTTATTTCGATCCTCTGCCCGCTGCCAAAATTCTCGTGAGTCTGTTGGTCCTGGAAAAAGTGCTCTATCTTTCTGACTCTCGTGTTTGAAGATGGCCATCCTTTTTCGCTCTACTTCTGCCGGAGAAAGTGGAACGGCCATTTCAATTTCATGCGGTTCCCACTCTTGCCAGGCGCCCCGATAGAGCCAGACCTCACAGGCTTGCGCCCATTCGCTGTCAGAAAGTTTTTCCATAGCCTGAAAGACAGCTCCCAGGCATACACGATGAGTGCCATGAGGGTCAGATAAATCACCGGCTGCATAGATTTGATGTGGTTTGATTGAATTCAGGAGGTCTGCAGTTATTTGAATATCGTCCGGCCCGAGAGGTTTTTTTCGAACCCGGCCAGTTTCGTAGAACGGCAAGTCAAGGAAGTGGATTCGTTCTGGTTGAACACCTGAGTGCCTGGCGCCCGCTCGAGCCTCAGTTCGACGGATAAGACCTTTAACCTGTTGCAGTTCTGGCATGTCAACTGCCCCGGCTGCCTTTGTGCGGAGAAAGTGTCGAATTTTTTCAGCGATTTCATTTGCTTTTTGCCCAACATCAAATGTTTGGCAGAAAGCTTCAACAAAATCTACGTGAGCGTCTGCTGTTTCATCCCACACGGCAATGTTGCCACTCGTTTGGTACGCAACATGCACCTCGTGTCCCTGCTCGCAGAGACGAATGAAGGTGCCACCCATGCTGATGACATCGTCATCGGGGTGCGGACTAAAAACAACAACTCGCTTTGGAAACTCTTTCGATTTCGTTGACTCAGTCAGTCCGCGAATTCGTCTTATTTCTCCGGGCTTGCCTCCCGGCCACCCAGTAATTGTATTCTGTAATGTTCGAAAGACCTCAATGTTGATGTCATAAGACCGACCGCGTTTTGATAGGAGATCTTGAAGTCCGTGCTCGTTATAGTCTCCGTCTGTAAGTTTTAAAATCGGCTTACTCAGTTTTAGCGAGAGCCAAATCAAGGCCTTTCGAGTGAGATCATCACTCCATGTCAGTCCAATTGATTCAAGGGGAGCAACAAGCCATGGGGACTCAAAACGAGTTAGTTTTGCAGCCGCTGCACGGTCAAGTACAAACTTGGCGTCAGGATGTTGCTGAAGAGAACTTGCAGATACGTGGCTGTTTGGAATGTCTTCAACGGCCTGGCGAACAATAGGTGCTTTATGCTCACCAAAAGCAAGCAGCACAACTCGGCGAGCATCGAGAATTGAGCCAACTCCCATTGTGATAGCTTGTCTCGGAACATTCCACTCACCAAAGAAGTCGCTCGCGGCATCGGCTCGGGTGACGCTATCGAGTGTTATGAGTCGTGTCCTACTTTCGAGACTGCTTCCGGGTTCATTAAATCCAATGTGGCCAGTTCGGCCTATACCGAGCAGTTGTAAGTCGATCCCACCTTCTTCACGGATTTTTTCTTCGTATGCCTCACATGCTGCGGTTACATCGTCGCGGCCGAGTTGTCCATCTGGGATATGAATATTCTCTGGGGCAATATCAATATGATCGAACAAGTGTTCCCGCATGAACCGGTGATAGCTCTGCAGGGCATCTGGCTCCATTGGCCAGTACTCATCCAGATTAAATGTAATGACGCGCTTAAATGAAAGTTGTTCTTCGGTATGCAGACGAATGAGTTCATCATAGATGCCAACAGGTGTACTGCCGGTTGCAAGACCGAGAACCGTCTTTTTGTTTTTGGCAGACCGCGTGCGAATAAGTGCAGCTATCTCGCGAGCAATGGCACGATTGGCATCCCCTGAGTCGTCGTAAACGGTTACGGGTACTCTCTCAATAGTTGAGATGTGTGGAAGTGGACCCCGATAAATCGGGTTTGATGGAGTTTCTTTTGTCCGAGCGTGCATGCGACCCCCCTGCGATCTGTGATTCAGAAGAACTCCTATATTTTGCCATTTTTAATGTTCTTAGCAAGGAAAACTCGGGCTAAATTGATCCGGTAAGAGTCGGTCGGTATCGGTGATAGTGATTGGCGGGTGTGCTTGTTCAGCGTATGCTCATCATGGCGGGGTCAAATAAAGTGTGTAGCTCCAGAGTTCAACGCATACTTCCATAACCATGTTTTTCAAAAAAGGGCTTGCTATGAGCAATCCGACTGAAGCGTTACTTCCCATTCGACTGCCAATGACACGTTTGGGTGTCATGATGTTCTTACAATTTTTTGTCTGGGGATCCTGGTATGTCGCGATGTATGGCTTTTTGAATGATGCAGGTATGACGGAGATAGGTCCTGGTGGCTCCTTCGATGCTGCCGCCTACACAGTTGCACCGATTGCCGCGATTTTGGCACCTTTGACACTTGGCTTAATCTGCGATCGCTTGATGAACACGGAGCATGTACTCGCGATTTTGAATATTGTTGGCGCTGGTCTTCTTTGGCTTGCCCCCACTCTCGCCAGTGCGGGTGCACCGGATAGTTTTCTAAGTCAGTTCACGCAGCCAATGATTCTGTGCCTCCTTGCCTACATGCTGTGCTTCATGCCGACCTTGGGCCTTACGGCCAGTTTGTCATTTAAACATCTTGCCAATAGTGAAAAAGACTTTCCCGCTGTCCGAGTGCTCGGAACGATTGGTTGGATCGCTGGCAACTGGGCGATGTGGGGATGCCGTTTTTTTAATGGCGAAGGAAAAATAATCAGTCAAGCGACAGCACAACTCGAACAGGCGCAAGCGGCTGCCGGAAGCAACGGGGCAGCGAGTAATGCGGCGCAGCGAGCATTCGATACCGTAATGAGCACAATCCAATATTCAGATAATTCTCCTCATATATTTCATGCTGCAGCAATCGCGTCCGCAATTCTGGGTGTGTATTGCCTGACCCTTCCAAAAACAACTCCGCCTGCAAAGGGAGAGCCTATTTCCGTGTCAAAGGTTCTTGGTGTCGACGCATGGGCGTTGCTGAAAGACAAATCATTCTTCGTCTTTGCAGTCGCTTCCTTTCTGGTGTGCATTCCATTGGCTGGGTACTACGCAAAAGGATATGGGTTTGTTGATGCGATGGGAGTGAAGCTGTTTGGCTCCACTACGGGTGCCATGAGCACCGGGCAGATGAGTGAAATTATCTTCATGCTTGTCATGCCAATTTGTTTTGCTCGACTGGGTGTCAAAAAAATGCTGGCTATTGGCATGGTTGCTTGGGCGGTTCGTTATGGGCTTTGGGGCTTTGCCTTCGGGCAGGCTGGTCCTCTGCTCACCCTGCCCATCTTTGCCGGTATCCTATTGCATGGCATCTGTTACGACTTCTTCTTCGTGACTGGAATGATCTACACCGATAAGAAGGCAAAGCCAGAAGTTCGTGGCCAGGCGCAATCACTGATTGTGATGCTGACTCAGGGTCTTGGGCTTGGAATCGGTGCGCAGGCATTCGGGTGGTGGATGGGACGATGTACTTCAGCCGATGACGTGGTGAACTGGTCTCAGCTGTGGTACGTGCCAGCCTTATTTGCACTCGGCGTCATGGTGGCATTCACGTTGTTGTTCTGGGACAGGGGTGATAGAAACGTGAATACATCACAGCCGGCTTGAAGGCTGACCGCGTGACGCGCGTTTATTGTTGATAGGTAGTCATGTCGATCTACTTGGTGGATTCTTATTGTCGGTGTTGTTGCCGATATACACCGGGTGTCATATTTCGGTGTTTCTTGAAGAGGACGCTCAGGTATTCCGAGTATTCAAATCCGCAACGGGTTGCAATCTGTTCAAGAGTCAGGGAGGTTTCGCGAAGGCACCGCTCTGCTTTTGATAGCCTTGTTTCGATGATCAAAGCATGGGGTGTTTTGCCAAGTGCGTCTTTGAATCGTTTTTCAAGAGCTCGCCGTGTGAGCTGTGTTTGTTTCACTACATCATCAACCTGAATTCCATCGCAGGCATGAGTAAGGATATAGTGTGCTGACGTAGAGACGTCCTTATCTTCGACAGCAAACGTATCGGTAGACTGACGAGTCGCGATGCCTAACGGTGGCAAGAGAGTATCGAGACGTTTCATCTTTTTGCCGGACATGATGGCGTCAAGTTGCTCGGCGGCTGCGTAGCCGGCCCCTTCCGAGTCGGGGATGATACTGGAAAGTGGGGGAGTGGCAAGCTGGCACAATAGGGGGTCATCATCGACTCCGAGAATAGCAATCGACTCGGGGACGGGCCGCGAAGCTTGAACGCATAAGTCGATCAAGCGGCGAGCAAGTGAATCATAAGCTGCCATCAAGCCACATGGATGGGGTAGTTCGGCAAGCCAACGCAAAAGTCGCCGGCGAGCATGTGGCCAAGTCGTACCACTTGAATCATCATCCACATCAAAAACCAGGGCGTCGATTCCGGCTTGTTTTGCCTCGGCTACAAACGCATCGCGACGCCAACTGGACCAATTAAATGAACCGTCACCACAGAAAGCGAGATGCCGAAACCCTTTTTCAAAAAAGTGTTGGATGGCTAGTTGCGCAATCTTCCGATCATCGGTTTCGACCCACGGTATGGTGGACAGCTCTCGTGCAGAACTCACGTCGATAGCCGGTAGCTGAGTGGCTTGCACAGCTCGAGCAATCGACTTGGTTTCAATTCGCGCTATGATTCCATGCCCTGAATAGGTGCGAAGCCATCGAGGCGGGTCGGCGCGACGATGTTGCTCAGGCAAATCGATGGTCCACTTCTCGTGCTCGTGCTGGTATCGAAGAATACCGCGAAGGAGTCCGCGTGCATATTCATTGCTTGTTTCAATAACGAGAGCGACAGATCGTTTCATGGAAAAATTTTAGCAGGAAACGGCCGTAGGAATGGTAAAATAGTTCAGTAAGGTTGCGCAATATTACATTGTCTACAAAATTGTTTTTACTAGCATTTATAATTTATGGATTGGTACTTTTCAGTCATGCATCCGCGAACACGGAGTGAAAATGTCGGACCCCGTACAAGTTGCCATGATCGGTCTCGGCTTTGGTGCTGAGTTCATACCGATATATCAGGCGCACCCCAATGCAAACGTTGCTGCGGTCTGTCGTCGGAACGAAACCGAACTGAATGCAGTTGCTGATCAATTCGGCATTGAAAAACGATATGCCAGTTATGACGATGTCCTTGCAGACAAAGACATCGACTTTGTTCATATCAATAGTCCAATCCCTGACCATGCATGGATGTCACTCAAAGCACTCGATGCAGGGAAGCATGTGATGTGTACTGTGCCTATGGCGACAACGATCGAAGAATGTCGTCAGATTGTTGAAAAGGTGCAAGCAACTGGCTTGAAATACATGATGGCTGAAACAGTCGTCTACAGCCGAGAGTTTCTTTTCATTAAGGAGCTCTATAAGAAAGGTGAGCTTGGGAAAATTCAGCATGTGGCAGCGTCGCATCCTCAGGACATGGATGGATGGCCGGATTATTGGGAGCGCATGATCCCTATGCACTATGCCACGCACGTCGTGAGCCCGTGCCTTGGGTTGCTCAATGACTTTGCCGAGTATGTAAGTTGTTTTGGTTCGGGCACGGTGCGTGAAGACATTGCCAAAAAGTCTGGGAACCAATTTGCTGTTGAATCATGCCACATCAAACTACGAGACAGTGATCTGACGGCACATGTTTGGAGATGTCTGTACGATGTTGCAAGGCAATACCGGGAGAGTTTTGATGTCTATGGAACGAAGAA
>WLWG01000228.1_pt1 | contig 61377 bp, 76 predicted proteins | sample 6712871 | NCBI WGS metagenome assembly WLWG01 (sample SAMN12718693, study PRJNA515312) | sponge metagenome | isolation source: marine sponge | host: Mycale hentscheli | place: New Zealand: South Island, Marlborough, Capsize Point | collected 2003-05-01 | reverse complement strand
TCTGTTTTATTAAACTCTTCACTACTTTCAACTTTAGAGCCTTTTCGCCATTGATAGCACGACCAATAACCGGGAGTTGTTTTATCTTTCTTTTCTGCACAGTTATGGCGGTCACGGAATGCCTTTCGACGCTTAGGGTCGTCACGCTTAATTTCCATATTAGGGTCGCCAAATCGAACAATTATAACTTTACCTGCGGAGTTCTTTACATATACTGCGAATTTCTTTTTACCGCCTTGAGTTCTAAATGGCTTGTTAAGAGTGACAGTTCTACCTTGATACTTAGCGGCCTCCATAGCCATTCCCCAATCTTCGTATTCTTCATCTGCTTTTTTACCTCTTGGGTGAGAGTTAGGCAAGAGGTCGTTGTCTTGCTTGTAATTTGGATTGGAAGGTCTACCGTTTCGCATAAGGTATAGGAATGCTTTAACACGAGCGACTCCCCATCCACTTCTTGACATGTTGGGTGCGTGACTACGGCTAAAAGCACCAGCACCCCTACGAAAGACTGATTTCAACATTCCCATAGAAGCCTTACTACCTTTGTTTTTGGATGCCACTTTCTTATTATGTTCTTCCATTAACTTACGAATACGGCTTTCAGTTTCTTTGCTCATACTAATTGACTTGTTAGGTTTCTTAGCGGAACCGGGTTTGTTTTTCTTAGAACCTTTACGACGCTCGCTTGGTTTAGCAGGAGTCTTTCGTGCGTCATCTTTTCCGGGTTTGCCATACTGCAAAGCAGTTAGTTCTTCCTTGGCATCGGGGTCATTTTTACGATACCATTCAATAAATTCCTTTTCAGTTTTTGCAGGAGAATATAACTTTGTATCGTCTGCAAGTGTGGATTCGTGAATCTCACCATCAAAACCTATTTCTTTTGATTTCTTTCTTGCCCCTTCGGGTGTTCTAAATAAATAATCTTCCATCTTAGCAGTAGCCGCTTTCTTATCTTCAAAGTAAGAATTACATACTGCTGCTCTTTGTTTAGGATTACCAAATTCATCATTCATTTTATCATCACCCATACATCGGCTCATGTAGTCATCTCTTGACTCACCTTCTTTTGGTGTAGGCATTTTAACAACTCCATATTTGTTTACCGGACTCAATTAATTGCGTAAACAATTCGTCCGATACTTCTCCCGATATATCGGTTATCTTTTCAACCTTTTTGTAACCTAAATTACTTACTACACTTATTAGATTAGATAATTGAGAATCTTCTATAGGATTAAGCACAGTTACTTTAGTTAAGTTTTTTAGCATAGGTGAATTATTTCTTTGTGATAATAAATAGGAATGCAGTCCTTTGCTTCTATACTCTTTTCTAACATAAGTATTACCAACTAACACAACCTCATCTATTTTTAGATGACTAGTATATGCTATAGCAATACCATCTTCATAAAGTACCCAATATGACGCACTATCAAATATTTTAGGATAACCCTTTTCACTTGCCGTAGGCAGTACAGAATCCCATACCATCTCTAAATCTATGTGAGTTAAACCAAACACCACATGCATAGAATCACTTTTTCTTTACAATTGGTTTTAGTTCAGCCGCCATGTCAAGTTTAATCTTTTCAATCTGTTGTTCGTGTTTTTGGGCAGAAGTCTTCATCTCATTATCATGTTGTTGAGATGCTTTTTCTAAAGCAATTGTATGGTCATCCATAGCCGACTTAAGTTCTCGGTTATGTTTTAGTTCAATTGGGATGTTATCAACCTCTTGAGTTTGTTCCGATTCCCACATACGAAGGACTGTTTGTAATGCAGGGGCAGCGACACCACCAATAATAGCGATAAGTGCTATGAACCCATCTAGGTTTTCAAGAACTACATTAGGCTTCCATATACCCATACCTACTACTGCACCACAAGCAAGTAACCAAAGATAAATTGCTGGCTTTACTGTGCTTGAAACCATTTTGTCATTAAAACTGTTACCATTTTTTCCCATCTAAATCACCTATTCACTTTCTTCGGGCGGCTTGTTCTCGTTTTGTCGAGGCAACTCCCCCGTTGATTTGTTGTTGTTCGACTTGTTATATCGTTGTTTGCCTACTTCGCCTCTTTCATTGGGTAATCCTAAGTCACTTCTTGCTTCATTTAGAGTGGTAATTCCTGCTTCGTATGCCATAGTGACACGCCTTGTTTCTTCAAACGGTGATTCTTCATCAATTGGTTGAAATACTAGGGCTGGTAAATCAGCCATTGTATGATTAATACCTAGTAACTCTAAGTGTTTTGAGAAAAGACCTTTGATAGATTGAGCCAAGATTGCCTGTAACCTACGAATCGCCTGTACTGACCACTGGCTTGCATTATAGGTAGCAGCAAAGGTCGAGCCTCTTTCTTGCCCCATAGACACCCTAGGGACATGTAAAACAGATGAGATGTCAGCATTGACTGAATCTAAGAAGCCGGAGTTATCGGGGATAGTATTCTTTAGGTCTACGAACTCCATATTAACATAGTGAGGTAATATAGGTACTTGGTCGGAACGAAGGCCGTCTAGCAGCGTACCTACCGAATCCATAACAAAGTTTAACCTCTCTTGTTGTTCATCGGGGTCTGTGATGCCTTCAACTGCTTCTGCACCAATTGTAATGTATTGCTTAGTTAGACTGTCCTCCAAAGCAATGCGATTGTTCATGCTGTTATACTTTGCTCGAATAGCCTGTTGTAGTGAAGTAAAGCGAGATGCGCCCCATACACCATAAGTCCAGCGGCCAAGTCTATCTCTAAACCAATAAGAACGGTAGTCTATTCTAATGTGTAGTATTTCGGATGCACTAAACTCCATTACATCTCTACCTTGCTCTCTTAAGATGTATCTTTCTGCTTTCATAATAGCGTTATCTTTGTCAGTTTGTGTACTGGCTGGTCTATTATCAAGGATAGTCATTTGAGCAATAGGTAACGATTGTATTTCAGTTACACCTTTACCCGACTTACCGACAAGTTTAGACATATCATTACCGTATACCATAAGGTTTCTCATACCATTAATAAGTAAATCATCAAAGTCTACTACCTCTTCTACTAAGTTATTAATTGCGCTACGAATAGCAGCGTTTTTGCCACCAATAACTCTATACTTGTTTGCAGTTAAGGCAATAGTTCTTACTGCGCCGTTGAGTTCGGGGTCGTAGTTTAACATCTCATCGTATAAATCGAATTTGTTAGTGTAATCTTGAGTCTTTCTAAAGTCCTCGGTATTCTTTACTATGTCTTCTAAACCAGCCGCCATAACTGCAAAAGGAGATTTTACTTGCCTCGATGCAGTTACACGAGTAGGTACTCCACCAACACCTATTTTTTTGTTAGATGCCGTCCAAGAGAAAGGGTTATACCACGCCATGACTTGCGCTATTCCCGATTCGCTACTTTAACATTCTCCGCTTCTTGTATCGTTTATATATTAAAAACACAGTAAAAGACCAAAAAAGTATCTCTAGTACTATTAAACCCCATGAAAAAGCCTTAGTTTCGGGAACTGTGTAACAAAGGTCAAACATCTCGTCATAGCAAATGGTAAACTCGTCACCTTTTAAAAGTGCTTCAAACACTTCTCCTATGTTGTCACCATCAACTTCATCGGGCATGGTTCTCAAATAGTAAAGTAGAAGTTATGATGTATTATTATTATCACAAAAAGCCCACATACTTACTATTCGATGGTCGGTTTCGTCTAATGCCTCTTGATTTGGAATTACTTCTACTCTTGTTCCAACCACCAGTAGTACCAGTTACCATAGGCATTGGGTTGCTTTTACTTTTGAATTGGTCTATTGCGTGAGCCATTGCCATAACCGTATCGTTATGCTTACCTACATCAACTATCTCACCATTTTTCCATACATGGTTTTCTAATTCGTCTAGTATAATACCTACTTTCTTTCTTGTGGCATCATTGCCGAAGGGGAATACTACTAGTTCTCTCTCAAACCAAACTCTTAGTCTATTCATCAATCCTTGCTTCAATCCTTTGTTAGAAGCCTTAGATGGCCGGTACTCTAGGTGGCCGCCTTTCTGTTGTATAATAGTTTCATATAATCTTTGAAATCCTACATCTTCTGCTGCGACAGGTGCTTTGAAATGCTGCGCCCATTCAATAATTACATCGGCTTGTTTGTCCGGCGGGAAATCATTTTTGCGCCATATATCAACAAAATGGATATAACCTTGTTCATCTTGCCGTAAGCATATTAAGACGGAGTAATCTTTACCAATACCATGAGAGGGGTCGAAGCCGAGTACGAAAGTGGAACTATCATCGAATTGAGCATTAAAACCTCCAACGGAGTCTATGTCTATATTTTTTCGGATGAGGTGCCTATTGAAGACTTGGGAATCATCGTCCACGACCTTGCACAAATACTCCTGTGCGAAGGCGAGGTCATCGTCCATGCTGATTTTTTGTTCCAAGAGAAACTCGACAGGTCTAAATTCCGGCCAAAGGGGTTGGAGTGAAACGGCATCGGGGTCTGCTTTCCATTCATCCCAGTTAGGGAATGCTGACCAAACGCCGGATTTCCATACTTGTTTGGCTTTTTCTGATAACATTTCGGTAGCATATAGGTCAGTATGGGACATAGGAGTGCCGACAACATAACATGATGTGTTTGGGTCTAGCATTGGAGTAACCACTTTCTTAAACCACTCTCTAACGGAGTCCATGGTCATATCCCCCATCTCAGCAAGTACATCATCAAGTGCTACTACTGCCGGGTGTTCTCCACGAATAGCAGAACCTACACCAGTTGCTTGAATCCAAGCACCATTAGTAAAAGAGATTCTTTGCTTGTTGGACTTACGCTCATCGAGATACTTTCGTAGTTCGGGGTGGCGACGCATATCTGTTTTAATTTCTTCAAGACGATTAGTTGCTTGGCGGATAGAGGCGGAGAATAACCATACTTCCATAGGGTTGCCGTTACGCTTTTCAAATAAACACATGTGTAACAATTTTACTCGAAGGGTAGCAGACTTGCTATGGGAACGAGGGGCAATAATACAGACACGATGAACCATAGCACCCTTTCTATCACCATACATATCCATCCATTCGCCTATGTGGTCAGCCCACTTGTATTCGGGGGATAACCATTCATAGAAGTGGCGTATGTCATGACGGGAACGCTGAAAATTAAAGTTAGGCATTACCATAGTATCACTCTCTTACTATTCGCAAATAGCCGCAGTAGACCATGCGCTTTTGTTCCTTACACCATTGTTTGCATGATGTGTAGCAAACGGTTGTTTCTCGACCACAATTCGTACATTTTCTAAGATTGCGATAAAGAAGTTGTGACAATCAATCACTCTCCGTAATAGGTGCGAATAGTGAACCGATGTAACCTTGCTCGGTATCAATAAAGTATGCCGCTAGACCTGCCTTAGCCATAGTATAGCCGGAACGAGCATGGTATCTGTCGTGACCTGCTAAGGATGGCATCTGCATAATTAGTACACCATCTTTCTCGTGTAGCCTTTGGTGATGCAAGTGTCCGTGAAACCATACCTTGTGTTCACAAAGACCCCATTCTCTTCTTGCTTCTACTGCCATAAGACTACCCATGCTAATCTTTCTGCTTAGACCATCGCCATGAGTAAACCCTAGGAGGTTGTTACCGTAGGTGATGTAGCGTCGATTGTTAGGTGTTATTAGTATATTGACATCTTCACAGTCTTCGTAAGCCGCTGATAGGTACATCATTAGTGCTAGAGAGGAATGTCTGTCGTGATTACCTGCCATCATTATTATTTCGACAGGTGCTATTTGTCGCAGAAGGTCGATATGCTCACGAGCCAGTTTGCATCCAGTAATTAGTATTTCAGCAGGTGAACCGCACATATCTTGCGGCGTACCTTTAGTAGTAGTACCTGCGTCATTATCTATATGAAACCAGTCACTACCTGCACCAACAAATACTTTTTCGGGCGTAGATGGTATGCGAGATATTAGTTCTTGGGTCTTGGTAAACAATCGGTGCTTTGCCTCTTCAAAATCATACTGCTCACCTACTTCGTCTACCCATCCACCTTTACCCCAGTGAAAATCAGTAGGGCATACGACTAGAGCGTATGGGTTAGTTGCTTCGGGGAACTTTAGTTTAGCAACTTTGCTTTGCGCCTTTTTTAGTTCGGGCAAGTGATTTAGGAAGTTAATCTCCAGTTCACGCCAGTTAGTAGCATCCTTGACCAATTGCAGTTGCTCTTTCTTGGCAAGTTTGCCCGTCATGGTATGACGACGAGCAGATACAAGTTCCTCAATAACCCACTCATCTTCGTCCTCCATAATTTGCTCATTGGTCATGGGGATGGTATTGCGTGTAAATTTGTGTATGCGTCGATATTGGTCAAAATGCGCCCTTGGCATATTGTACTTGGTACAGATTGCAGCAATAGGCATACTGATTGGTGCAGCATAGTCAAGTAATAGTTGACGGTGTTCGTCACCCGACATTTCTATTTTGCCGGAGATAAGGGTGGTAGTGTAGTGGTCTAGTTCCTCATCGTATGAGTAAGTACTTTTTTCATCGGGACTGTCATTTTCTGCCTTGATGAGATACATCTCCCACCCCTTGATTGACTTTTGCGGATAATGCTTGGCAAGGAATCGGGCGTAAGCGATTCGGGAGGGATGGTCATTTATGTCATGCTTAGCGAGTATATCGTCTGCTTCCATTGGTTTAAGGGTACTCACGCCACTTTATGAAGGTTTGGTAAAAATTTACTAAAAAAAATTTGTGCTACTGGGCTGTCGCTACAACTAAGACATCTTTAATTTTTGGCGACGGCAAATAGGCTATGGCTCTCGCTAGAGAGTAGAGAGTAGCGGCCTAAACCGCTACCCTCCATTAAAGACCGTATACGGCCTTGAATTATACCACTGGTAGGTCAATATCTCTTTCTAGGTCTACGCCTCATATTGGCCTGTGTATGGTCGATATTTCGTCGCATTTCTCTCAGTGTGTTTTTTATTCTCTTGACATAATGCTGGGTTATAATAAACTCACTGTCGACATTTATTTCCTGCAAATGTCCGGGAGTGCCTAGGACAAAGTGGTCGCCGGTGTACGGTATTTTTATCACACCATCTCTTAACCAACCGCCTCTAATCATTGCCCTTGTTACATCTCCGGGAGTACCGTGGATGCGTTCAAGTGCCGCCCATGTTCTATCCTCTTTCTCTATGTCAGTTAATCCGGTTTGGCCACCACTAAACAAGGCATCAAACATTTGTTTCTTATCATCATCATTAGCCGCATCAAGCATAACACCAACTAGATTTATTTCTTCTTTGCTCATCTTATCTATATTCATTTTATTTTCACCTCCTTCATGCTTTTGTAAATTCTTGGTAGACAATCCCACAAGTTCCGGGACACTTGCCGACCACTACTATGTTCATCTTATTCGCTTGGCATACCTTGCACCCGTCCGGGTCGGTACTAACTTGAATCTTCAATACCTTGGTACTGTTTAAGTCACTTCTTACCATCTTAATCCCTCACCGGTTCGTCATCGTCTTCTTGATGTTGGCCACATATTTCACACACAGGCCAGCCCTCAACATCTCGGTCATTGTATTCACAACCAGCACAATAACAACAATAACAATCGTCACAATCGTCAACGGTGTCATCGTTACAGGCTGGGTTTCGGTAAGGCTCGTATTCAATCGCAGTGCTTTGCATGGTTAGCCGTGGGGCTGCCCACATATATATACTTCGGTGGGATATCCCATCATTTTTGCTCGCCGAGCCAGTTCCCAGTAATCACGCACACCCGCCCAATACACACACGCAGATGAGTCTTGTATTAAGAGGTACGATTGTTGAGAGAGAGAGAAAAGAGAGAGAAAAAATAAAGGCGAGGTTGGCCGAAACCAACCCCGCCCGGTAACGCTGGTGCGTGGATTTGAACTGGTTGGGATTACCAGTTGAATGATACTATGGCATCTCGTATCAATAACCGCATTTTGCCATTACCCGGTATGCGCATGGTTCGTAGACATAGTTCGTAGTCGCAGCAATAAGTAACGGTGTAGTTAGGAGCATATCGCACCTTTTCACAGGTACAATTTTCATCCAGTAGTAGTAGTTCTTTGGTAGTTAGTTCTCTATACATTTTTTCTCACCTCCTATGTTCTTCCCATTACTAGGTAGTATATAAACTAGTCGATTACTTGTTTTGCTCTATTCTACCCTGTTGTGGATGAGTCTTGTTTTAAGAGGGAACCTCCCTCGGAGAGAGAGAGAAAGAGAGAGAGAGGTCGCCGGTGGCCGAAACCACCAGCAACCCAGTTATATTCCTCGGAATATATTAGTTCATAATTTGTCACGACGACTCAGCATCACTTCACAGCATCGCTGATTACTACACCGTAGAACTCGTCTGTGTCTACTGCCTCAAGTACCTTAGTACCCTTGACAATAGCCATGACGGTTGTGTAACATACATTTGGAAACAGTATTGCTATCCAATGTGCTTTAATGATATCATGGGTATATTCTTCTACCCAGTTAGTCATTGATACATTTTGCCACAAGGTTGCATAATTAGGGTCAATCATAGAATCCCTAGGGAACCTTATTCGCAAGTCATTATCGGTTGTCACTTCTTCTCACCTCCATGTTAGCGGAGGGGTATCAAGTATATCAATGCGCCGACGCACCTCATTTAGCCAAACCATTGTCCCCCCGTACACGCCATGCTATAGTCTTGTATTAAGAGGGAGAGAGATAAAAAAAAAGAGAAAAGAGAGAGAGAACCCCGCCCCCCGAAAGGGGCAGGGCTCCAGTTATAGAGCGCACCCTATATTAGTTCATAATTTACCAGTAATTGACATTACTCCGTACCATAATCTCGACAATCTTGTTCGCCGCTATCGGTTAGCAATGTAGCAAAGCACATTCGTCTAATTTCAAACATACCTGTTTTTTCTGCCAATTGACCACGCACAACCTCTACAGCGTGTTGCATTGCTATATTTTCATCGCCGTAAGCAAACGGTAGCACAGCAATTTGCTTTTCTGTTGCCACATCAAATATTGCACCACTATGGTATGAATTACCATTCCATTCATCCCACCATGGTTTAATTTTAACAATATATTTCCAAGCCATTTTTTTCTCACCTCCATGTAATGCCAAGACTATGTAGTATATCAACCCAGCGATGCAGCGCAGCAGGCCGATTTGGGGATGTTTGCTGGCTCGCCACCATAATCTCACTAGTATGTATGGGAGAGAGAGAAAGAGAGAGAATATGAATACAGTCTTGTATTAAGAGGGGTTGTTCCTCCACAATTTTGTAATAGAGAGAGATTTTTCAGATTGAAAAACTCCAGTTGCCAAACCAAAAAAAAGGACACCAGTGCCGAAGCACTGATGCCCAATTTCTAGTTCAGTAATTCAGTTACTGATAATCCAAATCTCCGGCAGTATCTCGGTGGTTGGCTGGATGGTCACTATCCAAATATCTCATGGCCACATTGTCATTCCATTCATTGTGTATTTCAATGTGGTAATTAACTGACCAACGGCTTCTGTTAACTGATTGCTCAGTTGCCAGTGCCATTATTAGGTTCGCCATATCTTCGTTTGCTAGCAACCATTGATAATCATGGTTCCCGGCATTCATGTCAGATATTTTGTCCTTTAGATTAACCAGTTTTGTTACATCTTTGAAGTATTTTGCTACTCCATGTGGGATGTAATTTCGATGGTTAATCATATTGGCCATCTTTATCCATATTTTGTCATCCATATTCGCCACCAGTATTAGTGATTCCAACCATGTTAACATCATGGCTGTACCAGTACCTTTGGTATACTTGCTCTTTCTTGGGGTCTTATTGCTCATTTGTTTGCGCCTCCATGTTAACGGAGTACTATGTAGTATATGAACCCAGCGACTCAGATATTTTTTGATTTTTCGACTTACTGCGAAGCATAGTCTAGTGCCGGGCGGCAAGCCCGGTTTTCACCAGCACATATATAGGAGAGAGAGAGAAAGAGAGAGAGAGAGAGAAAAAAGTACAAGTATATAGTCTTAGGAAGACTATCGTGAGATTTTTTTTGCTAGAGAGAGAGATTTTGACCGCTGAAAAACTCCAGTCGAATAACTGGTATATTTCGTTTCAATTCGGCCTAGCATTGATAACCTAGTATACTGACGGAGGGTTGCTATCCGACGACGACGACCTAACAGGATATGCCGAAGTAAATTGACCAAAACCGACGGACTGCGAGCCTGTCGGTCAAGGGTTATTTGGGCTCGACGACTGAGCCCGAATAGTAACCGAACCGTCGTACCAATGAGTACGGCGGCCATATCAATCCAGTAATACACAGCGTTGACAACACCAACACACCACAATAAACGCATTACTGGGGATATGAGCCGGGTAGTTTGGATGTACTAGCCCGGCAAGCCTAGACTACGATAGTGAGTTTGACCAATCTCAAACAGTGAACTTAGTCTAGGTCTATCGAACTACTACTAAGGAGTCACCCGATATCAACACAGTGCAATTCGCTATAATTGCATGAAGTAAATGCTTTTTTGATGTCGTAATACTCCAACTACTTACACAGTCTAACAACCAACCGGCGGGCAACTGCCGACACTACTGGCAGTGTAACTAATGAGGTTTAGAAAATGAATACTATGAATACCGCAACAATAGCAATAGGCGACTTAATCGCTGGATTCGCTATGGTACTATGGGTTGTCCTAATGGTCAGCCCAGCCGTAGCAATGACAGTGGTTGTAGTTGGGAAGAAGTGGAACGATAATACAAGACGAAGATACGGAATAGAACTCGAAATGATTCTAAAACGCCGTAGGGACGATGGTGGCACCCACCATGCTGTCGCAACTTGGCTGACGCTGAAAGGCATACAGTCAAGGACAGACAGTTGGTCATCGGCATCTAGCGATGTCGAAACCAAAGTTCAACCGGACTCATCAGTTGATGGGAATGGCATTGAACTGGTGTCACATGTACTCTATGACGGGAATCATAAGAAGTGGCTGAAAGAGGTAATGACGGCTATGCAAGGCTTGACTAGTTCAAGCCGCAGTGCTGGTTATCATGTTCACATCGGTTTGAAGGATTTATACACCAACTTCGGCGATGATGGCCAATTGACTCACAGTGAGGCAATGGCTATCCTAGGCCGAGTGATTTGGGCGTATGGCTACTTTGAGCGTGGTGGATTTGATTTGATGGTTAGTGAATCTCGCCGACACGGTGAGGGAATGTCAGTTAGCATGCGGTCAGCGACCTATGCAAACAGGCAGTTTAGCCTTGATTCAATACACAACGGTACTAAGCGGTTCGAGTCATGGAATGGTGAAACCCAATCCTATGACTATGAAGACCGTCCGGTTGACGCTCAAACCAAATGGATTGAAGTTGCCGAGTACTCAAGCGACAGATACAGCAAGGTAAACCCGGTATCAATTCACAAGCATGGGACAATTGAGTTCCGGCAACATCAGTGCATTAATGCTGATGGAGTCAAGGCACTTAACTGGGCTGACTTGTGTTTTGATTTGGTCAACCGCTGTGTTGACCCGGCATCACTAGATGATATCGAGTCACACAGGCCAACAATTGACGGCCTGTTTGACTGGCTGGGATTTGCTTCAAGTGACAGACTGCGTAATTACTGGATTGCTAGGGCTAAACTCCTAGCCGGACAGACATTAACGCAAGCCTGTTCAACTTGTGGCTCAACTCGCTGTATGCTTGACAACCGTTGTCCTACTGGTGAAGACAACCGAACCGCAGTACGCATTAATCAAGATAACTTCGCCGAACACACACAACGAATGACTCAACCTCGATGGATGAGTTGTTCGGGCTGTGGAAATGAAGTACGAACTAATGAGTTGTATGGAGTTCAATTTGACGGCGAATATTGGTTTGCTGACCTTGATGGTCATGAATGCAACGACTATTGGACTGGCGATGATTGCACTAGTAGTCATTACTCAATCAGTGCTATCGGGCTGGGCTTAATGCTCATGTTCCCGATGATGTCAGCAATTGCCCTTCTAGTTGGATGTGGCATTGGTGCCATACACAGTGCCGGTAAGAAGTTCAATACTAAGGCTCGATTCAAGAAGTTGTTTACTTCCTTGGTCAATCGTGGCGGTCATGCGAGTGGTTATGCTTTCGAGGCTGGTGACGGTGTGAAATACATCAAAGCCGCCGAGTCAAGCATTGCTCTAGCACCTACTATGAACAAGTACATTGATGACTCAGTAATTTGGGGCATGTGCCACACTCGCTTTGCTACTCATGGTAACAAGGACGATGGCGGCAATGCTCACCCTCACTTTGACAGCAAGGGACTAGTTACACTGGTACACAACGGAACAATCGACAACTGGTTAGAAGCATGGCCTAAAATGTCAGTCCCTAGGACTGGCGATGTAGACTCCATGGTTATCGCACAGTCACTTTATGACGGTGGGATTGAGCATGTAGTCGAACACATCGTAGGTAGCATGTCACTCATTTGGAGTGATGCTCGTGACCCGGCTGGTACTCTCAAGTGCTGGACTAACGGTGGCAATGATTTGCACATGGGACGACTAGATGACAAGACAAACGGGCGAATAGTAATCGCCTCAACTCTACATCATCTAAAGGAGTCCTTCGGCAATAGACTTGTGAATGACTGGGCGGCTTATGTTGGCCGTGAGTACACCATTCATCCCGACGGCTCATTGGGTCGCCGAGATATCGAGGGTAGTGCTGGCACTTACCAGCCATACATCAACAAGTCATGGCGTGACTACATACCACAGGCAACCAAGGCAACCGGGCAACCCGACTCATGTACGATTTCATTTGATGACTTCTACAATGATGACGGAGTTGGAGTCGGTGAATACGACCACATAGTTGAGATGGTACAAGACTCACAAGACGACTGGGGCGGCTGGCCTGCCTTTGACCACTTAGAGCATCCATCGGCCAAACACACTGACCGATACCATGGTTATGATGCACTGGCAAACAAGGGCATTAGACCCAATGGGACACGGTACAACATGCCACAATATATCGACACTACCGGCCAATATGCTTACAGTGATATCATAGACATTATCTGTGGACGACATGACCCTAAGATAGCCAATGATTATGATTACATCGAGTATTGATGTCTTGTATTAGAGTGAATATGAACTGATATAATCCGAGGATTATAACTGCCCGATTCCCTGCCCCTTCGGGGGTGGGGCGGCAACCAGCGGCTCATCAACTGGTTTAGGCCAGTTGGTGGGTCGCACTTTTTTTTTGGATTTTTTTTTGAGCCGACCTCGATAATATAGTATAACCAACAAGCGTATACGCATTCACAAAGAGAGAGAGAGAGAAGAAAGAGAGTCAGCACAGTCAATGCTAGTAGAGAGAAGTATATGAGTGTTGTGTTTGTAAAAGAGAGAGAGAGAAAAGAGAGAAGTATAGTCTTAAGACAAGACTAAATGAATCCACCCCACTAGAGAGAGAGATTTTGGAGAGAGAGAAACTCCAGCCCTTTCATGATAGGCTATCATAATAGGCTTCGTTAATATTAAGAAAGACTTGATACAGATGTGTGCATGTGAGAGAGAAATTTCGAGAGAGAAAAAACTCCAGTAAAAAAGACATAACTGCCTAAAACTCCGATAATCGGCGGTAAACTACCAAGAACGCCGAAAAAGTGCAGAAGAATGCTTGTTTTTGATTGGATGTAGGCTTTTCAGCCATATTTTTGAATCTTGATTTTGATTCCCCTCATGAACCTTCAAGTATCAACCTCTAACCTGCCCTCAATGACTCGATTTGACACCCTACTCATGCATAGGCAACCTAAACCTATCATGAACGGGATGACCCGTGAAACCGATGCACTGAATCACCCTTGAAGTACCGAACTCCAACCGATGAGTATATATCCTACCACTACGACAGCAAATCATGGCGGGACAGACACCGAGATATTATCGACACATCAAAACTGGTGTGCTGGTAAAGTGGATTGATGACTACAGACTCAAGCGAGTTGACAACTTCAAAATCATACCCACGAATCCGACCTACCTAGCCATGAGATATACAGAAGTAAGGAGATGAAAATATGGAAACATTTACAGTAAAAACTAGACTAAAAGCCCAACCGAGAATCGAAACAATGCTCAAGCGAATAGCAAGAGCATTCAACAGGAGGGAACTGATGTTCGCTCATTCATTCGGTGAGATATACATGGTAAGACGCAAGATAGGTGGACGATGGTTCGATGTACCATTCCAAGACCTAACAATCACTATGGCAAGCCTGTCCGATGACTGGCAAGTTCTATACACCACAGTACCAGCCGACCCAAATATCGGTCATGGTTCTAATGCTATTCACATGACTAACCCAGCAATTAAGGCTGGTGACAATGACTGGTTACATATACCCCTCTCAATCAATGATTTTGAGGACAAGTGTGACCACTGTACAAGTGGCAGAAGGGGACGACATAAGACTATCACAATTCGACACAAGACTACTGGTGAAATCAAGACCGTAGGTAGTTCCTGTCTGTTTGAGTATACTGGTATTGACCCAGCACTGGTTGAGAATATCATGGTTATCAAGGGCGGTGCTAAGTCGGGCTGGGGCGGTGGAGGTAGAACCCACAAGCCCACCGATAACATCGTAGATTTCGCTATCAAGGCGGCTCTATGGATTCATAGTAATCACCCATACAGAACTGGTCTAGGTCGCATTCTAATGCGTCACCAAGAGATAGGTAGGGATGACAAGGACGGGGACAAGATTGGATTCTGTTCAACGCATCAAGGTAAAACCTCATGCGATGTCAAGTTAGAGGGTACCACTATCGGTACCTGTGACTGGTCTTATGGGGACGATGGTACCTGTGCTACTATTGACCCTGCTGTGACCGAACTCGCTCAAGAATTGATTGACTACGCTACCAATCTAAGTGGCTCGAACTCCTTTGAGTTCAACTGCCGTCAAGTATGGACTAGCGGAGTTGTATCGGAAAAGACTGCTGGCATTGCTGGTGGTGTAGTTGCATCATTCTTGAAGAATCGTGCCAAGATAGCAAGGCAGAAAATCGAAGCCAAGAAAGTCGATTCTCTTGAGAACAACAGGCACCTAGGTACTGTTGGTGAGAAGCATGACTTTGGCACCGTTGTAGTGGACTTTGTGAGGACTATTGATGGTTACTACGGGGCTACTACCTTGACCAAGTTCTTGACGCAGGAAGGCGACCTTTTGGTATGGTTTAGAAGCGGTCACAAGACCGACCTAACACAAGGACAATCAATCAAACTCAGTGGCAAGGTCAAGAAGCACGATGCCTACAAGGGACGCAAGCAAACTGTACTAACAAGAGGTAAAATCGAGTAAAGTATATATGCTAGTTACACATGGGAAGGTTTGAAGCAGACAAATAAAACAAACGGAGATGAAAAATATGGAAAAAAAATACACAATAACAGTGACATACGAAGCAGAAATAACGACTACCCTAAGTGCCGACGAAATCGAAGAAGGCGTATGGGTAGGTGAATTTGAGATAGCAAAATTGGCTACTGGCCAATCAGTCACGGCTGATGCAATAGACATAGACATACAAGAGGAATAAGTCTATATACTACTAACGATACGGAGAAACAAGAGGCGATAATATGAGCAAGACAACAAGAAAGCAATACAATATAGAAAGAATTGAGAAAGTGGCTTACTGCTACTCAGTGGAGGCCAGTTCTAAGGCAGAAGCCTTGAGAATGGTTGATGAGTACGAAGTGTCATACGAGGATATGTACGGCATCAGTCAGCAGAAAGCGAAGGTAGTTAGTGTTGATGTTTATGATACCTGCCCCAACATAGGTAGGGCGTGGACTGAAGTACCGTTGAGCCAAGTGGATTTTAGCGGGGACTGGCCAAGAATAATTGACCCGACTACTGGTAAAAATAAGACATGGCATTACAATGGTGCATGTAAGGGTGAGAAGAATCAAAATGACCCCTTTTGCTACCACTGCCGAAATGCTATGAGAAAAGGCCACAGAATGACTCTACCAGCCGAAAACAAGCACTTGAACAAATCATATCACATGGGGCTGATTGAATGAACGAACACCAACTAAACAAGATTGAAGAATACACTTTCTATGATGGCAACCGCAAGGTTATGAGAATACCAGTAGACAGTCACGACTACATCAATGTAGCCAAAGATGTTGAGAGTCGCTCGTGGGTCAATGACCGACAGTGGTACTTGATGATTGAAGAAAATGGATTCACATGGTTATGGGATGGCAAAATCATGGAGGGCTAACCGAACAATATATATAGGGGCAACCCCTAATTTAGAATGTGCCTGTGACAGGCCGACAAGAAACAAAACAAAAAAACAAGGAGATGAAAAAAATGAATACAAAATTAAAAGCAGAAAGAGGCGAAGGAACATACAACCAATGGGATGCAGTATCACAGTGGGTTGGCAAGAGGACTAGGTATGTTGCGGATGACGCAGGGAATTGGGTCGATACAGAATATTGGAATATGATGAAGGACAGCCTATACAGATACCAACAATCACACGGAGAGCAACCAGTACTCAAGACATGGGTAAACAATGCTTACTTCGATGCTGACGGTAAAGCCACAGTTGATAGTGCGGGTATTACACTACATCGCTATGGTCAAAGACCGACCATGAGAACCGAAAGTATACCGCAGAAGCCGACCCTATGGTACTTGGAACAGATGGAGAAGCGCATTGAAACACTATGGCCTATCATGGCACTGGCTAGAAATGCGGGTGCAGTCGTCTTTGGATGTACTGTTAACTCACCGAATAGCGACGGACACATTAGAAAGTTCACAGTCAGCAAGGCAGATGTAAAAGATGTCAAGGACTTCATACACACAGAAAGTGCTAGACTGCTATATCACCCAAGCGGTGAGAAGAAAAAAGTTCCTAGTGTAAATGTAAGATTATTCAATGCAGATATGGTGCTACCAAAGGGGATAAAATATAATCTTAAAATAGCACCCACCCATGCCGAAGAGTTCTTTGCTTGGGCTAGTAATGCTAAGAAAGTTATCAACCGTATGAAGGCCGATGCAAAGGCAATCAAGACGCTAAATGATATTACTTTCTTCACCAAGAATGTTACCACTAGTATGCGACGATACATCGACATCAATGCTAAAGTCAAGGCTGAAAGGGCAACACTAAACGAAAGAATCACGGCGCATAATGTCAAGGTGGTCAAGGGTCGAGTAGTTGCTGAGGCTATGATAGCGTATATGGGATTGGATATGACCCTAGAGCGATTACTAGAGTTGTACAAGATGCCGAGAAGCGAGATACCCAAAGGCGTAGACAGAAACCTTATTTCAAGAACATACAACAAGATTACTGAGTATAGTACTAACCTCAAGTGGACTCACCCACAACGGTCATTCGATAGTCTATTAACAGACTTGAAAATGGCTAGGAATAGTATTACTGAAAATGCTAGTAGAGTTAAGCAACTAGCCCCTCTTGGTGGCGAGGCTAAAATCAACGAGCAGATAGCAAGCGTGGATTATGTCGGTGGCGCACAAACTGTCGAAGAGTTCTTTGCTATACATGAGGACGCAGTAGGTGATGAAGAATGAGTTTCCAATACACAACAGAACTGGGCGACAACCATGTGTGGACTTGGTTGAGCATGGCCTTTGAAGGTGGCTCTAACTACTGGATTGACCACGCTGAGATACCTCAAGCGACATGCGACAGATACAAGCATAGTAGAAATCTATGTGAGGACTTGGTTGCTTGTCAAGAGCAAGGAGTCTACAATTGGAGTCATCAAATACCGTTCCTTGAAGATGGTGAAGTCATAATACAAACCTACGAAGGCACAAGACATTCACTAAACCGTGATAAGATTGCGTATGGTATCAAGTTGATGGCTGAGCATAGCCCACGACACTTCAACGATATGGTTGATGAGGGAGGCGACTCAACTACGGCTGATGTACTCTTGCAGTACTCATTGTTTGGCAAGGTGATATATGGATGAAGTCAAGTAGGGAAATTGCAGGTATGATTGCGCTTGCTAGGCATGATAAGGAGATGTGGTACAAAGCCATGCGTGAGGCGACAAGCCGTAGCGATAGAGCCGAGTGCGTAAGGAATTACAATGCCCTGCGAGGCGTAATCAAGTCATTGAAGTGGGTCGCCTTTGGTGGCGATGAACCACTACGATGATGTTATATACCGAAAGCCCCTATTTAGAATGAGGATGAGTAATATGGAATACAGATTCAAGAACGGATATGCAAGAATGGAACATGGAGTATCGCCTAACGGGACACCCGAAGTAGTGATTCTACTATCACCCGATGGACTACCAAGTGGTCTAACTAAGATAGGAGAATTGTACAAGGAGGTATCAGCGTGGGTTAAGACCGAGAAGAATGTCGAGCATACTGTACTGCTGATGAAGCATACAGATACACCTTACATGGTGGCCTTCCAATCAAGGGGGTATGATGAATGATTAAAAAAATAGAACAATGCCCTACTTGCTATGAGCCAATGGTCGTGCGAGTATTGGAAAGCGGAGTCACTAAACTGTTTAAGTTATGTGATTGCGATAACAAGGAGATGAAGGAATGAAAAAATACACAGAATATTTAGAGGACATATATCAGCCAATAACGGCTGACGAATTAAAGCAAATAGAATGCGTAATCGAGAACCCGATTGAGCGTAAGATGCTTGAGGAAATCAAGTACCTACGACGCTTGATGGCTGAGGCGTATATGTGGATTGGTCGCAAGGCCACCAACAATCAAGTCAACAAGAAGTATTACGAGTTGATGCGTGAGGCCGCAAGGATTAATACCGAGAAGAAGGAGGGTGGGATATGAATATATTTGTCTTAGACGAGAACCCATACAAAGCCGCTACCTATTACGATGATGTTAGACTACCCAAGATGGTAGTAGAATTGTATCAGCAACTTGGTAGTGCTACTATACGACACGGTGCTACACCCGACATGATGCCGCTAACTAAGAAAGGTACGCCACTCAAGGGTGGTTATCACAATCACCCATGTACAAGATGGGTAGGTGATACAAGGGACAATTTCATTTGGGCATCTATCCATGCGGCTACTCTTGCAGAAGAGTTCGAGCGTAGATTTGACAAGGCTCATTTCTGTGCTGACGGCATAGAGAAGTTGTTTCACCTACGAGAGTTGATACCATGTGAAGACATGACACCATTCGCACAGGCTATGCCCGACGAATACAAGCACGACGACCCTGTAGTTGCCTACCGTAGATACTACAAGTCTAAGGCAGACAGTAAGGGCGGTGTAAGATACGCAAAGACGGCGACCCCGCATTGGTGGTGATTGAATGAGTATGTTTGATAAGTATTCCAAATGGCGTGATGCTGTCGAGCGTTTACTTGCAGATGGCGAACCTAAAAGTAAAGAGGATTTGGTACTCAATGTAACCACCATGCGAGGACGCAAGTTGCGTCATGGTATTCCTAATAAAGCGTATGTCAATATCATACTAGGAAGGGACGATAGATTCACCTACAAAGGTAAAGATTATTGGGGGTTAAGTGAATGAACTTTAGTGATATCAAGGACGGTAATCATTTGCTAGTACTTCCGCTAGAAGGGCAAATGCAGTTCCATAACTTAGGTCACATGTCACTCGAAGAGGCAGGTATCTTGGCGACTGAGTTATTAGGTCTACCAATAGCACTGATGACCGAACACAAGACACCTTACGCTGAGATATTACCTACGATAATCGTGTACCACAGCGGTCAAGATGGTAGGTATGAAGTCAATCATCAAGCGGCGGCTGGACTAGGTGCTTTAGGCGTAGACCATGAGTACCAAGGCGATGTAGTATTATTATTCATGGAGGGCATGGTAGCATGATATCGGTAAGTATATATCCTATGGCTTCATGGCTTAAATTGGAGGAAGTGAAATGAGCAGACAGTTATTAACATCAGCACAAAATATACTTAGGTATGTCGTCATTAGTAACAACGGGACTATTCCTGTTGAACTTATTGATGATGTCGTAATCCTAAGCGAACACGAGAAAGCAGAAATATTAGAGGACTTGTACCACGATGAGGCAAGCCGCTATGAACAAGAACAAATGGAAATATTATACGGGAAGGATTACAGATGATGAAATTTTTAGATATGGTAAATGAAGTGTTTGGGTTTAAGCCCAAGCCTAAGAGCAATCTAAAGCAAGGCGAACCAGTGATAAACCAAAATGGTGTAGTAGTTGGTCACGAATATGTTAGGAGTGAAGAAGAATGAACAATGAACTTATTGAATGTAAAGAATGTGGGTTTCCAATAGACCCCACCAATGAAGTTCACCCAGTAGGTAGTGAATGTATTTGCGACTTGAAGGAAGTGGTTGAATGAAGACTGAATGGAATTGGATGAGTGGTGAAGACTCAGCAATTAAGGTGGCGTTAGATGCTACCGAGATAATTGCTAGGATTTCCAAAGCGATGCCCGACTTACAGTTAGAACAACCAACAAGTTTTTTGTTAGCAAGATTACAGAAGATAATGGAGGCAGAAGGATATGAAGTTTGAAGATGAGATAATAGCAAGCAAACCAAGCCCTATGAAGTGTTACAAGTGTCGTAAGGTATTGAATCAAAACAAATATGATTGGGACTTTGACGACATCGGGGCGAGATGCATTCCGTTTTGTCATCGCAAATTCAAAGACGGGGTGGGCGCATGAGTGAGATACATGATGTTGCCAAAAGCATTGGGTACACTGACTTTCACGACATGGTAGATAGTAACTACACTAAAGATGAAGTGATTGAACATTTAGTTGAGTATCTAAAGAAGGAGTCAGCAGTAATGCTAATAGACATGCTTGTTGATTATCTTTACAACGATAAAGAGTACGACATAAGGGACTTGTTCTTTACTGCAACGGGGGCTTGGCCTTGAAGTTGTTAGGCAGAAGACCGTTGACGGCAGAAGTATCAATTGATTCTACTAGATTACTAACACCTATTGTAAGGTGTCATCTTTGTGGAACCTACGGGTACTTAGCCAACAGGGTGAATGCTAGTGTAGATGGTCATGCTGATATCAAACTTAGTGAACTACCAGTTATGATTGTTAGAAAGACTACTAAAGAAGGTCACGAATACGATTCTACCTGTATAGAATGCATCACTAATAGGATGTACCCCGACGACGGATTGAAGGAGGCTAAGAAATGATTAAATACTGGAGTGTACAAAGTATAGATTGGGCATGGTATCGGATTCATTCTTGGCTTCTTTCCGGTTTTCATTCTAAATATACCTCCACCGATACCTGCCCATCCGAGGTTTTAGTATGAGTAATAGTTTTCTTTTTGCGGATAGCGTAGCGCATCTACTAAAAGATAATCCAAGCGGCTTATCTTCTTACGACATATTCAACTTACTGGCAGACCGTGATAACCCTCGCTGGTTGCCTACTAGAAATAGTATAGGCTCACGACTAAAAGCGATAGGCGGTGTTACTAAGGCAGGTAAAGCCGTTGGTTATTCAGCAATGACTAGTAGAAGTGTTGCTGTATGGGTGATAGACTTAGATAAATTCAATAGGTGGCGAAACAAATGAGGTCGCTAATAGATTTGAAAGCGGTCAAGTATGCAAGCACACAACCGTTATCACGCAACAAGAAGGGACTACTGATACAGAAACCCTACATAGAAATCGTAGAGGGCGATAACATCTACTACCTATATGGTAAAGATATTATGTGGTCTTACTTAGACGCACTATTCTACAAAGACCCGCTACCAAGAGCCGCAGTTGAGGATGACTTATTCGCACCTACGCCTTACTCACCATCATTATACTCATTACTACATGAGTTCACGGTAGAATCTGTCAGTGAGGGTAACAGATACATAGAGGTAGAGCATGACAAACGCAACAGGGTGAATATGTTTGCGAGTCTAAGTGACAACGCAAAAAACTTTGACGACATACAAACTTTAGAGAATATGCTCAAGAACTACAATACACATTCAAGCCCATCATTATACAAGAATAAACAAGGCACTCATATTAGACCTTGCCTTGCATCTTGGATAGGTAAGACAAGACTAATAGCGTATGACTTGGGGAATGCTTATTATTTTGCCGTAAGAGCGACTGATACTGACGGTAATAAGGTAGGGCTATGCGAACCTACTACCGTCAAAAAGAAAGACGATGTAGGGTTGTCTATGACAATCAAAAGACTCACCGAGTTATGCATTAAATATGCTACGAACAAAGGTATAGGTAAAGATGTAAGCCCAAATGAGTTTACTACGAGGGAGTATGACATTCTTTTGCATCAACGATTGGGGGTGCGTATATAATAGTGTCGGAATTAATTTTGTTTAATTCTAAATTTTAAACGAAAATAAACGGTACACGGTGAGGCTAAACAACGAATTAAGTTTATTCGTTATAGGGATTTAATATAATGGCTACATACTATTACTACTACTATAGTATATACTATTATTTCTTTAATATCTCTTAAGCGTAAAAACTTAATTAGCCAAAAACAAAACACTGAGTCGCATTTATTTTCGTTTGAAAAAAAAACTTAAACAAAATTAATTCAGTTACTATTAAATACTGACGACGGGGTAGTGAATAATATGAGAACAAAACACGATAACATAGACATATACACTTTGGATGGTAGTGATATTCACGCCATGCTAAGTACACACAACAAAGGATTAATCATATTCACTGAGCATGAGTATGGATGCGCTTCGCATTTAGCCATGTCAACATTCATAGATGTAGGTAAGCCACAGGCAAGAGTGCTTACTCATCTTATCAACAACAATGTGTTCAATCAAACAGAAGAGTTTGAGCAAATAGGATGGGAGTTATACTTCAAGGGAGGCTATACTGTACTCAACATTACTAGATGGCCACAGACATCCTTAGTCCCTCCCGAACAATCTATGTCTACATGGATTCATGTCTACCCACCAGTCCGTGATTTTTTAGAACTCGTTATGCAAAATGGTCATGATAAGATATACTACATAGGTAGCACTACCATACATGATGCTTTAGACAATGAAATTTTCAAACTACAAGACTCTAGTGAAGTCGTTACTTACGATTTCAAAGGTGACTTTAGTAAGCGTGGTAATGGGGATGACTTATTCTTTACCCCGCCAACATGGTTATTTCCCTATGTAGGTACTCTATTAGGCTACTCTAAGGCACTGGCTATAGTAAGTGGTCATGACGATGATAAGCGAGTAGATAGCGATGCTGGGAAGGCATTAATGGTTTGGCTAACTGACAAGTTAGGATTGATTACTACTGCTGAGAATCTAAAAGATACTGCTAACGATATAGAAAATGACTATGACCGTAGTGATAAGTTGCGTAATGACTTAGAAGGGTTATTGAAAACAACCGAAACACCTAAGAACAGTATGCTATGGGGCTGATTACATGAACATCTTTAACGCAGTAAATGAATATGTTGAGCGAAATCACTATGTTGATGTCGCAGACAAAGTACCCGTATTCTTATGTTCAATTGGTACTCATATCTTCAACGGACTAAACAAGTGCGGTACCTGCCCATTCATACCTACTGGTGACGAGAATGAAACATTTGCTATTGACGCATGTATTCTAAGACATGACAAGCGACCACTCTATACACCTATGAGCCATGTCGCAGATACAAGGCTACACATATTGATGCGTGGTATGAAGGGTTCGGGTAAGTCTGTACTAATCAACTTGTTTCTTTCACCAAACACCGGCTTACTATCCAACCCTGCTAACGCTGAGATAGGTATGGCTTTTAGAACTGACATCGGTGCCAACAGTATTACTGAGGCTGGTATGTTTGGTTCGGTCAATGATGAAGGTGAGATTATGGGAAGACCGCTGGCTCGTGAAATGTGCGGTGGTTTCTTAGGCTTTGAAGAGTTTTCATCGTTGGTGAATGCCGCCAAGAAAGACCACTCCGCAGATATTACTGACCAAATGCTTACATCTACTGACAATGGTAGAGTCAAGAAGGTCATGAAAGCGGGTTGGGTAGAATACACTACCAAGTTTACTCTATGGGCAGGAACACAACCTGCTCGATTTGAATTAGAGTCCGGTCTTGACCGTAGATTCTTTATCATTGACATCGAGATGAATCCCGATAAGGAGATGGAATACAAGAAGGCTCAAGCAAAGCAAGCATCTATGACTAGTGCTGAGAGGGCTGAACTAGTAGAACTAAATATCAAGATTCGTGAGTTCTTTACCGAGAGGGCTATGGATGTAATAATGAACCCACCTAAGAGTCTGTATTTCGATGATGCTCTTAACGAGTGGTTGTTCCAACCTTCTGTGCGAAGTCATGAAGCAGATTTGTTTAGGCGATTGGCAATAGGTTACTCTATCATGTCCGAAGAATATGTAGGTGGTGATGTACTTCATGTTAAGATGACTGACCAACTCAAGGATATACTTGACCGATGTTTACAGATGCGTCGTACTGTCATGGATGCAGACACTAAACTAATCAAGACTGCGTTTTGGAATACTGAAATCAGCAGGTCTAACATCATCAAGGAGGTAGCCCGCATGATTACTAATGGTGACTATCAATCCGCTAAGCGATGGATTGAAGATAATCTTTTACATCAATCATGGTATAATGAACAACGAAGTGCTGGCGGTGGCCGTGGTCGTAAGGGTGTAAAGGTACACATAGGTTATTCTACCGCTAAAATAAACGCAGAACTAAAGGAGGCTAAAAAATGACTAAACTAAAATACAGGCGATGGCGAGAGCGAGCCAAGAAAATACTTGAGATACACGGCGAGATGACTATGCATATATTGATTGACCACATACCCTACATGAAACTATGTCCTATGAATGTAAATGCTGCTACTCAGTTACTACTAAAAGACAAGCGGTTTACATGCCGAGAGGCTGACGATGCTGATAATGATATGCTACCGACTCATAGGGATAAGGGTACATACAGGGTAATGATATGGGGGCTTGTAAATGAGAACTAGAAGTGACATACAAGCGGCTTTAGATTATAGCGATATGTGCCAAGACACTCTAAGATGGGTTCTTGCCACACCTAACTGTCCCTTATGTCAACTACCTAATCGTAGAGAAGTAGAAGTTAAAATCCATCGTGGTGAAATGACACCGGCATTCCTTGAAACTAAATACTCATGGCCTGTCGGCTCGGTCAATACCCACATGGATAATCACCTAGAGTATAGTCCTACTGAGGCAGGTCACATTGAGAAGATGCGTGACGAATCTATCAGTACACTGAATGTTGCTGAGAACTTAGTCCAGCGTCTTGTTACATGGGTTGATGAGTTGGAAGACCGCAAGGTAACTGAGGGCTTGACTTCCGAATGGATTGGTGATGCAACTAAGTTACTATCCCAAGGACAAGGTTTCTTGAAGTTAGTAGGGCAACTTAAGAAGGAGATTGGTGTTGACTCGCAACTACTACTCGCCGATAAAAAGGTAGATAGTATGATGGGTATTCTCGTAGAGGTTCTAAGGAACGAACCAGTTTACCTAGACCAAATACAATTACAACTTGCTACTCTACAAACTCCAGTTTCTATTATAGACGATACAGATTTTGAGGTAGTCGAATGAGGGATTGGAGGAATAAAACACAAAAGCATCTATTCACAAGACCCATCTATACTACTGAGTTCCCTTCGCTAGCGAAGGCCATGAGCGAGGATGGTTTAACTATTCGCCTAGTGAATAAAGGTAATGGTTATGAGTGGCTTGTTGCTGATTACAAACTCCCGACGAAAAGCGTAGCAGAAGTGTGGGGTTTAACGCCTCATCAAATGCGAAGATTCATTGATTGGGCGTTAGAAAATGATTCGGAGTTGATACAATGGGAGTAATAATATTCACACAAGACGATGCCAAGTACCGCAAAGGTGACTACCTTACTATGTACGGGGATATTACTATCAACCCAACTGCCCCCGACACTACATACATACTACACAACAAGAAGTTTACCGAGGCTGAGTTGATATACTGGGCTTCTGTAATCCCGTACCGTATGGTGATTGTGGCTAGCAAGCCACCTAAACTTACTTCTAAGAGCGAGCATTGTATAATCCTCGACCAAGATATGAAAGTTAGCAAGGAACAATATCATCGCTCTATTAGAGCAGGTCTTTGTTGGACTGATAGGGATAGAGCGCATAAGGCATTGAAGTCTGTACCTATCCCACTAACTAATGCATTTCTAAAGGTTAATGTGAAGGACATAGCATTGGGTAGATTACTGGCTAAATGCCGGTATACTTTGCATGACGACTACATTAGTGCTGCTATAGCATACGGGGTCAGTCCAGTAAGTAAATTTAAGTGGCCTAACAAGCGAAATAGTAGTAATTATATACTGCCGTTAGAAGTAAGATTAAATGATAAGTACATGGATATCATCGCAACTTGTGACCCGATTGTGACGAATGAACTTAGGAGGGATAGTGTTGAGGCATTACCCAAAGGGGTCAACAAAACAAAACAGAAGGTAATAGAATGGATATAACTAAATTATTTGTATATGGTACATTAATGAAAGGCGAAGGTAATCACGACCTAATGCGTGGTGCTTCTTACAAGGGTAAATTTAAAACCCAAAATAAGTGGGGGCTGATAAATATAGGTAACTTTCCTGCATTAGTCCCTTACTCACTAGAAGTAGAGGGTGAACTTTATGAAGTCGATGATAAACAATTGGCAATGATAGATAGACTAGAAGGTGTCGATGCTGGTATGTATCAGCGTAGGACGATTAATATTTACGATATGGAAACTGGTGAGCATGTAGAGGCCGACACATATATTTGGGGCATGATAAGTACTCATAGTGCAAAGGTAAGAAGATGGGGTGATTTTAAATGATTAGTGCTTTTGCTGTAATCTTTTTAATTTACGGTCTGTATTGCATTGCTACTCATGAAGAGGAATATGACTTATTGTACGGTGCTGATATGGCTAAACCTACAAACAGTACTGCGTCAGCCATGCGAGAAGCATCTGTTTGGATGAACTTGGACGAGTGACCGTTAAAGGGCAAATCTTTATAGGACTATTTGTGTCGGCAAACAACAACAACAAGCGGGTACGACGAGCAATAGTTGAAATCCTACTAAAGCATGGGGCTTGTACACGAGAGCAAGTAGCATACCACCTACAAAACTACAAAGGTGTCAAGAATGTCCCTTCTCCTAACTCTTTATCTGCTCTTATGTCGAAGAATCCGCAAGTGGTCATTGTCGGCAGGGAGAAGGTCGAAATGACTATTGGTGTTAATACTCACCACATGCTCTTTGATATTGACCGAGAAGTTATCAAGACGGCGGAGGATTTAATTCTTACTCGCCCTATATCTGTTATGACACCTAGCGAAAGACGCAAGGCTAAGCAGTGCAGGTCATGTGCTAGGACTAGAATACTCCCCGAAGATTCCGACGAGTGTATTACTTGTATTCGGCGTGGATGATATTATATACTGCCGTTGTCAATGGTAAACCATGCGAGAAGTATGGGCAGTCAAACATCGACCTACTGCTATTGATGAGTTTGTAGGTCAGCAGCATTTGATTGATGAGTTCAAGAATATAATCGAGAACGACGCACCAATGCAGCACTACATCTTTTATTCGCCCGAAGCCGGAACGGGTAAGACTTCTTTAGCATACATACTGGCGAATCAACTTGGTTATGAAATACATAAGTACAATGCTTCATCCAAGCGTCAGCGTGGTATAGAGTTTATCGAGGACGACTTAGCACCTATGACTAGATTGGGTCAATACGAAACAGTCTTTTTCTTAGATGAAGCAGACCAGTTAACTTCTGCTGCTCAATCCGCACTAAAGGGAGTCATAGAAGACTCGCAGGGATTTTTTATTCTAACTTGTAATGATTTGACTAAGGTATCACCTTGGTTACAATCACGATGTCAAGTCCGAACATTCATACCACTAACAGATAGTGAGATGTTCTTACGACTTCGCCAAGTTGATGCCCGACAAGGATTCAGTACAGATGAAGTACACTTGTATATGATTATTGATGCTCACAAAGGCGACCTACGAAATGCAATCAACGCACTACAAGCCTACCATTCCATACCCGAAGAATCACGAGAGCAATTCTTGGTAAGTATAACAGCACCTATGTTACCCACTGATAGTATTTTGAAACTATGTTTCAAGGAAAAAAATGTAGTGGAAGCAGTTAAGCAGATAGGTTCCCTAGGCGATTTGCGAAAGAAGATAGATGCTATCTTTAGAGCAGGTTTAGATTCCCCCGCCCAACCAGCAAGTAAACTTAAACTGGTTCGTGTCGCAACCCAAGCCCAGCGTGATTTGCTGGCTGGGGTAGAAGCCCACTATGTTGTGTGGGAATTCTGTCGAGGACTGAGTGAGTAGCAAGGGTTATATAGTGGCGAGGGTAAAAGTAAAATGAGGCAATAATATGGTTGATATAGAACAAATGATTGAAAGAATTAGCAAGAATGTAGGAAGCAGTGTCGATGCACTAAAGGCTCGTATGGCCGGTGTATTAGAGGCACACAAAGCCACTTGGCTTGATGCTGGTAAGACAGATAGTGAGTGTGACATCAATGCACTAAGAATAGCAGGACGACAAATCAAGAGCGAAGGCGACAGATTGAAAAGAAGTGGTGCTACTCTATACGAAGGTATGTTTATTTCAGTACCAAGATACAAAGACTGGGCTGAACTGGCTTACAAAAAAGCATCCGCAAGTATCGGTGACTCAGTATTAGCAGACGCTATGATTGATGACGGACTCGCTACTATCTATGAAGATAATAACGACGGTACTTACACTAAGAAATACAATCCATCTTTGGCTCGTGGTGACGCTTTTGAAAGCGGTACTGCTACTACTGATATCACAGAACTACCAAAGAACACTTATGATGCTGGCAACGGTATTCATTTCCATCTAACTTGGGACAAGGTATCTCCTAAATTCCCATCCGGTGATAAGAACTTCAAGTATGGTAACGCAAGACCACTAAGCGAAAAAGACCGACAGACTATGTTCTTGGGTCGTATTGCTGGTGAAGGTCAAGTTAAACTTTACAACTTCCGTTTCAATGGTGCGCTTGCTGAGAATGAACTACCTGCGTTTGTTGCAGGTAAAATTGCTATGCGACCAGCAAGAAATGGTACTTTGGCATACGGTAAAGTTGGAGTATCGACATTCCAAATTGATGAAACTGTACAGGCTATATTCACTGACTCGCCGGACAAACTTATCGCTGAGGTAGATGGTATCAAGGTACTTGAAAATGGTTTCCAAGATATCGAATCCTTTGTAGGTACTCTTACCGACAAAGAACGCTGGGATGCTTTAGTAGCAGTCATGGCAGAAGTAGTTCACATTGACCCTAGGGACAATGGTGGCTATGTCATTACTACTGGCGACCTTGATATTATGTCAACTGCCGGTACCGTAGATGTCTATGTACCTAAAGAAAACGGCCATTTGGTAGATTTCGCTGTCGGTAGCACACTGATGGTAGTAGGTCAACCGTACATCAGTAGAGATGGCGAGGCTAAACTATCCAGCACTGGCTGGTGGTGTGCTGAGTCTTTGGCTGGTGCAGTAGCAGAAAGCGATGTCGAGGGTTGGGATTAAGTTGGCTTGGGCGCAATCTAAAGAACCAAAGGTCGAACAGGCTTCGGCTAAGTTCGGAGTAGAGTACTACCGTGACTTGTTTGACAAGAAGCGTGAGTCCTTTGCACCAATCCGTATGGCATTGGTTGGTAAGGAGAATACTTCTAAGACTGGTAATGCAATAGACCTCGCTCTAAAGCATACCGACAAAGAGATAGTAGTCCTCGACTGTGACAACTCGGCTCAAAACACCGTTGATTATCTAATCAGTACTGGTGACTTAGAGGCTGATAGAATCCGTGTTATTCCTATGGTGGATGAGATGGATGATGCCATGTGGAATGAAGACAATACTACTAATTGGGTAGCAGTCGTAGAGAAACTAGAATGGTTCACTAACTTTATTGGTGACTCAGCCGAACAGATAGGCGCAGTAATCCTCGACGGCGGTTCTACTTTCCTCAAGTGGTGTGAGTTTGTTATGACTGATAGACTAATCAATCGTGGTATAATCAATGATGAGAGCGATAACTTCAATCAAAAGGAATGGCGAGAGCGTAATAGAATCTTTAAGGGTGTCCTTAATAGAATCACCGCACTACCTATCCCTTACATCTTCTTTACCTTCCACTTGAAGGACAAGAAACAATTCATGGATATTGGTAACGGTACTAAAGGTCTAATGAAAGTCGGCGAGATTGTTGACTGGATTGACGGGACTCAAAGATTCGTAAGCCAACAGATATTCCTAAAGCGATATACCAAGAAGGGTGACAAAGCCTCCGGCGTAGAAGCAGATAAGACATTGGGTGACGATGAGTTTGTGATACGAGCCTCTATCGAAGAGATGAAGGGTCGTAACATGGAACATCTAGGTAAGGTCTATGATGTTATGAGCGTCAAGAATGGTAAAGTAAAGTGGAACGGATTACCTCTAAGGTGGGATTAAATGGCAAGAGAAGGAACAATAACACAAGTAACGCCGCAAGAAATGGAACGAATACGAAAGAACCTAGCATGGTTACAGTCTAACATGGTCGATGATTTAGAAATCGAGAATAAGATTGCTAACCTACGGTCTATGATTGACGACATTGTGCGTTACTTGGCTGACAGGGATGGGGTTTCTCAAGCAGATGTTTGTTTTAGTGCGCTAGGGAGATGATTAGATGCAACCAGTAGCGTGTAATGCTTTACAGCAATTATTATCGGCGACTAGTAGAGAGCAACATATCAACGGTAAAGCACAGAAACAGGTTTCATCATGCGTACTTCTATTAGAAGACGATAGACTATCCACTACTTGTATTGTCAAAGATGGTAAGACTAGTCTAGCGAGATTCTCTTTTGTGACCGAAGGTGGCAAGGGTGGTAGAGAATGGATTCCAGTACCGGATATAGAAAGGTTACAAGGAGTCCTCAAGTATCATAGTGGCAATGTTACTATATCTTACATCAATGATACTGATAGCGTTAGAGTTAAGTCTAGTAATAAACAAACTACACTAGTCGGTGGATGGAAGGCTAAGAGTCATGGTAACTTAGATGTCAAAGAATGGGATGCAGAAGCAAGGAAGCGAGCCGAGCAAATCAAGAACAATGTCTATACATTGAAAGATGGTAGTACTCGCTCACCATTCGCAACCATATCAATGCCTTGTGATACTTTGCACGACGCACTAAGATGCGACGGTATCAACGGACAGAAACTAAACAGATACACATTCTTTATGGCTGATAGTAATTTCAGCGTAAGCGTCGGTGATACTTTCAAAGGGCTCACTACTATTGAATTAGGTGATTCTGTTGGTGAAGATTTTAAGGCTACCTTTGAGGGCGGTCTTGAGCATGTTCTCAAACATTACTCCGGTAATGTTACTCTATCTTTCTTAGACTTCACTAAAGAAGGGCAGGGTATACGCCTAATCATGACCTTTGACAACGGTGACTGGGTGTTTCAAGCAGGTGTGTTGTGATGCCAGCCGGAGGTAGTGCAAACGGCTACAAGAAAGGTCGATACGATAGTATCAAGGGGTTTACTTACAAGCAAGTAGAGGAAGTAATGGCTGATGATTTTTGGAATTATTGGGTCATAAGAAAATCTGCTGGTAGGAAACGCTTTAGATATGTGATGGCATTATATGTCCACTTCTTGATGCCCGAAGGTGAGTGGTTAACTGCCGAACAAATAAAATGGGATTTGTTAGAACATAGTCAGCGTGGTAGTGCGGCTATGAACATAACCCCTATCCGAGTCGCCCAACTGATGAAGCAACTAGTTGCTAAAGGCAAAGTGTCTAGTAGACAGGGCAAACCAAACAAATTATACAAGGTGATAAAATGAATAAGAAAATTAACATAAATGGCAAAGACATAGAATTAGAACTGGGTACACCGTACCGATTAGAGATAGAGGGTACAGAATATGTAATAGACTGCTGCTTAAAATCCTACGAAGCATTGTATCGTGACCCTCATTGGTTGCGAGAAGCCTATGAAACTAAAGGTTATTCTATGGCTAAGATAGCAGATATATGCTCAGTGACTCCTATGGCTATACAGAACTGGTTGAGAAGACACGGCATACAGACTAGGCCACGAGGATATCAAACAAAGGATTGATATACTGCCGAGCCTAACTCTTTAGTATGATAGTTAGTCAAACTGGTGGTCGCAAAGTAACAATAAGAAGGCGTGACCCCGAAACACTAGAGAGGATAGAAGAGGTACTGGAAGGCTACCCTTACTGCTTTACTGATAAACTCACTGACAGATACGGACTTGTCAATACCCAAGAAGGTTACACAGGTCTGTACGGGACTGAACTAACTAAAGTCTTCTTTCGTAATGAGTATGACCGCAGATTATGGAGTAAGGGTAGCAATACTTGGGAGGCAAATATATCCTTCCCCAATCAACTACTCAACACAAGATTAGAAGATGGTAAGCAACCATATCCTAATTATCAACACCGAGTATGGTATCTTGATGGCGAGTGGAAGACTGAATCCGGCGAGATAACAATGCTCACAGTGTACGATAACTACACTGAGAAGATGTATTCATGGGTATATCATCCCGATATACCGGCAGGTTCAGCGAGAACTATACCCTGCAAGAACCATCCCGAAGGACTGACGGAGGTAGTATTAGACCCCCCAGCAAAGACATTCTCTAATGAGCGTCAACTGCTGGCTGACTTCGCTCGGTATATGGCTAGGCACGACCCGGATATTATAGCGGGTTGGTATGTAGTAGATGCTGACATATTCCAAATCTGTAAGAGAATGAGGGCGGTAGGACTTGACCCAAAGATTCTAAGTCCTCACAAGAAGCATGATTTCAAATACAATTGGTCGGATAAGCACTGGTCACAACCTATTGTTGGTCGTATGTGCTTTGATTTGATGGTAGGATTCAAGAAACTATGGACTATCAAGAATGGGCAACTGGCAGGGCAGAAGTTAGATACTATTGCTTGGCAGGTTCTACAAGAAAAGAAGGTAGAGTTGCCCGATGGTCACGACACATACTATACTGATGTAGGGACTTATCTTGACTACAACCGTCAAGATGTAAGGCTTCTACCTAGGTTAGATGATGCTGTCAATGTACTGGGTTACTTTACATCTTTACAACATGAGATACAATGTGAGTTAGGTACTACTCCTTTGATTACATTGTGTGCATCTAATATGTTTGTACAAGATGAGATATTCGAGGGTAGAATACCCGATAGTCCTCAATTCACAAAGGTAGATTATGAGGGTGCTGATGTACAAGAACCCGAACCGGACTTGTATCACAATATGGCAATCATGGATATTAAGCAGATGTATCATAGTAATGTCAAACTACATAATATATCATGGGATAGCCTATCCGATGGAGGTATTGATTGTGGTAACGGAATTAAATTTACTAAGGACAGTATAGGTCTACTAGGTAGGACTATGGATAAACTGTCTGTGAAGAGAACAGAATACAAGAAACTAATGAAAGAGGCTAAAGAAGCAGGTGATATGATAGCCTACAAGAAGTGGGATTCAGCACAGTTCGCCACGAAATCTATGGTAGCATCCCTATACGGTATCTGTGGTGACTCTAAGTACGGTATGTATCACCCCGACATAGCATCGGCTATCACATTCACAAGTAGACAGACATTATTCCGCCTCCGTGACGAGTGTAACGATAGAGGTTATCCTGTAAGATACGGGCATACGGATTCAATCTTCTGCGAAGTACCTAGTCCCGAAGAAGGATTAGAGTTGGTCGAGAAGATTAACGAGGCTATGCATCCGATAGAAACGGAGTTCGAGAAGTGGTGTGAAACTATGATACTCAAGGCCAAGAACCGCTATGCTGGCAAAGTCACATGGACTGATGGCAAGTATCATGAGCCGGAGTATTACTACAAAGGACTAGAACTCAAGCAGGCTCGTATGCCAAAGGCCATGAAGGAGGCTATGGACGAAACACTAAGAGGTATTCTCGATGGTAGACCGCAAGCCGAAGTAGACGAACACCTATCGGGTTTAATTGATAAAGGTATAAATGGGCAAATGGGACAAGATTTGCTTATGGTTGGCAAACTAAAACAGTCATTAAGCAACTATAAAGTTCTAAGTGGTGCATCTGCTGGTGCTTTTTGGGCTAAGAATAATCTAGGTATTACTTACAACAAAGACGATAGTTTCTTGACTGCTATCAATAAGCATGGTCAGTACATGGCCTTCGATAAGATTGAACAGTTACCTAAAGGTGCTGAGATAGATTGGTCGGAAATGACTGAACGCTACATTGTCAACAAGGCTTGTAGTATCTATGACCTTGTTGGGTGGGACACTACGACGCTATGGAATGCTCACCGAGGACTTGGTAATCTCCAATGGCTTTAAGTAGTGGCGAGGGCGAGGGATAATTATGTCGCAGAAACCTAGAAAAATGACAACTAAAGAATTGACAGAAGGACTTACTAATTTAGGACAAGCCGTAAATCACATGAGTAACTTAGTAGCCAACGATATTCAACAGATAATGAATGTACTTGGTGGTATGTTACAGCACATGGATTTACTGGAATCGTTCAATTGCCCTGCTTGTGGCGAAGAACTAAGTCATCCTAAATTAGAAGGTGTTGTTAGACCATCGCACTGTCCTAAGTGTAATGCTGAAATAACTGATGAGGATTTGCAGATACAAAAACAAGTATTTTCTAATGAAGAAGAATGATTATTAAACAAATGGGGCGTGGGGATAAGTATGACGAGAGTATTATTAGAATCATTGGACGAAGAATTAGTTGCTGAGGCACTTGCTAAGTTCCCAAAGCGAGATGTCTATGTAGCAGTTGACGCAACTGTACTGAACGGACAAATTGCTCAAGCACTTGGTCTTGACCGCTACGCATTAGTCGGTAGCGATGTCGATACTAAACTTTACGAATCTTACCCTGCTTCTGCCCCTGCTAAGAAGGCTACACCAAAGCCTAAGAAAGTCGAGGCGAAGAAGGATGTCAAACCAAAGTCCGAGTAAATACTCTAAGGAATGGTTTACCATTCACGGTAAAGAGCATGGGCATTCTAACGCTATCAAGGCTCATAGTAATGATTGGCCTGTTAGATTATCTAAGTCGGCGTTTATGACTTACTTGGGTTGCCCTCGTAAGTACTGGTGGAGTAATGTAGCGGAGATACGCTCACCACAGAATCATTTTATGCGTCATGGACTTGGAGTCCACACTGCATTAGAGAACTTGTATGGTAGATGGGTACAAAGTAGTACTGAATCTCTTAGAGAGTTGATGAACATAGATTGGGAAAAAAATACTGTGCATGAACCTCACCTAGAATGGAATAAAGAGCAACAGGAAACTTACTTGGGGTCTGTTGAGGCTATGGCTCAACTAGAGCAAGAACGATTAGATAGGTGGGGCAAGGAACACTTTGCCCCTGTTGAGTTTGAAGTCAAGCATGTAGTCAAGCATCCCGAATATAATTTTATGTTGGTAGGCAAGATTGACGGCGTACATAGACATCCCGATGGTGGGCTTGTAATTACTGAATTAAAGACTGGTAAGGCTACTGCTGGCAAATTATCTAAGACACGCAAGGAACTGTGTTATTACAAGTACATGCTTGAGTTACTTGGGTGGGATGGTGCAGTCTATTTCTACTATTTATTCCCCGAAGCAAGTAACACTAAGTTGTTTCATGAGTTAGATGGTAAGAAGAATACCGAAGTTTGGCTTGGTGATGTACAAGGGATGGCAGTATTAGAGAAAGTAGGTACTAGGTCAGTCACCGCTATGCACAAATCTTTAAACGCCACTTGTGAGGGTATCAACAATGCCCTGTGGGACATGAAGTGGAATGACTATTTTTGTACTGAATGGTGCGAATTCAATATGTCATGCGAAAGTCAAATGATGGGTTTGGACGATGACCCTACAAGTTTATATACAGGCGGCAATGAGTGGTAAATATGATAGAATGTGTAAAGTGTGATGCTAAGACTGAGATACAAACTGACGCTATGATGCTAGTTATGGGGCAAGAAGGCGCAGATGAAAAAATGCTAGTAGTGCATACCTGTGTTGCTTGTGGTCATAAGTGGAGAGGCAGCCTATGACTCCGCAGGAGTTATTGACATTTCCAAGAGAATTAGGCTTAAAAAGAGCAATAGTAAGTGGTAAAAACCAATATTCTTTGTATCTACAAAAAATGAGAGATAAGACTTCATGCTACACAAGCCTATACTCTTTTGAAAGAATACATGAAGGTAAACCGGATTATACAAGCGCAATAATAGATAGGGCATGGTGGGATTTTGATGCGGGAGAACGAGGCGGCATTGAACTTGTCAAGCAAGATGTGGCTGAACTCATCAGCAGACTTGAAGGTGATGTTCGTATCGTTGCCACTGGTAGAGGTTTCCATGTTCATCAACTGTTCAACCAATCTGTCGTCGGACACCAATTCCGCTTACCGTTAGAACACTATCAGCGTCGTAAGGCTAAGGGTCTTGCTACTCTTGATGGCGTAGGCTTTCCCGAAAAGATGACACGCATACCTAACACTTACAATCCTAAGCGTGGTCGTTGGTCTGTGGTAGTAGATATCAATGATTTCGTTAGCGACCCACAGAACTTTAAGATACCAAAGATACCTCAAAAAATGTGCAGAAGTAAGCACCCGTATGGTGTTTGTAACGGTAAAGGATTTGATTTTGTTTCTTGGGCTGATAAATACGCACCGGAAGCCGAAGATTATTCCTTCGCTGAGAGCGTTGTATTGGACGAGAAAACCCTTAGTGCTGGGTCAGTACCTTTGATGCCTTGTTTGGCTCGTGGGGTGCATCAAGAAGCCCCTAATCACCATGTTCGTGTGGCACTTGTGCAGCACATGGCAGATACCCTAAGAGATTTTGCTGACCCACGCTCATTATCACAAGAACAAAAGAACAAAATCGAAGATGAGATATTTGATTACATCAAGGGTCTACATTGGAAGAACTGGAATCCTACTGTTTCGAGAAAGGGGATAAGGACAAACCTAAACTACAAAAGAGTACCTTCCTGTGCTTGGTTCGTAGCAAGAGGTATGTGCGCTAACAAGTGCTGGAGATATGACGGTACTGCTGAGATACCGGACAATATAGAATGACCCTTTTAGGCTACTCTTACTTGGGATAAGTAATGCTCATCGTAGATGACCGAGAAAACGACCTGCTTAAACACAAATTATATGTTGCCATGGGTAAGCACGATGAAGGCGGCCATGTCAAAGTAAAGCGTTTGATATCGGCTGATTACATCATAGGTGATATTGGGATTGAGGCCAAAGAGATAAATGACTTGTATCATTCAATCATGGGTCATGGTCGTAGCAGAACTATTGTAGGTCAACTGTATGACCTTAACAATAACTTTGAGCGACCTATGCTTGTAGTCTATAATACCAAACTAAAGCCTTATGTTAGAGGTGGCAACCGTGTGGCAATCGCTCGTGAGATGAGAAAGATGCAAGCAGTAATTAAGAAGTTTAAACAGAATTTATTCATACAATTTCCTAACATACAGTATATGGAATTATCAAGCATGGATGAGTTTGTTGATTGGTTAAACGCTATGCACAACAACCTAAGAGTAAGAAACATGAAGACAGCAGAACCTAAAGAAATAGCATCCAAAGGTAATCGTAAAGTAGACCCAAGAGTTGCGGCGTTAGCATCTATAGAGGGTATATCCGAGCGAGCAGCGCACGACTTACTTACAGAATTTGGTTCACTACCTCGCATACTAAGAAGCAGGACTAGTCAACGGCAATTAATGAATACCGAAGGTATAGGTAGAACTAGAGCAAAGGCTATTTTGTTCTTGAGAGAACGCTATCCCGACCAACCGGAATCAAAGACCGTATGAGAACTCGTTTGATTTACTCTTACCACTTACCGAGCGTGTATCGCTTGCCACCTGTATGTTATTGATTGATAACGCACTAGAGTTAGCATTATCTCCACTTTGACCTGCTTCACGCTCAATCAATATCTGTATTGTGTTGCCCGCTACACCAGCACCTCTAAGATTGCCCTCAATAAACACAGCGTTTTGCCCAGTTGTGTCGCTGTGCTTTGCTTCTATACTGACTGTGTTTTGTATTGAATCACCAGTTTCTACACAAGTAGCGGTTACATATACTATTGCTACTTCTGTTGCGCCTGTATTTAGTGTAGTCAGCGTCACTCTACCAAACACTCTAATGCTATCGCTTTGAGGGTTGGGAGGGACTCTTATGTGTATCTTACTTGAGGCATACGCACTAACCGCACCATCTTTACCACGACCAGCCAAAGTAAACCCGTTAGACCCCATGACTGCACTACCACCTTCGGGAATAATGAATGAATCTATACTTTGGTCTGCGTTAGTATTTCTTGGTGCCTTAGTTGGTTTCTTCTGTCCTAAGACTGAAAACTTATCGCCGACTACGCTACTGTTATTGAAATCCATAGTACCCTTTATTCTTCTATTTACATTGCTAGATAAAGCAGACGAGCCTAACACTATATTGCCACCGCTTGAACTTGATACTCCGTCGGGTCTATTATCCCTTGGTGGCGTAGTATTAGGTTGTAACGCCGCACTTCTGCGAGTACCTGCTGCTTCGTCACCATACTTATCTTGCCTGTTACCTTGCTTTGGCATACCTTGGCTTAAACCACCCTTACCTTTAGGTGGGTTTAGTGATGGTGGCATAGGTTTACCTTTACCTCCACCTCCCTTTTGCTTGCCACCCATGTCAACTTTAGGTAGTATGTAAGAAGCAAAGCCTTTGGCCGCCCTTGAAGTATCACGCTCAAGTTCCAATGATAATTTTTCACTATCCCTACCATCAATACTCCAGTTCAATGATTTTATTGATAACGCTTCGCTCGACATATTTAATCTTGAGTTGCTGTAATTCAAAGTGGTTCCTACTGTAAAATTTAAATCATCAGTAATATTTAGTCTAGGTGCGTAGTATTCTGCTCTAACTCCCCAATAGCCAGCATTAGAAAAACTACGAACACCAAGCGGGAATATAGAAGTGGTGTTATGACTTGCGTATGATGCGCCTGCCCAATCGTGAGCGTTTTTTCTTCTATCAGTAGCATTTCCACCGCATCGTAATTTAACTAACGAAGCCAAGTAGTCGTAGTTAACTGACAATAATATTCTTTCATTGCCAGTTTGATTAGCCCAATAAGTAGATGGTATTGGTATTTCGTACAACCCGTTTGAATCGACAGTCACACTGCTTTGTGATTTAACAGTAGCAAAGCCTATACCAGCAGGTACTGATGTATTTGTCGCTATGAAATCATAATCAACTAAATGTACCCTAAACAAATATGTTCCTTTGTGTGTATCATTGGGTTGTGTGAGGCCATGTGTTAAGGTTTTAGGTGCGATATCTATGATAACTCTTAGGCACCCATCTACCTTTCTCTTAACAAAAGAACCACCTGTGGCTGGTGTATCGTCAGTTGTCTTAGGCATACCGTGTGGTATATGCACTACTTGTACAGCGTAAGATACTGAGTTAGCACCGTACCAATGATAATTGTTCTGTGGTGTTACTGTGCTTGGGGATGGTGCTTCCGACCCACCTATTCTGCCATCAAGACCGTTCTGTATTCCTGTGAAAAGATTACCACCTCTTAGACTAGTCCAAAAGGCCGCTTTATCTGCTTTTGCAGTACCGTCATTATATGCGTAGATAGACCTTGATTGGTCTGCTATGTAACCAAAACGAGCATTGTAAAGCATAGTATCGTTAAGACCATTCATTGTGTGATTATTACTTAGTTTAGTAATACTACAACTGATTCTCATTGGTGCTTCGCTTTGTTTTTCATATTCTTGCTTAGCCACAATTAGGGCTTCGTCTTTTGATGAAAGTTCGGGGGCTTGAATTATTTCCCATCTAGGTTTTGCACCTAATGAAGCCTGTGGATGGTCAACATAGTTACCGTCACTACCGTAAAATACTCTAACATTCGATACTTGTGTTGATGAGTCTGTTTCTATACTTGATATAGTTATATTATTATCATTGAAGACAAATCCGCTACCATAAGTAGGTCTAAATGCTGGCTTAGAATCCCTAGACATATAATAACTAAATACGCTTCTTGTACCATGGTCATCTCCTACACCACTAACCTGTCTAACTTGTGAAAATATGTTTGCTATTGTAGTATTTCTACAATCAACTACGCTACCAAAGGTGTCAATACTACCTACTTTACGCCACATACCTAGGTTACTTACTGCTGATGTATTAGTAGACTGAACTTGGAAAATGTTAGCAGTTAGTACATTCGCCACAGTATATTGAGTCGAGTAAGGGGCTACAGTTACCGAAGATAATTTATCATTACTAATAATTTCAATAACATCCCCGGCTACTAGGCCATGAGAAGGCGAGTTTATGTTATTATATGGTGCGGCAATAGCAACTGAGCCTATAGTACCAGCCCTACCACTCTTCATTGCATCTTTCTGTCCTATGTTCATATCATTAGTTCGTGGCACAGTACCTAAATCGGGGATGCCAAATAGGTTGGCTTGGTTTAACCAATTCTTAGTTAGAGAATCTAAATATGTTACTCTAAACTTATCGTGTTCATTAAAAGTTATAGAGCCTTTGTTCTTAACAAATCCTTGCATCTGCATCATCAAACGCATAGGCATGACTGATGAAGCATTAGCATAGACTACTGCATCAGTATACCCACCCTCCCCTAACGGGATGGCGATTAATGCGCCTTCATGGTATGGTAATTCACCAGTCACAGGGTTTCTATTGGTTGTTAAATTAGGTGCCAATCTTCCCTGTGTTAATGGTTTATTATTTATTAACCATTCAGCAGAATTAGTATTATAATAAGCGTCATATATGTTTACATTAGCAGAATAAGCATAAGTTGTAGTTATATTTTCTACTATTAATTTAGCATGACCACCTAGAACTATTTGTATATCGAGTATTTTATGTGTACCGTTGTTATCCGGTTTACTAGTACTATGTAGTTCAATACTCATACCTTTCCTAAAACCTAAATTAATCCAGTCAGCAAGAGTGACCCCTACGAACTCAATACTATTAGCACTGGAGTTGGTGGATATGTTCAATATTTGATTTGTTAAGTAAGCAGAAGTAACTGCCCTACCCGAATAAGAACTACCGTCCCAAGAATTACTTGTTAGTGATTCTTTTTCTACCTCTCCTAAAGTATTAAGTCTATTTAATTTGTAAGTATGTTCAGCCGTAATTGTACCAACACCGTCAACAAGAGTAGTAGTAGGGTCGGGTAGTATAATCTTACCCGTCCATGCACCGTCACCCGTAAGACATTTCTCATGAAATTGTAGTTTGAAAGTACCGTTAACTGTAGGGTTAGTAGTGGATGAACTTATAGTTATGAAATGACCATCCCTCAAGTAAGCAAGGTCGGTAGCAGCAGCACCAGTTATGAATGCTACCCCATCTTTGGCTACACCGTCTTGCGGGTCTGTTTTAGTCAAAGTTACACCAGCCGCAGCAGTAATCTTACCGTGTGTGTTAAAGTGTAAGATTGTTTCTTTTTCTTCGCTAATTATCTTGCTTGTTACCATGGCACTTTCATCGGCATTAACGACTCCTGTACTAGAAATAATAGAGTCTGTTAACTGTATAGCCCTGTCGCCTATTTTTATTTCTTCTCTAAGAGTAGTAGTTAGATTGTCAGTCAAGAAATGATACCCAGTCCAAGCCTTGTAATTAGAAATATTGGCTGGCGTAGTTGTTGCTCTCTTCCAGTAATTATCTAGTAATATAGGGAACCCTTCTGTTTCCACAATGTAATCACCAATCTCTTTACGGCCACCGGAGGATTGGCCGGACATGCCGCCGTTAGAATGTGTGTTGAGGTTAAAAAATTTAGAAGTATCTATTATGACAAATGAACCTGCTTTATCTTCCCAGTTGTGATATCTACTATCGCTTTCTGTATTTGAGCCACCGGAAACAGCAGACCAGTTAGTACCTAGTATCGGGTCGGTACTACCCATTTCCCATATATCATAATCTTCATTGGCTACTAAGTCAACGAATTCCTGCCGTTCTTCACCGGAGTCTGTATTTTGGTCGCCAAACACTAAAGATAATTCGTAATTTTGACTGCTAGGTTTCATCAAACCAAAATTTTCTTTTCTAAAGTAGGCATCGGCATTAGCATTACCATCATTTCTCATATCTGCCCATAGCACATAACAATGTTTGAAATCTGTAGCGACATCTAAAACATTAACTCTCGGATTACCTACTAAGGCACTGTGGGTTCTTTGGAAGAAATTAGTAGCAGGTAAGGTACAGACAGTTTGTCCTCCCCTTACATTGGTGACTATATGAGGCGCACCTACCGCTTGACCATTAGTACCACCTATTGATAGAAATGATTGGTAGGTAGTAACCCCTGCTAACACGCCATCATCCCAAAATACATCCTTTGATGTTGAATCTGCATTACTTGTAAACTGTTTTGCACAAAAATCAATGAACCCTACTGGGTCTTTGTTAAGAAAATTCAACGAATTATTCCATACTACATCAACATAAGTTTGACTTATGCCGTCATTTGCTGTGATATCATCCCAGTTTGACCTAGTAGTTACTAAAGGTCTACCATAATACCTAAGTTCTTTGCTACCAGTAGTAGATGAACTTGAGGAACGCCAATCTAAAGCATTATACTGCTCTCCTGTAAAAATATTAACACCTATACCGCCGTACTCTACAGGTTTACTTAGCGTGTATATTTCGTATTCCGTAAGAGTTCCTGCCGCATTAGGTTTTTTTGTCCTCATATTTGTCCTAGTGAATCCCCACTCATTATTAAAAATCTCCCAATCACTACCTGCAATCTTAAACACTCTATGATGCAAATCAGTTCCTACGGGAACTAAGGCTACTGCTTTGGCATGAGAACTACTTAGCGATGAAAATAAATTATTTGTGTTCCCGTTCCAATATGTTTGGCCGTTAACTGTAGCAAATACATGTAACCAAGCGACTTGTATATCAGTGTATTGTTCGGCATAAGTAGCACTAGTTACTACACCACTGTCAACATTACCAAACCTATCTACAATTTCTATATGGCCTCCATTAGCCAAAGTTTCTGCGCCACTATCAAGCGTTAATGTAGTATTTCCAACAGCAAAACTACCTACTAAAGCAGCAGTCATTATTGGTTCTTTATCCATTTTACCAAACATGTGAACAAACCATGGGGACTTAGGGAAATCTTGAATCCAACGAGCATGAACACTTCTATTTTTTGCTTCTGTTGCAGCGAATCCGTCTGCTATAGCGTCATCCCATTCTCCGTAAGCATCATTAATACCAAACCCGTCTTCATCATCGTAGACTTGTATTGGGTGAGCAGACCTCAATCTCATTCTTGTATCTACATGGGACTCCCAAACACCGGCACCATCTTCTATTTCATTGTAACCTAGACTAGCGTTACCTACTTGTAGTGGGGTAGCACCAAAGTAATATGTAGATATTCTGTTTTGTGAATCTTGTCGATTATATCTAACTATACCAGTAGAGTCAGCGTCACCACCTTCTCCTAATTCCCACACAGGTATTTGATGGTCTATATCACTTAAGTAATCTGCCGCAGTTATGTTAATCAAAGGTGTTCTGTCGGTGGCGTTGAATGAATGACTTAGGCTTTTTAGACTACCTCTAAAAAATGGTCTGTTAATATTATCTCTAAATGCCAATAATGACCAATCAGCATACGAAGTACCATTGAAAAATTCAAGTAATTTCAATGTGTTTTCGTCATCCGTTAACTCGACCTGCAATGTACTTTCGCTGTTAACTTGACTGTCAAAGGTCAAGGATGTGCCAATAGGCGTTATATCTTGAACTACTGATGTTAATGTAGTCAACGGATAATCGTTTAGATATCTACAGACTCCTACTCTATCAATTAGTATACTAGCCTTTAATCTAGCATCTTCCATCTGCAATTCCCAACCATAAAAGTCTGCCGGAGTCCAATCTCTACCGCCATCGGGATGTGCATTGAACGGCGTAGTGCTACCTATCAAAGCACCGTCCATAAATATTTGATACCGCTGATTAGTAAAGTCCAACAAAAATTCATAATCATCCCACGCAGCAGATTGGTTTGTTTCTACATAAGTAGGATTCATGGCTGTTAGACTAGTATCTGCTGAATACGGTTTCTGTGTCAATAGATAATCTATTGCATAACTACCGTTTGTACTATCCCCACTTGTACCACTTGTTACACCGATAGGGTTATTTGAATTTCCAATTAGAAGTTTTAATTTACCAGTGGTGTTATATGAGTTTGATAGTGGGCAAATTCTAATCGTAAAGATATCATTGTCGCCTTTGCAGTTCAAAGTACCTTGGTAAAGTAAAGTCGTAAAGAACCCGCTTGCCGCATTGCTATATACTTCTTGTACCAAGAAAGGCGATTTACCAAGACTGTGTATGGGAAGACCGAAATGTGTTGCGCCTGCACCGTTGTTACCGTTAATAATATCAGCGGCATCTGTTGTTTCATAATTAAAAACCCCTGCTATGTGAGTATCTATCCTATATGTGGGAGCAGGTGCGTTGTCCGGCTCTCCGGCACTAGCGTCTAAAACACCACTACTTTCTTTTGCTACCCAATCCATAGTATCTCTACCAAAAGATGAGTCGTTGTTGCCAGTAAATGCATAGTACTCACCTTGCGTATTGTAACCGTTACAGAATAGTAGATAGCCCTCTTTTGCATCTGCTGGCAAGTAAGAGTCACCTATGATACCAGTAGCACCGTCGAACTTCTGCCTGTTAGCGTTAGTTTTTGAGTCGGGAAATTGAATGTGGGCAACACCTTCGTATTGACCGTTATTGTATCTTTCAGCATCAAAGGTTAACCAATCACCAAACTTAGTGTTGTGTAGTTTTCTATCTGCTGCGGTTATTACGGTAGCACCGTTGAATGAACCACTACCTGCGCTAGTACCTCGTATAAACCATGCATATTTGTATCGGGGATTGTAAGGTGCTAATCCGTTGAGGGGATTACCGGCGTGAGTAGATAGTGAGTTCCAAGTACCAGTTATGGCGTTTGAGTCGTCGGGTATTGCTTTAGCGTTGGTGAAGTCATCGTAATAACCAGCGAGCCAAAATGTTAATTTTCTTTCTGTTGTTCTTACCATACTAATCACTTTGCTTATCGGGCTTGGAATGCCCTAATCTTATTCTCTACTATTCTACCTATTCTATCTCCGGCTTCTTGTTCGTTAAAGAATCCGTGAAACACATTGCTGACTATGACTTCTTGCTTGTTGTAAAGTACGCCTACTCCTTGCGTAACCACTTGCTTGTATAGGGAACCAGTAACATTCCCGTATTGACCACCAAAGAATAACTCTTCTCTTGCGTTAGCGAAGTTACTTAGTTCATCGGTCAAGTTCTGTACTTCACTAGCACTCGCACTTAAATCATCTAACCCGTCTTCTATTTCTCTAGCAAATCTTTCCATAACAAGTGCCGCTTCATCACCAGTTATAATTAGGTCATTCATGGCTTCTAAAGACTCCACAACACTGTTAAAGAACTTACCGGAACCCATCTCATCAAATTTATCTATTTGCTCTTGAGTTAAGGAACCGCCATCTTTTAAGAACTGAACTGTTTCCCTTATAGTGTCTTGTAGCATGTGTCTTTGAAGTTGTTGTTCGTCAGTAATCCCACCTATAGAATCACCAATACCTTCAGTAATTTCTACAAACTCTAATAACGCCCGTCTTTCATCTCCACTAAAAGACACTTGAAAAGGCTTAATATAACCAAAGATACCATCGCCTTTATCACCAGTCATTCGCTCATTAATTTTGTCTTTTAACTCGTTAAATGCATCCATGTCGGGGATTGTTTCTCCGTGTAATATAGCACTTAATTGTTGTAGGTCTTTCGTTATATCTTGAAGACCAGCACCCATTTCATCGTCTAAATTTAAATCTGCGTCTGTTATTGTTGCTAATAACGAATCTACTAATCCAACATTTTCGGATAACTCTTTCATACTAACATCGTCAACGCCTAGCAACTCAGCCAAACCTTCATTGTTACCGAATATTGTAGTTTGTTGAGTATCGCCTGTACCTAATCTAGCCAATGATTGTTGAAATTCCTTAACTCCATCTATAGTCTTCTGTAGACTTTTATTAAATTTTTCATTTGCTTTTTGCATTGTAATAAAATACGCCGTGACTAAACCTATAGCAAAAACATTCGCCGCAATCAACCCATAATTTTTAACTATGACTCCTAATTTTTCAAAAGCACCAGCGGTAGCAGGAAGTTTTGTAAATGCTAGTTTAGTTAACGCTGTTTGATGTGCCATTAGCCCTTTCGTTGCTTGGAAGGCTTCTGTTCCAGTCATAAGTAAGTGGGATGATAGACCTACCAAAGAAAGAGTAGCACCCTTAGTACCCCCAATCAATCCACCTAACATACCAGTCCCAACACCTAATGAACTATTGAGTCTTGCTTGATGCTGAATTGCTTGTTTTCTAGTCATATTTAATTTGTCTTCTAAATTTAAATGCTTTTGTAATCTTGCGTCGTCTTCTGACAGTCCATCAACCATGTCCTTAGTCAATTTCACTTTTTTTGCTGCGGTTTCTGCCCCTGCTCTTTCGGCTTTTTCTATTTCTTTGACTAATGGTAAAAGTTTTTCTTTTAATTCTGTTTCATGTTCAACTGCCTCATTGAATTTTTCCCTATCAATTGGCATACCTGCTTCTAAATCTGCTAAGAACTTAGTCTTTTTGTTGACTCTCTCTTGTAACTCTCCACTTTCAAATAATTTTAAATTCATTAAATCTTGGGCTTGAGTTGTTGCTACGAATAATCCTTGATATTCTTTCATCAAAGGCGTTAATGCTTTATTAAGGGCGTTACCATCAAACCTACCTTCCTTTTTCAAACCTGTCGAAAATGTACCTTCCGCCATCATATCTTTCATCAGTTGTATACCTTCTCTTTTGTCTTTTAAATCGTTTTTGTATGCTTGGTCTACATGTTCCTTATTCTTTTCTTTTGTTTTAATCGCTGATTCTTGCGCACCAATTTGCTTTAATTGAAGGTCGAACTGCTCATTCATAATCTTAACAGTTTCTTTTGAACTTGTTATTAAGTCTAATGAGGCATGACCACGCTGAGTATCTAAGTTCCTACCATCTCTAGCAAGTTTATTGGCACTTAGCATAACCTGTAATCCATCGTGCATGTGTCTTGCTATATTTCGATTTCTAGTTATCCTTCCTTTTTCGTGCGGCTCTAAATTAGCGAACATATCGACATGCGTTTGTAGTTGACTTGTCATAGCCCTTTGAGTAGCACTTCTATCTCCCATAAAATCTTTTAGATTTTGCTCACTGTTTATTTCTAAATCTAATGCTAGTTGATGTTGGGCATTTCTTCGCTGAGTTAAATCTAACCCAGCCTTATCTATTTTGTTGATGGCCTTACTAACATGCCTAATATCCTGTGCTATTCTTGCTCTAGCAGTATTCGACTTAGTTAATTTTTCTTCAAGGTCTGCTCGCTTTTCAGTTGACTTTGCCAAGTCCATTTCTATTGGTAGTGCTAGTTTTTTAGTCAAATTAATTCTTTCGGAAAACAAATTTATTCTTTGGGTTTGGTCTTGTACCACTTTGACTGCGGCTTTTTCATGCTCTAGCAAAGTCTTTCTACCATTAAAATAATCAGCCTGTTTACTGTGAAGCGTTCTGTTAGCAATTTCTATACCGTGAACTGCTCTACTAACAGATTCCATAATTTCCATTCCGATTGCCAACGACCTTACCGCCAAACCCATCTTGATAAATCCACCAGTAACCTTCATTGTTTCAAAAAGCCTACCGGCCATTTTACCTAAAGACCCTGTGGCCTCTTCTACTTGATGAACTACTTCTAAGTAATCACCTTTAAGTTCAGTAGAACCAATCATAAAGCCCGCCATATCCCTACCGATAGCGGCTTGATAAAATTCTACTCTCTTTTCTGCTATTTCTAATACATTTGCTTGGTCTTTTAAAGCCTTAGTTGCCTGTGTAGTCGCAGAATCAAGACCTAACTCTCCTTCTTTCGCAAGGACAGTAGCCCTCTCAAAGTTTTCCATCAACTTAATGAAACGAACATAGTGACGATTACCTGCAATAGTCTGTGCTATATTCTGCTTTTGTGAACCGCTTAAGCCAGCGAATCCTTTATCGCTTAACTCTTGGAGGATGCCCTGCATACTTTTCATTTCGCCGTTTTGTTCCCTCACTTGGAAACCCATGGCTACTAGTTTATCAGCCGTACCGTTGATATTACCACCAAGACGAGCGTAAGTCATACGCAAAGCACGACCAGCAGTTCCGGCCTCTTCACCGGCTTCTAGCATGACTGCTGACGCTGCTGCCATAAAGTGAAAACTATCGCCAGCCAACTTACCCTGTGCGGCGAAATTGGTCATTGTTTGAACCAAGTCACCTTCAAGAGCAACCGACCTGTTAGCAATTGTGTTAAGAGAATCTAATGCTTCTGCTGATTGTTCAGTTAACACTACTCTTTGTTGCATCAATCCTAATTGCTCAAATTCTGCTTGAGTCCTACCTGCATAAAGTATACCTGTTTGCTGTTGTAATTTAATGATACCTTTCTGTGCCTCTTCAACAGTCAAGTCGGAAATCTCAGCAAGTATCATACCTTGCTTAGTAAGCAACTCTACATTGTCTTTACCTACAAGGTTAGCAACTTGCGCTGCCCTAGAACCTGCCGCAAGCGATTCCGAAAATGTTTGATTGAAGGCTAACCCTAAAGTTATCAAAGCGTCACGAGTTTTATTTAAATTGTCTTCTCCAAAAAACTTTTCAAACTCAACGCCCGCTTTACCTAATTCTACTGCCAAGTCTTTTGTCAAATCTATAGCAGTGTCAACAACAGCACCAAAATCCTGTAACGGCTTAAGCATAGCCTCAAAAGAATCTAATGCTACTGCCTTAGTAATAGTGTTTAATGATTTAGCGTCGCTAATTAACTTTTCAGCGTTGAAGTTGGCGACAATGTTAAAGAACGCTTGGGATGCGCCAATTCGTGTCATATCATCATCTCCCCTATATCATTGAATGAAGCCGCCTTGTTTTAATAATTCGACTGCATCACCATCACTTAAGTCTTGTCGGGCTTGACGACGCTGTTTACGCCTTGCTTCCATCGAAGCCCCGTCTTTCTTTGAATCTCCTTGAGCAGTCTTAACTTGTTGATGTATAGAATCAAGAACTGCTAAGTCATATTCAAGTTTATCATATCCCCCTTTTACTGCATATTTCATTAAAAGGTCGGATGGTAATACACCCTTGAATGATGAGCAAAGCGCAGGTGCTACCTTGCTCAAGAATCCAAAGGGATTGCCGAATCATCAACCTCCGAATCGCCTCTTACAAACATGTACATATCCATTAGAGTGTCACGGTCAATGATGTTGATGTCTATTGGGTCAATAATGCACTTGGGAACTAGTTCCTCAAGTTGATTATACATTCCTGCACCCGCATCTTCAAGAGCAACCATAAATTCTTCTTGTTGCTCGTTAGTCCATTTTGATTGTTCTTCACCAAAATGCTTAAACTTACGGAAGGTTTTAGCCAAAATGGTTTCAAACCTTAGTCGTTCCATACCGGATGCTTGACGCACCCATACTTTTTTGCTTCCTAAATCAAACTCTTTTTTTAGTATTGTCACTTTTCTTCACACTCTTACTTTTCTTTGCTTTACTTTTCTTTACAGGTGCTTTCTTCTGCACCTTAACTTCTACCTTTGGTTCTTCAACCACTGGTGTTACTGGGACTTGTATCTTAAGTCCCTTTGTCATACTTACTGATGGCAGTTTGCCAATCTTGATTCCTTTGTCGTTCTTCAACTTAAGACCCCCTCAAACTTTAGAGTAGCGGCCTGCGGTTGATACTAGTGTTTCAAACACAACTTCGGACATAGTGAAATTTTCGTCAACAAGTCCGACGAAGTTTAGGGACATAGTACTTGAGTCACGACCACTGACATTCATTGAAGGTGCTTCCCAGCGAACCTTTGGTATTTCAATCTTCAATACATCTGTTGCGCTTTGTGTGAACTTAAGAGAGATAGCAGGTTTTGTAAGAGTTCCATTGTATTGTTCGCCACCAACAGCAGTAATTAATTCGTACTGTGGGTCTTGGTTTCCGCCACCAAGAGCAGTTCCAATTGAAGGTCTTGAGAATTCAATTGAACCTGTAATTTCTCTCATTTGTGGTTCGGGTTGCCTAACATAAGTTCTGTTACCAATCGAACATGCGTCGTCGGTATTTAGGTTAGTGGATATTTCCATTGAAATCGACTTAATGGTTGATGAGGTGACTTGAGTTGTGTTGTCGGATGAGAAAGAAACTTCTCCTTCTGCAAAGTGTAATCCTTCAAGAGTAGCACCTGCAAAAGTTGGTGTGGCTAATGCGCTTACCGCACTCTCAGCCTTACCCATAAAGTCAGCAGACATTGTGGCGTATTCTCCAACAGTACCGCTTACTGAGATTCTGCTTAAGCACATACCAGTGTAAGTGTGTTCCTTATCTTCACGACCTACTTCAATTGTAAATGATGGCAAGATGTGGTCTAAACCTTCGCTCATAGTATGCTTGTTTGAAGTGACTGCGTACTTAGCGGAGTTTGCTGCGGCATTATCTCCGTATGCACCATAGAATAGTAATCCACAAAAGTCATCTGCTTGGATAACCAAGTTAAGTCCACCTTCGGAATGCTCTTTGCCATTAAGTGATTTAGCAGCACCGTAGCGGCTCATATCGGCTCTAGTCATAAGGTCAAACATGTGAGCGAGTGACTCATCATCGACCTCTCCAAAGATTTTACTGCCGTGAGCAGTCATAGCAGACGCAGTTCCGTAACTTCTTGCGCCTGTGCTGGTTGTGTGTTCGGGGGTAATGCTTACATATCGGTATGCGAAATTTGAGGACATTCGGTATTCACCTATGTATCGCTACATTCGGTTTGTTATTTGAAGGTTATTACCGATGCAGCATGTTCAAACGACGCATGTATTCAAACTCTATACGATGAATACATACTACTTCATCATCATCTAATTTAGTATCAAGACTTGCGGTATAATTAATTAGGCTGTCGGTGTTGCCTTGAAGCCCAGTATTCGTATAGATTTCATCAAAAGAATCGCCCATCAATTCAAGCCCAGTTCTGTATGAGTTCTTGTAATCAGTACCACGACTAGTAATAAATAAAATAATTTTATATCGTTGGTCAATTCTTGTACCACCAAGAGTTTCAAAATTAGGGGATGTCAACTCTCTAATAACTACATGGATTGTAGGTGGGGCTAGGCGACTTACCATACCCGATGATACATCGTAGCCGTATGTGATTGATGAGTTGTCTATGAAATTCTTAAGGTAGAATCTGTTGCTGTTTCTTAGCAACTCAACAATAGAGAATGCCATACGCATAAGCATATCCGAAACGAAAGGAGATGTTGATAATTCATCGGGGCTAAATGCACCATGCGTACTTACATATACATTGTTCCAAGTAATTGTACCGTTTGTATTACCCCATAGTACGGCAGCAGAAGAACCCGTAGCACCGACTACTGACAAGTATTGGGTAGCACCAAGGTCATCCTCGATAATTTCTCTAATGTATAACTTAGCGTTACCTGCTGCATCTAATGTTAATCTAAGCATTATTGGCTTTGCTTCAAACGACCCCTGTTGTTTTAAATCTAAGCCAGTACTACTGAGTACTGTTGTATTACCTACAAGTTTTATTTTATCATCTGTACCATCGGATTGAACTTCTACTTTATGAGTCCCATTATCCATTTTCATTAACACTGTTCCGTCTGCTGGGGTAACGCCGTACTTAAAGCAGGCAACCATAGTATAAGCAGTTGTAGTTGGCGTTATAGACCAATTTTGACCGCTACCACTAATTACAAAAGAATTGCCGACTACGCTACCGTCACCACCAATACCTGCTGTCAAAGCAAATGAATCGTTATCTTGCCCATAGCCTGTTAATGCCGAAGGTAATTCGCCGTTCATTCGACTAGTCCAAAATTGTGTTGTTGTCGCTATGCTCATGCAAATCTCTCCTGTAACTTGTTCATTATAGCATCTTCTATCTTAGGTACTGTTTCAGCAAATGCAGCGGCTAGGTACCCTATTCCGTCATATCCTTTGTACCTACGATGAACCTTAGCATTTATGAAACTACCATTGTTACCACCTACACCAAATGAGGGGGATGGTTCTATAGTTTTAAAATCAAAGCCATACTCAAAACTCTTGACTCCAAACTCTAACATTAGTGCTAGTTGACCGCCACGAGAACCAGTGACGCCGCCACCATCCATAGGGTCGCTACCAAACCTAACTTGTGCTTCTCCTACTGCTGTTACGCCTGCTTCTACCATTAATGAATCCGCTACCTTTCTACCCATAAATCTTTTTCTAGGTGGTACTGAACTGTTAATAAGCCCCTGTGTTTTTGGGATTTGTCCTCTAAGAACTTGCGCTATAGCGTCTGCCATTGCTGCCCCCGACTCACTTTCCATAAAACTAATAGCCCTGTTGACTTCTGTAAAGTCAAGAGATACTTCTACGCTACCGCCATCTTTAGCAATACGAGTTTTATGGTTAGGGATGTATATTTTCATTAATCAAACACTTCCCAAATGCGCCAATCTTTTTAATTCTTCTATAGCCCTTGTTCTAAGGACATTGGAACGCACAGGGTCACTACCGGATGTATGAAATGCAGTATCATCTTCAAGATAAATTGATGCTGATAAATCGCCACATATTTCTTTGAGAACTGCTGCCATCGTCCCAGTAGCACCAGTAGGTGCGGCTCGTCCGTAATCACGAAACTCTTGGTCTATGTAGATAGTCGCACGACTAATGGCACTTGTTATTCTTGACGAGGCACGACTTTGTTGTGCTGAATCAAGACCCAATCGTATTGATACATCGGAATTCGTACAGTAAGTCATTTAATCACCCCATCATTACGCTTATGTCTATTCCTACTGCTATTGATAAAACCGATAATAAAATTTTCACTGTTGTATGTAGTTTTGCTATTGATACCATCATTTCTGTCTGTGCGTCTGTAATCTTCTCCAACATTTCATCATGCTTATCTAATCGTGTTTCGATATGCTCAAATCTTACTTCGGATGCACCGACCCTACTCATTCAATCACTTCCTCAAGTCGAGCAATCAAATCAGCCTTGACACCTTTAGCGTCAATACCATGTTCCTCACATAGAGCAACAAGGTCAGCCTTTTTCATTTTCTTGACTTGAGATAGGGAAGGTAGGTCTTTAGCCATCTCCGCTATTTCCATTACTTCGTCAAGTGTTATCTTACCGTCTGCCATATATTTTTTGTATAACTTGTAGCCACGCTCTACTGCGAGGACACCTAATCCTATTCCTAATATTATCATTTCTGTTTCCATTTTGCTCAATCCTTGTATTCTATTTGTTTTACTGCTGATGTCGGGATAAAAGTAAAAGGCTTGCTTTCACCCACCCTATATACGGCATACCCATGTGGTGTTTCTTCAATGTTTACATTAGTATAACATCTTTCGGGAGGCAAATAAATTATTTTTCCTTTTCTCATTTCTTACCACCAGTCACAAAATCTTTGTTGGTTTTCTTTTCGTCTTCATCAATCTCTTTTGACTTGGCATCGAACCAAGCATCTAAATAATTACATCTTGTCATATTATCATCTCATTATGTTGAAGGTCTTAATCTATAATTAGGAAAAAATCTCCCTCTCCCATCATCAACCAATTGATGGTCTACAATAAGGAGTATTCTTACTGTGGTTGGGTTTTCGGGTTCACCATCGGGATGACCACCAACTTGCGAACCATTCAATACTTGATGCTCGCCAGCGTCAATAACTCTAACATTATTTACACCATCTCCCGAAGTTATTTGTAGTAAGGTATTACCAAAGAAAACACCACCTCCTACGGGAACATCTCTCATAGTTTCAACAAAATAAGTAGGATAACTACCTGTTGTTGAGAGTGGTACAGTCACATAACCAATAGAATCGGCAGCCCTTCTACCTTGAGCGTGAAATATGTACTCACGACCTGTATTTGTTCCTACTGCACCTATGGCATCAATATTAATAGTGACAGGGGCTACTTCATTAGTTGCGGGAGTAAATACTGATACATTTTTTCCACTCCCTGTTGATAGTCCGAGTTGTATTGTATCTCCTGTTGCCAACAATCTAAACGGTGAAAAGTTATTCGCTGATGGGGCTTCATCGTGCCTAAACAATGGGTAGCCACTACCACCACCTCCGCCACCTCCGGGTATAGTTATTGTTGCTGTTGTTCCTGCGTAAGATGCCGTGACCCCCGCACCTACAAAATCAATTTTGGTAGGTATTCCTAAACCAACGCCCTCATCTCTTATATCGGCCATTTGATTAATAGTTGTAAATTCAAGCCCACTTTCAAGAAAATTTACGGTTGCTACTTTAGTTGCTGAACCTGTATAGTTCGCCGGAGTATCAGTTAGACCTGTAAACGCCGTAGCACCACCACCACCGCTTACAGTAGCGAAGGACAACGCCCCCGAACCATTAGTTTGAAGCACTTGATTACTGCTTCCGTCAGCCGTTGGAAAAGTATATTCGTTATTGAAAGTAATTGCACCTGTGCTTGCTATTTTCATTTTTTCAGCAGCAGTAGCACCACCCGCCATCAATTTGAAAGTCATATCGAAATCTTCGGAAGTTGAACTTACATCAGTTGTTACTGCTTCGATAGTTGCACCTATTTCATTATTGCTTGCCGCAGTTTCGACTACGAAATCTATACCTACACCAATACCTGCTGCTGCTGTGCCGGTAGTCTGTCTTGTTAATCCAAGAATGTTTAGAACCGTGTTTGTGGAGGAATCTTCATCTCCCACATCTAAGGTTCTTGTTGGCAAAGGTAGAGTATCGGAACTGTTGGCTAAACCAAAAATCTTACCAACCGCTGTATTTGATGCGCTTTCATCCATTGTCATTAGATTTCCCGTATTACTAAAGATTCTAAAATCACGAGCCATGGTTTCAAAATTGTTTGCGCCTGCATAAGCACCAATCTTCATGTATAAGTCGGGGTCGCTTGCGATACCCCAAAACATAGCAAGCCCGCCTGTTCCATCGGGAACGGATGGGTCAAGAGTAATCCTCGCTGCGCTGGCACCTGCGGTATTATCTTGTACTGCCAACTTTGGTTCAGTACCCGAAACTTGGAATGTTTGAACCCCTGCGCTATCAACAAATGTTAAATCCGCACTTCCTGTAAGTGAGTTTGAACCATCCCAATAAGCGACTTGATTTGCTACTCCCGAACCCGTAACTGTACCTGTTGGTAATGTCGCTAAACTTAAATCACCTAGAATAACTTGAGAAGAAGTACCTGCGCCCGCTATGTTAATTGTACCCGAAGTTGTTATAGGGGAACCAGTAATAGTTAATGCTGAACCTGTTTCACTCAAACCAACCGAAGTAACCGTACCACTACCACCGCCGCCACCGCCTATTAGACTGTGCTTTGTACCGGCACTATCAGTAAAATATGGTACGGATGGAGAGCCGTTGCTTATCCATATTGTGTCATTACCCGCACCAGTTCCGGCGGCGTAAGATTGGCAAAATGCGTAGAAACTACTCTTCATGTAAGCATCATCACACGCTTGTAAAAATGGGTTTGCTTGCGCCCAACCGTCCGGCGCATAGTCGGTTAGTACTAGTTTTATTTTTTCATGTGAAAGAAATGAACCACCGCCAAAAGAAAACTGTAGTTTACCAGCCTCACCATGCGAAGGAGTAATAGCATACGCCTCATCTAGTATAGAAGTATATACCCCGTCTGCTACTTGTTTAAAATTCCAAGCACCTTTAATATTTGGTCTTGTAGTCGAAGATATAGTAGAAGTCCCACCAACAATAGTGTCACTGCTTTGTGTAGCATATCCTCTCAAAGTAGCACCTACATCAACAGTCAAAGAATTAACATCAAGGTTTCTTCTAAGACCTATAGTTGCCTTTTTATTAGCATCCCCAGTATTCTTAATAATTAAATTATACCAGCGCACATTAAAATTATTGGTATTACCATAAGTCAACTCACCATCAGTAGGTACCACAAAGTCAGCAGTTGTTTCAAAAGTCCAAGTAGAGTACCCTGTATCGAATATCCTTGTAGTAATGGCAATAGCAGTCGTATCATCTACTTGAAATTGTTTTTTCAAATCATTTCTTACAGTACCACCACTCGCAGTCCATGTATTAGCGGAAGATAGTCGGTAGAATTTAGTCGCACCATGCTCTTTAGATGTAGGGTTAGAGTAACCTGCCGTAACATCAACGCCTGCGTCTAATATAGTATTAGGATAAACGCCGTCGTCAAAATACATAACGCCACTCGTACTAGCAAAGTGCATTCTTATAGTATCTCTATTTAAGAAATTTTGATTATCCCCAGCCAAAAAATATCGGTTTCCGGTACCACCTACATACGCACCACCGTTAATAGTTATAGTACCAGTACCACTTGTATTTTTAATTACAGAATCAAGAGTGAAAAGAATACCCGAACCAGTAAATGTTAAGGTGTTACCACTTAAATCTAATGAAGTATTGTAATTAGCAGTACCACTGACTGTTTCAGCAGTTAAGGAAGAACCTACTATTATTGAACTAGTTGTTACTGTTGTTATAACATAAGTACCGTTGTTAGATGAGGTTCCTGCTATTACTATACTCATATTGACTCTAAAACCTATTTCTTTTGGGTTTCTCCCAGCAAACGAAATAGAGTTTAAAATATTAGTGAATGTCATACTGCCTGTATAACTAACATCATTATAACCACTGTAAGATGTAAACTGGACTACTGTAGGGGATGTATTCATTACACAAGCGGCGTTACCTTTGTCAGCAGCAAGCGTAGTAGCATGACCAAAATGAACATTGTCAGTGGCCGCTGGAACTCCTGTTGAGCCGCTACCATTTGCTGCTGTATTCCAATTAGCAGCAGTGTTCCAATTGGCCGATACACCATTTGCTATCCAATACTTTTCTGCCATTAATCATCAACTCATACAAGGCGTGTCTTTGTAGAACCAGTAGCAAAGGCAGAACCCGATGCTTCGGCAATCAAAGCCACCGCCTCATCAGCCCGTTGCTGATAAGTGATGATTTGTTGCTGAAACCTGCGGTCATAAACACTTTGCATATCTTCACTATAATATGACGGTACAGTATCAACAAGAATATTAAGGGAGTCGAGGCACACTAAACATTTAATTGCGCTCTCTTTGAGAGTAGTATCGACGGCACTATCTACTCCATACTTAGAGCCACGAGCCATCTTATTTATTTGAGCAGTCCTAATAGTAATTAACTCAGTAATAGTTGCTTCATTCAAACCTCTCGGCCTGTTAAGCAAATCCCTAATGTTATCAGTCGTTACTGCCATCAGTAACACCTATTCCCCATTTGTCGTTAAAATCTTTTGGAACATCAAGTACTACTGAACCTTTTGGTGGTTCTAATGACCTACCCATAATCCACACCATTTTTGTTAGTGCTATCATTTCAGCGTATTTACTATTAGGAACCCAGTACATATTACCGTATTCAAGCAGTCTAACAGGATGGGACTCATCCTTCATCCTAGAGGCGGGTACGGCGAGCCTAAACATATAGCCTTTGCCGCCAAGCCAATACTCAAGCCTATGCTCAAGTTCGGCTACCGTACCGTCTTTTGGAAAGGGAATACCTTTCGCTTTCAACTGCTTTTTTAGAGTTGTTTTATTACTCACTTAAAGCCCTCAAGCAATAACGCCGGTAATCTTACAAATTCTGCTGTTCTTACCAGCGTCTTGTGCAGTTCCGTCAGCCTTAGTGTCTTGCATTTCGTGGATAACAGTACCCATGTAAGAGGTAAGTAGCCATGAGAAACCAACACCCTCGATACGAGTTAGTTCAGTTTCTTGGAATCCGTCACCGTTGTAGGTAAAGAACTCAGCAGTTTCTTGACCCGGAATTAGTAGCAATGCATCTTTGTTGATTGCACCAGCAGTTCCGAAGTCACGAGTGTAGTAGACATCAAGACCAATCATGGAGTTAAGCCTCTCTTGGAGGGACAACAATACATTGGTGTATAGACGAGTGTTCATCATTTCGCTTCTGCATGAAGCAGGTAGTACGAGTGATAGTCTTTCTTGACCACTGACTCTTGCGTTGACGAAAATCAAGTCCATAGCGTCTATGACATCTTTCTCTTCATCAGCACCACCAGCACCCCAAACAGCAGTTGCGGCTTGTGTTAGGCCAGCACCAGCATGTAGTTTGGATAGAATGTGGTTGTCAATCAAGTCTGCTCTTGCGGAGATGATAGCCAATTGTTGTCTGTTCATGTTCTCAAAGGTTTCGCCACGAAGTAGTGTGGAGTCAAGGAAAACACATCGGCCTTGTCCTTTCTCAAGTTTGACCGAGTAGTTCTTTGTTCCAATCTTGGTTGGGTCAACAACAGCGTTGTCATCCAATGGGTAGGTGAAAGTCCCGTTAGCACCAGTGTACCAAGTAAAAGACAACCATCCAACAGTTCTAACACCAACAAGTTTTGTACCTATTGCGATAGTTGTTGATTGTAATTGTATAAAGTCCCTTAGTGTTTGTTCTAATACTGCGTCGCCTTTCCCAAATGGGGCAGATGCAGTTACATTCAATATTTGTTCTAATGTTTCGTTTGCCATCTTATTCACTTCCTATTTTTTTATTTTATTATCCTCATGCAATTGCCGCTGAGTTTGTGTTAACTCTAATTAGCGCACCTTCTGTTAGGCCGCTTTGTCCTTCGTTGCCACCAAGAGGGGCAGTTAGAGCAGTTGCTGGGTGTGCCGCATCTCCGACATAGATACCCAGTTTCTTGTTGCTTCCGACAGTTGAGGTAGCAAGACCATCTCCACTGACATATACTGTTGCACCAATGTTAAAAGTCGATGCTGCGTCAACTTGTATGAGCATTACTCCGCCTAATGGGTAGTAGCCTACAGTTGCGCCAGCAGTTTCGTATGGGTGTGGACTGACTGCGGTTCTTGTTGACTCGTCAGCAGTTACGCCCAATGCTATTTGACCAGCGGCGGTTAAAGCCATTGTGTTATTTGTTCCATCATTGACGATTAATTTTCCAGCACTTCTACTGATTTCGCCATCTTTTAGTGTTACGCTTATTGGTTGTGTTCTGTACATTTTTCATCAACTCCTATTCAAATAATCCTTTTTGTTTTTAATTCCTCGTATGTTAAAGCAGGGGATTCGTCTGCATTTATCATTACTCCATTGTAAGCATCAACCCAAGCGTTGTATGCACGAGCATAAAGTGTTTCTTTAGATGAAACAACTTTTCCGTTTAGGTAGTTTGCTACTACTGGTTCGGAATCTTCCGAAGCCTTTACTGGTTCGGATGAAGCAGGTTCAGCAGGAGTCATCTCTACTACCTCTTCAACAGGGGCAGGACGGGATGCTTCCCAACTTGCGATAACTGAGTTAAGAGTTTCTGCTGAAAAGTCATCATGTCCCTTAAGTCCCAGTTCGGTTGCTTTCTCAACTAGAGCAACACGAGCGTCTTCTGCTCTTGCTACTTCTGCTGCTTCAAATTCTGCTATTTTTGCTTCTCTTAGAACTAATTCTGCTCTAAGTGCTTCCATTTCGGAAGCGTTGTTTGATTCGTCAATAATTTCGTCAGTCATTTCGTTCACCTTCGAGTAATCTGTGCTACCTTCGGGTTGATACTTAAAACTTTCATTAGCCTCCACTTTGACGGCTTTTTCTATATTAGCCTCTCGGTACGCTGGTTTGTGGACTATAGCCAAGTGGTCAAAGTCAAATTCATCAGCAAACCACATAGTAGGTCTGCCCCCGTCTTCGGCTTCTATAATCTCGGATGGAATACCTGTTCCACCAATAGATACTCCGTAATCTGCTCTCATCCATAGACCGGACTCAAGAGCAGAAAATAATTCGCTTCTGTGGACTTCGCCTACATATTTAACTACATATCCGTCAGCCCTAGAAACATAACTTGCCTCAGTTACTTCGCCAACTACTGCTTCGTCTACGCCGCCTTCCATGTTTCTACGGAATCGTCCCATCTCAGCCTTCGGGTGGTTTAGTGTAATATCAGCACCAACCATTTCATCTGCGAGTTTTGCGGCTAATTCTGCTCTAATACCCCAGTTGTTTTTGTTAATACCATCAGTAAATGCTACTCCGCTAATTCTAATTACAGTTTTACCAGTAGTTGCTTCTACTCTTGCTTCGATATTGTCTATTGTAATATCACAAGTAACTGCTACTCTAACACACATGTCACCTTGCTTCTCATATCCATCTCTACAAGAACCCCCATCACTATGATAAGATGCTTTCTTTTCTTCATCTTTGTCGTAGTAACCTTCGACATCTTGTTCTTTCTTAGGAATATCTTTACCAACTTTCTTCATGTATTCTTCGTGATTTTTACCGGGCATGAACACAGTTTCCCCATCTTCTTTATGTGAATGAAAACCTTCCAAGCCTAGTTCTTTGGCTCGACCTGCTGCTTCACCGGGATTATCAAATACATCTTTTCTAATCATTTTGGCTTCAACGGATTCACCGTCACAACCACAGCCACAATCGCCCATGTCTGCTGATACGGTATCGTCTGTTTTATTAAACTCTTCACTACTTTCAACTTTAGAGCCTTTTCGCCATTGATAGCACGACCAATAACCGGGAGTTGTTTTATCTTTCTTTTCTGCACAGTTATGGCGGTCACGGAATGCCTTTC